>CXWL01100692.1_pt1 | contig 50197 bp, 43 predicted proteins | sample 590931 | NCBI WGS metagenome assembly CXWL01 (sample SAMEA3498368, study PRJEB10139) | groundwater metagenome | biome: water well; material: biofilm material | place: Germany | collected 2015-04-27 | reverse complement strand
TACTGTGCAGGATACGATAGGCGTAGATAGTGTTTTGCCAATGGATGCGGATTGGGTGAATGATCAAGCGCGCGCTATTTTAGAAGACGTGCAAGTCTCGGCGTTTAAGCTCGGTTTATTAGGCTCGGTGGAAAATATCGCAGTGATTGCAGAAATCATGGCGGATTATCCAGATATTCCTTTGTTGATAGACCCGATTTTAACGTCTGGTCGTGGTGACGATTTAAGCAATGATGACATGATGGACGCGATGATAGAGCTGCTGTTTCCGCAAGCGACTTTGATTACGCCCAATAGTTTAGAGGCGCGCCGGTTTGCATTTGCCGATGATGTTGATGAGATTGCGCTGACTTCATTGGATGAAAGCGCCGCGCGTTTGCTGGCAATGGGCAGTGAATATGTGCTGATTACGGGTACACATGAGCGAACGCTGGAAGTGACGAACACTTTGTATGGTGAAAATAAACTCATCAAAGCCTACAAATGGGAGCGCTTGGCTGGCAGTTATCATGGTTCTGGTTGCACATTAACTAGCGCGATTGCCGCGTGCATGGCGCATGGCCTATCTATGGAAGAGGCAATTGAAGAAGCGCAAGAATATACATGGCAAACGCTTAAAAATGGTTTTAGACCTGGTATGGGGCAATATATTCCAGACCGTATGTTTTGGGCGCGCGACGAAGAAGACTCTGTTGTGAACAGCGGCGATGGCAGCGTTAAGGCGCACTAAGAATTAAACAACATTATCTATCTCATATGATAAAAGGCCTGTATGTCATTACTCCTGATGAGCCTAATACAGACATCCTGCTAAGCAAGGTAGAAGCTGTGCTGCAAGGTGGGATAAGCATGTTGCAGTATCGCAATAAACTGGCAAGTCATAAGCTGCAAATGCAACAGGCGCGCGCTATTTTGCCGCTATGCAGGCAATATCATGCGCCACTCATTATTAACGATTCGATTAAACTTTGCCTGACGTTAGATGCAGATGGCGTACATTTAGGCGCAGATGATGGCAATTTAAGTGATGCACGCGCAAGATTAGGCGCAGATAAAATACTAGGCGCTTCATGCTATAACCGTTTTGATCTGGCAATAGCTGCGCAACAAGCTGGCGTAGATTATGTGGCGTTTGGAGCCTGCTTTGCATCTAGCACCAAGCCGTATGCGCCTGTGGTTAGCTTAGATTTATTCAAGCTCGCTCAAGCACAGTTGAATATCCCGACAGTTGCAATTGGCGGCATTACGATTGAAAATGCTTTGGCAGTAATTGAGGCTGGCGCGAGTTCGATTGCTGTCATCAACGCAATTTTTAATGCAGATGACGTAAAATTAACGACACAACAATTTACACATTTATTTAGAGAATTAAACCTTAAGGCAACATCATGACATCAATCAACCAAACACTTTTCGAGAAATCTCAACAACTCATTCCTGGCGGTGTTAATTCACCTGTGCGCGCGTTTCGCAGCGTGGGCGGCACGCCGATTTTTTTCAAAAAAGGGCTGGGTTCCAGGTTATGGGATGTAGACGGCAAAGAATATATCGACTACATCAACTCATGGGGACCGATGATAGTTGGCCATGCGCACCCCGTGGTGATTAAAGCCGTGCAAGAGGTTGCAGAAAATAGTTTGTCATTTGGTGCGCCTACAGGTTTGGAGCTAGAGATGGCTGAGTTGATTAACAAACTTGTGCCTAGCATGGAGCAAGTGCGGCTGGTGAGTAGTGGCACTGAAGCTACCATGAGTGCCATTCGCGTGGCACGTGGTTTTACAGGACGCAATAAACTTGTGAAGTTTGAAGGCTGTTACCATGGCCATTCGGATGCGCTATTAGTAAAAGCGGGTTCTGGCTTACTCACATTTGGTGATTCAAATTCTAAGGGCGTCCCAAGTTCTGCTGGTGTTCCAGCCGAAGTGGCTGCGCACACTTTGACCTTGGAATATAATAATATTCAGGCACTTAAGGACTTATTCGGAAAGATTGGTGATGAAATTGCCTGTGTGATTATTGAGCCAGTTGTTGGCAATATGAATTTAATCGTGCCGACGATGGAGTTCTTGCAAACCCTTCGAGAGCTTTGCACCAAACACGGTGCGGTGCTGATTTTTGATGAGGTGATGACAGGTTTTCGTGTTCACCTCGGTGGTGCGCAAGCACTTTACAACATCAAGCCTGATATGACAACGCTAGGCAAAGTGATCGGTGGCGGCTTACCTGTGGGGGCATTTGGCGGCCGTAAAGACATTATGAGTTGCCTGGCTCCTCTGGGTGCGGTGTATCAAGCAGGTACGCTGTCAGGCAACCCGGTAGCCGTAACCGCAGGTTTGAAAACGCTAGCGCTAATTCAGGCGCCAGACTTTCACGTTAAGCTCGCTACGCAAACTAAAAAACTGGTCGATGGCTTGATTGCCGCGGCCAAAGAAGCTGGTGTGATATTTAACGCACAAAATGTCGGCGGTATGTTTGGGCTGTATTTCTGTGAGAAATGCCCATCAAGTTTTAGTGAAATTATGCAATCCAATAAAGATCACTTTAACAAGTTCTTCCACAGCATGCTTGATAGCGGTGTTTATTTAGGTCCTTCAGCATTTGAGGCGGGTTTTGTTTCAGCGGCGCATAGCGATGAAGACATTGCATTTACTATTGAAGCCGCGAAAAAAGCATTTCAATCGCTTGCGACATTTTAACCTGGATGTTTCATAAATTGACGCGCGCCCTCGCTGGTCTTTATGTTCCGCATAGAAATTTTGTTCAGTCGGGCGTATGAATAACTACGCCACTCTTTCACATAATTCCTCTACAAAACAAAATCCTGCGCGATTATCACGCGAATTTATAAAACATTCAGGTTAAGTTGCAAGTATTTGACTCAATGCTTAATCTAGCGTTATTTGTCAAAATAATCTGTATCTTTAGGCTCTATCTTATTGAACACATAGGCATTTAGCGGTAAAATTGAAGGTTCCGCTAAATGTTTTGTGATTAGATAATATGGCATCAGTTTTAAGTAACCTAGTTGAGCAGAATGGCTCAGAGTCGAATAACTACTCCCTTATAAATCAGGGCAAACCTGTAAAGCAAGGTTTATACAGCCCTTCAAACGAGCACGACGCTTGTGGCGTAGGCTTTGTGGCGCATATTAAAGGCAATAAAAGCCACGATATAGTGCAAAAAGGTTTGGAGCTATTAACCAACCTGACCCACCGTGGCGCAACAGGTTACGACCCTAAGTTGGGCGATGGTGCCGGTTTGCTCATGCAAATACCAGACGCATTTATGCGTAAAGAGGCGGCAAAGCTCGGTATTAATCTGCCAGCTGTTGGCCAGTATGCTGTGGGTAACGTGTTTTTACCGCAAAATGCTAAAAACCGTGAAGCTTGCGAAGCTTTAATCAGCAAAATTATTCTTGAAGAAAATCAAACACTACTCGGTTGGCGCGATGTGCCTGTTGATAACGGCAACATTGCTCAAGCAGCGCGCGATGTTGAGCCCACTATGCGTCAGGTGATGATTGCCAGTACAAATGCAAATCAGGGTGTCGCGCAAGATCAAACTAGTTTTGAACGCAAATTATTTGTCATTCGTAAGCGCATTGAGCATGCAGTGCGTGCGCTCAATTTGAAAGATAATGCTGATTTTTACATACCATCCTTATCTTCACGCACTATCGTTTACAAGGGCATGTTGCTGGCGAATGAAGTAGGTGTTTATTACACTGATTTAAGCGACGAAAGTGTGGTTTCAGCCTTAGCGCTAGTGCATCAGCGTTTTTCAACCAACACTTTCCCTGCTTGGGATTTAGCACATCCGTTCCGCATGATTGCGCATAACGGTGAAATCAATACTGTACAAGGTAACGTCAACTGGATGGCGGCGCGTCACGAGACCATGAAATCCAGCGTGATTGGCGATGATTTAGAAAAACTTTGGCCGCTAATTGTCGATGGTCAATCAGATTCAGCTTGTTTTGATAACTGTTTAGAATTGCTAGTGGCCGGCGGTTATTCATTACCACACGCTATGATGATGTTGATACCTGAAGCTTGGGGTGCAAACGATGGCTCAGGTAACTCACTCATGGATAAAGAGCGTCGCGCTTTCTACGAATATCATGCAGCTTTGATGGAGCCGTGGGATGGTCCGGCCGCAGTAGCATTTACCGATGGCCGCATGATTGGTGCAACTTTAGACCGTAACGGCTTACGCCCGGCACGTTATTTGGTGACTGATGATGACATCGTGATGATGGCGTCTGAAATGGGTGTATTAACCTTCCCGCAAGAAAAAATCGTAAAAAAATGGCGCTTAGAGCCAGGCAAAATGCTGCTGATTGATATGGAGCAAGGTCGTATTATCGGCGATGCTGAGGTGAAAAACGCACTTGCCACGGCTAAGCCCTACAAACAATGGATTGAAAAAACACGTTACTTTTTGAGCGATATGCCAAAAGTTGATGGCGAGCTAGAAATGGCAGCCAGCCTTTTAGATACGCAACAAGCGTTTGGTTACACGCAAGAAGATATTAAGTTCGTGATGCAACCGATGGTACAAAACGGTGAAGAAGGCGCTGGCTCTATGGGTAACGATGCGGCTTTGCCAGTGTTGTCTGCTAAGCCAAAATTACTTTATAACTATTTCAAACAATTGTTTGCACAAGTCACCAACCCGCCGATTGACCCAATTCGTGAAGAATTGGTAATGTCATTAGTCACATTCATTGGCCCAAAACCAAACTTGCTGGCAGTAGATGAAACTACGCCACCAATGCGTTTGGAGGCTAGCCAGCCAGTATTGATGTTAGATGAGTTGGAGCAATTAAAAGCAATTGCCACACTCACACAAAACCAATATAAATCCTTGGTGTTAGATATTACCTACCCGGCTTTGCTGGGCAAAGCCGGTATGGCTGCCGCAGTAGCGAGTATTACCAGCGCAGCTGAAAGCGCGGTTCAAAGTGGGTTTAATATTCTAATTCTTTCAGATAGAAATGTAAGTGCCGATCGCTTAGCAATTCCTGCCTTGTTGGCCTGTTCTGCAACGCATGAGCACTTAGTGAAGTCTGGCTTACGTACAAGCGCTGGCTTGGTGGTAGACACTGGCTCTGCAAGAGAAGTGCATCACTTTGCCTTGCTTGCAGGTTATGGGGCAGAAGCTGTTTGTCCATGGTTGGCATTTGAAACCATCAACCATATGGGTACCAAAGATGCTCATGAGGCGGTCAAGAAATTTGTGAAAGCGATAGGTAAGGGCTTGTACAAAGTCATGTCTAAAATGGGTATTTCTACATACCAATCGTACTGTGGGGCACACATTTTTGAAGCAATTGGCTTAAATACCGCTTTTGTTGACAAATATTTCACTGGCACCGCCACCAATATTGAAGGCATTGGTTTGGATCAAGTGGCTGAAGAGGCCGTGCGTTTACACACAGCAGCGTTTGGCGATGATCCAGTGTTGGCGAACAGCCTTGACGCTGGTGGTGAGTATGCATTTCGCGTACGTGGCGAAGAACACACATGGACGCCAGATTCAATCGCAAAACTGCAACATGCCACACGTACTAATCAAACCAGTACATATAAAGAATATGCCAAGTTAATCAACGACCAAACACGCCGTCACATGACCTTGCGTGGCTTGTTCGAAATTAAGTCAGCTGGTGTCGCTATTCCGCTTGATACTGTTGAGTCAGCGAAAGAAATCGTCAAACGCTTTGCAACGGGCGCCATGTCATTAGGCTCAATTTCAACCGAAGCACACGCAACGTTAGCCGTCGCCATGAACCGCATCGGCGGTAAATCAAACACGGGCGAAGGCGGTGAAGATTCCAAACGTTTTATTCCCGTAGCCACAGATACCACCATGGCGAAAGTTATTGGCGAAAATATCATAGTAAAAGACATACCGCTAAAAGCGGGCGATTCTATGCGCTCACGCATCAAACAAGTGGCTTCTGGCCGCTTTGGGGTAACTGCTGAATACTTAGCTTCGGCTGACCAAATTCAAATAAAAATGGCACAAGGCGCAAAACCAGGTGAAGGCGGTCAATTGCCTGGTCATAAAGTCAGTGAATATATTGCCAAGTTGCGTTTTTCAGTGCCAGGCGTAGGGTTAATTTCGCCACCACCTCATCATGATATTTATTCGATTGAAGATTTAGCGCAACTGATTCATGACCTTAAAAATGCAAATCCAAAAGCTTCAATTTCAGTTAAATTGGTTTCCGAAACTGGCGTGGGTACTGTGGCGGCTGGTGTGGCAAAAGCTAAATCAGACCATATTGTCATTGCTGGTCACGATGGCGGCACAGGTGCATCGCCTCTTTCATCAGTTAAACATGCGGGCGGTCCGTGGGAGATAGGTTTGGCTGAAACACAGCAAACCTTAGTGCTAAACCAATTGCGTGGTCGTGTTGTGGTACAAGTTGATGGCCAAATTAAAACAGGTCGCGATGTAGTAATTGGTGCATTATTAGGCGCAGATGAATTTGGTTTTGCGACAGCGCCGCTAGTGGTTGAAGGCTGCATCATGATGCGTAAATGCCATTTGAACACCTGCCCTGTGGGCGTTGCAACGCAAGATCCAGAGTTACGTAAACGCTTTACTGGCCAGCCTGAGCATGTGGTGAATTACTTCTTCTTTGTAGCTGAAGAAGTACGTGAGCTGATGGCTTCTATCGGAATTGCCAAGTTTGATGATTTAATTGGCCGCGCTGACTTACTCGATATGCAAGCAGGTATTGATCACTGGAAAATCAATGGATTAGATTTCAGCAAGGTTTTCCATCTGCCAGCAATGCCAGCCGATGTTTCACGTAAAAACAACGATGTGCAAGATCATGGGCTGGTGAACGCGCTTGATAACAAGTTAATAGGATTAGCTAAACCCGCTTTAGAAAAAGGTGAAAAGGTCGTGCTTGATATACCAATATCTAACACTAATCGCACCGTTGGCACCATGTTATCCAACCAAGTGGCAACACGCTACGGTAATGCCGGCCTGACGGATGATACGATACACATCAATTTTACAGGTACATCTGGCCAAAGTTTTGCGGCATTTTTAGTCAAAGGCATTACTTTTGAACTCACAGGTGAAGGCAATGACTATGTGGGTAAAGGCCTATGTGGCGGTCGTATTGTGATTAAACCGCCAGTAGCATTCCGTGGCATCGCGCATGAAAACATCATTGTCGGTAACACGGTAATGTATGGCGCTACCACGGGCGAAAGCTACTTCAGAGGCGTCGCAGGTGAGCGCTTCTGTGTGCGTAATTCAGGTGCATCGGCCGTAGTTGAAGGCGTAGGTAATCATGGTTGCGAATACATGACAGGCGGTACTGTAGTCGTGCTTGGTTTAACAGGGCAAAACTTCGCCGCCGGCATGTCAGGCGGCGTGGCATATGTCTACGATGAAGATGGCATGTTTGCTAAACGTTGCAATCTTGGTATGGTCTCACTGGAGAAGGTTCTGCACGCAGCTAATGTGGCAAAAAATACCGTGCATCACCTTGACCAGCCCGATGAGGTCACGTTGCTTGCCTTAATTACCAAACACGTCAACTACACCAATAGCGAGCGCGCCAAGGCGATTCTTGCTGATTGGGAAAATTCGCGCGGCAAGTTCGTCAAAGTAATGCCGAATGAATATAAACGCGCCTTAATTGAACTCGCTGAAGATAAAGCACTGGTAGTTGCGTAATAAATAGTAGCTGCATAATGGGAAAAGACTTTTAATATGGGTAAAGTAACGGGATTTTTAGAATACGAACGATTAGCTGAGGCGAACTTGCCTGTCCAAGATCGCGTTAAAAACTACAAAGAATTTGTATTACATTTAACCGATGACCAAGCTAAGCGGCAAGGTGCGCGCTGTATGGATTGCGGCATTCCATTTTGCACTACGGGTTGCCCGGTTAATAATATTATTCCTGACTGGAACGACTTGGTTTATAACCAAGACTGGAAATCAGCAATAGATGTGTTGCACTCAACCAATAATTTTCCAGAGTTCACCGGCCGCATTTGTCCAGCCCCTTGCGAAGCCGCTTGTACCTTGAATATCAATGATGACGCGGTGGGTATTAAGTCTATCGAACATGCCATTATTGATAAAGCGTGGGAGAATGATTGGGTAACACCACAAATTCCTACGCATAAAACAGGTAAAAAAATCGCCATCGTGGGTTCAGGCCCAGCAGGCTTGGCAACCGCTCAACAATTGGCGCGCGCGGGGCATACAGTAGTGGTGTTAGAAAAGAACAGCCGTATTGGTGGTTTACTGCGCTATGGCATTCCAGATTTTAAAATGGAAAAAACGCATATTGACCGCCGTATGGCACAGATGGAAACCGAAGGCGTTGAATTCCGCGTCAATCAGCATGTGGGAGTGAATGTGAAAGCGGACGACTTGCTAGCTGAGTTTGATGCAGTAGTGCTGGCTGGTGGTGCAGAGCATCCACGTGATTTGCCCGTCACTGGGCGTGATCTAGATGGCGTTATGTACGCCATGGATTTTTTAACACCGCAAAACAAAGTCAATGCGGGCGATGTTATTTTAAACCAAGTGAAGGCTACAGGTAAACATGTGGTGGTAATAGGCGGTGGCGATACGGGTTCAGACTGTGTAGGCACATCAAACCGTCATGGCGCGGCTAGTATTACGCAGTTTGAGTTGATGCCACAACCGCCAGTGCATGAAAATAAAGAGTTGGTTTGGCCAAATTGGCCACTTAAAATGCGCACTTCAAGTTCGCATGAAGAAGGCGCCAATCGCGATTGGTCAATCACCACTAAAGAACTTATCGGTGAAAACGGTAAAGTAGTCGCATTAAAAGGTACCAAAGTTGAATGGAAAGACGGCAAAATGATTGAAGTCTCGGGTACGGAATTCACCATCAAAGCCGATTTAGTACTATTGGCAATGGGCTTTGTTTCGCCTGTGCAAAAACTTCTTGAGGCCTTTGGTATAGAAAAAGACAATCGCGGAAACGCTAAGGCTGCTACCGAAGGTGCCGACTGCTATAAAACCAGCAAAGCCAAAGTGTTTGCTGCAGGTGATGTACGTCGTGGTCAATCATTGGTGGTGTGGGCCATTCGCGAAGGCCGCCAGGCGGCGCGCGCTGTAGATGAGTTTTTAATGGGCTCTTCTACACTCCCCCGCTAAACATGAAATTAGTTAAAACAACTGATTAAAAAAACCAAAGGATGCAAAGTAAAACTGCTTTGTGTCCTTTTTTATTAGGTTATTAAAATGAATCAACTACAAAATGACACGTTCTTAAAGGCGCTTATGCGCCAACCCACAGACTACACACCGGTGTGGATGATGCGCCAAGCTGGTCGTTATTTGCCAGAGTATCGGACCAGCCGCAAAACTGCAGGTAGCTTTTTACAGCTGTGTAAAAATCCAAATTTTGCGACTGAAGTCACCATGCAGCCGCTAGACCGTTACCCGTTACTGGACGCATCGATTTTATTCTCCGATATTCTTACGGTGCCAGATGCGATGGGCTTAGGGTTATATTTTGAAGAAGGTGAAGGCCCAAAATTTGAACGCACACTGACGGACGAAGCTGAAATTCAAAAGCTTGTAGTGCCAGACATGGCGAAGCTGCAATATGTGTTTGATGCAGTAAGCCAAATTCGCAAAACACTTAATGGCCGTGTACCATTGATTGGTTTCTCTGGCAGCCCGTGGACGCTGGCTACCTACATGGTAGAAGGCAAAGGCGGCACTGACTTTTTAACCATCAAAAAAATGGCCTATGCGCGACCAGATTTATTGCATCATATTTTAGAAATCACGGCACAAACGGTTATTCAATATCTCAATGCACAAATTGCTGCGGGTGCCCAAGCGGTGATGATATTTGATTCATGGGGCGGCGCGCTATCACATAACGCCTATATTGAGTTTTCGCTCAACTATATGCAAAAAATTGTGGCAGGATTAACCAAAAATAATGAAGGCCGCAAAGTGCCTAGTATTGTGTTTACTAAAGGTGGCGCCTTGTGGTTAGAAGCTCAGGCTGAAATTGGTGCAGATGCACTTGGCTTGGATTGGGCGGTAGATATTGGTAGTGCCCGTCAACGTGTTGGTGATAAAGTATCCCTTCAAGGTAACCTGGACCCCGCGATTTTGCTCTCAACTCCTGAGGCGATTGAAAAAGAAGTTGCTAGCATCCTTGCTAGCTATGGTCGCGGTGACGGCCACGTGTTTAATCTCGGGCATGGCATTACGCAGTGGACGCCACCAGAGAATGCCGCCGCTATGCTGGCAGCGGTGCGAGAACATAGCAAACAATATCATCAATAAAAGTTAGATTATGCCAACAATAAGCCCGAATCATCGGGCTTATTTATTACTATTTAAATGACATTCGCTTTAAGGTCTCATCTTTATCAATGAATTTATGTTTCAGCGCCCCTGCGATGTGAACCACAATGACCACCAACATAATGATGCCAATGGCTTCATGCACGCCTTCAAAAATATCACGCATATCTTTATTGTCCAGACCTTTGATTAAATCTATACCAAACCATTTAAGTCCGTATTTACTATAAGTGGCCATAATAATGCCGCTCACAGGTAAGGCGACCATGAGTAAATAGAGCAGATGATGCATGCCATTCGCTAATTTTTTCTCCCATGCTTTGTATGCGCTTAGTAATGCTGGCGGGCGGTGCGTTATACGCCATAAAACACGTATTGCGACGAGTGCCAAAATGGTTACACCTAATGATTTATGTAAATTGAAATAGAAAGTTCTCGGGGTGGCCTCTTCGGCAAGCTGCCAAGTATAAATGCCTAAGTCCAATATATCGTAAGCCATTTGCTTAGGAGCGTCTTTAGGTATGTCGGCCATAAACCAACCCAAGACAAACATGCCAAATATAAAAATGGCGATGAGCCAATGTAATACAACAGCTGTTTTGGTGTAGCGTGAAGACGTTTGTATCATAGAAGTATTCCTGTAGTATTAAATTTGTACCTATGTGACACGGGTCACAGCAAATGATTGCACAAAACTGCATCATTCTAACCAATATATTTAACTCCAGGAATAAATCATGCGAATTTTAATGATAACTCTTAGCTTATTGACACTCATGGGCTGCGCGCACGCTCAGCCAGCGCATGATGCCTTTGCAGTTGAAAACGTGGGCGAAGGCATTTATGTGCATCATGGTGTGCATCAAGATATTGACGATGGCTATCACGGTGATATTTGCAATGTCAGTTTTGTGGTTGGTAGCAAAGGCGTTGCGGTGATTGACACAGGTGGCAGCATTAAAATAGGTAATCAATTGCGTGAAGCTATCCGTAAAGTCACCCCACTGCCCGTGCTGTATGTGATTAATACCCATGTACATCCAGATCATATTTACAGCAACGCTGCCTTTTTACCAAGTAACCCAAAAGAAGCAAAGCCTGAGTTTGTTGGGCATGAGAAACTAGCTACAACAATGGAGTTGCGCAGAGAGCAATATGCCAAACTCAACGCGAGGCTGCTGGGCGATGATGCCAAGGGTAGCGAGCTTGTCAAACCCACTATCAGCATAGAAACCAACCTGAAGCTAGACTTAGACTTGGGCGACAGAAAGCTTACACTGACGGCTCATCCAATTGCGCATACCAATACGGATGTTTCACTGCTGGATAGCAAAACCAGCACCCTGTTTACGGGGGATTTATTATTTATTGAACGTACTCCAGTACTGGAGGGTGATATCAAAGGCCTTATCTCCGAGATTGAAAACCTCAAAACTAGCCCTGCAACACAAGTAGTCCCTGGTCATGGCTATGTAACAAAGGACTGGGTCACCGCACTCAGCAACGAGCAACGCTATTTGAATGTACTTTTAGCAGACATACGGGCCAGCATCAAGAAAGGTGAAAGCATGGAATCCACCATGAACACTGCTGCCGCGATAGAAAAAGACAAATGGGTGTTGTTTGACATTGCAAATAGACGCAATGTGAATACGATTTACCCTGCTTTAGAGTGGGAGTGATGCGGGCAACAAAAAAGCGGCTTTCGGCCGCATTTTTAAATCACCAACAGTTTCAAATCTTATTTTTTGATGTTATCTATACTGCAATTAGTTTGAGGATGTGCAGCTAGCAGCAACATACCACCAGTAATACCAAAGTATAAAAACATCACTTCGGGTTGAAATCTACCTAAAACAACCGCTAAAAAGAACGCAAGCCCAGCTAATACGCAGGCAAATAATTTAGTTTTGTAGCCCACTAACAAACCTAAACCAGCGACCAATTGCACTAAAATTAATAGCGGTGCAAAAACACTCGCTAAGCCAACCTGGCCTAAAGTCACTTGATAATCAATATAACCGTTTGGGTGGCTCATAATGGCGGTTAATCGTAAAACTACTAAACCTAAAAACACGAGTGCTAGTAAGATGCGTGCTGTGGCTGTTTGATATTTTTGCATGTAAAACCTTTTAAGTTACTTAGGGGCAGTGATTAAGTTGGTATTATAGTCATTGTAAGCAACTCGCGGCAATCTAGTTTGCTAAAAATCAATGCCTTCAAATTACCATTTAATTCAAGTGACTTGGCGTACACATTCTACTCAACTAAAGGTGGTGCGTGAGCAGGTTTTCATCGTAGAGCAACAAGTACCCGTTGAACTGGAATGGGATGAATTGGACGAAACGGCGCAGCATTTACTGGCCATGAACGATGCGAATGAGCCGATAGCATGCGCACGTTTGTTGGATAATGGCAGTATAGGTCGCATGGCGGTGCTTAAAGCGTGGCGTGGGTGTGGGGTAGGTTCGGCATTGCTTAACAGGGCAATCGCGATACATCGTCAACAATGTTCACAAACTATTATGCTTTCTGCACAAATACATGCGATTCCATTTTACGAAAAAGCTGGTTTTGTGGTGTGTAGCCAGCCATATTTAGACGCAGATATTCCGCATGTAGATATGCAGTTGGTTTTTGCAAGTTGTTAGCCTAAATCTTTGAAAATTGCTTAAAGTTAAGTGATTCTATAAAATCCTATAGTTAAGAAATTCTATCCATTTCATTCACCATCATTCAAGGATTCTTCATGTCAAAAATAATTTTCAAAGCTGGCGAAGCCACTATATATACAGAAGGTAAGGACACTGGCGCAGCTATGCCAGAAATTTTAATTGGTAGTGTAGATGGCCCGGTAGGCCAAGCGTTTGCAAATATGATGGCGCAAAGTAAAGGCCATACCGCCATGTTTGCAGTGCGCGACCTCAACCAACTCGTGCGTCCAGCCTGCATGATGGCACCAAAAGTAACGTTAAAAGATAGCGCAAATATTGAGTTGTTCGGCGGTTTGGTACAAGCTGCAACTGCAGATGCTATTTTAGATTGCGTAATCGAAGGCATCATCCCGAAAGATCAAGTCAACGATTTATGCATTATCAGTCTGGTTTGGATTGACCCACGTGCGGCGAAGGACGAAAACTTAGATAAAGCTGACATGTACAAAAATAACTATGAAGCAACCAAACTTGCCATCAAACGTGCGTTAAACGATGAGCCAACGATTGATGAGCTAATAGCAAATCGCCACAAAATCAAACATTGCATGTGGGAAGATTCTTGGGATCAAAAATAATTAGTTAGTAAGGATAAAGTGGTGCTGATTTTGACAAAGTTTATACAAGTTTTGATATGATGAAAGCGGTAACATAAACTCTGGAGGTAGTATGGCTGAATATAATGCATGTATGGAAGCATTCGAGCGGCTTTGCGAAGATGTGAGTGCCGACAAAAAATCTGCTATTGATGAATCGGATTATTGGTTGTTTGAGTTAGGTTTTAGATCAGCCATTGAAGAGTTGCTATCAATTGCAGACGCAGGTTCACAAACTAAAAAATTTGTATCGCCACGATTTCAAATGTTGGCAGATAAAATTTTGGATTCTCGCCTTCATTAAATAAAAAAACGGCTTAGGTCGTTTTTTTATTGGCGTAGCGATATCAATGGTCATGATGTGTTTGTTGCGTTGTTGCGGCACTTTGAAAACTCAGCTCCGTTTGCACGGGCTTGCGATTTACTGTAAGTTACTTCATCATACAGCGAAAATTTAGGGTAAATACTTTACTTTTCCCGTAGCCAGCCACGCACGTTGCGTGCAATTTGAAGTACTAACCAGCTACTCTGCAGCCATTTGCCAGCTCGAGTCGGCCGTAGCAAGCTAAATAATGCGCCGGCACCGACCATTAAAACAGGATGCTGCTTGACATAATGTATGACCGTCAATGCTTTATCGGCCAGCGCTAACGGAGTGCGCAGCGGATCAAAATTTTCTGCAAATGCTACCCGCTGTGCCTCGGCTCGTATAATTAGCTGCTGGCGACGGTCAGCTAGTGAAACCAATTTTTTATTCATCGGTGTGAGTGCCAATCTGTTGTTGGTCTTTATATAACTCAGCCAAGCTGGCCTCAAACATCCTTGGCATAGTTTTCAATGCGTGTATTGCAAGCCCACACAATATCCCTCCAGCCGTGAGAAAAACTCCTGCCAGCGTACCCAGCACCAACAGACGGTGGGTGTCCCAGAATAAAACTACAATCAGAATCGCCAGTAATACCATGCCAAAGCAAAGGCAAAAAAGTGACACAAATGTCATCACCAGTAGCGACAACAGCCGCTCTCGTCCCTCCTCTAAGTCCGTGGAAAGAAGATCGAGGCGCGTACTTGCGATGGAGATTAAAGTGCCAGTTAAGTTTTTCAGGGATGAAAATAGTCCTACAGCTGCCATCTTGGATTCCTCAGCCAATTTGAGTCTAGCGCCGACCGATGAGCAGGCCGATTACAAGACCGACACCAGCTGCAACGCCAACAGCTCTCCATGGGTTCTCATGAACATATTCATCTGTCGCTTTAGCCGCCACCCTGGATTTCTCTACCAGAGCATCCTGAGCATTTGCCATTTTTACTTTTGCCTCAGCAAGAGAATCCTCTGCCTTGGTACGCAAGGTCGCAAACGCTTCGCCACCCTGATGGGCCGTTGCCTTGATCAGCGCCTCTGCATCTGCCATCACAACCTTGAAGTCGGCAATTAGCTGTTCCTTTGTGACGTCTGAAACTCCCGCCTCAGCAGGTAAATTTTTCGTGTTCATTGAAGCTTCTCCTTAAGTTATTAATGTTAGACAAGGGGTGAGACAGCGATCCAAAAACTAAATTCCACGAACTATTTAATTAACCATCCGTTTACTAATGCTACCCCTTGCAATGCATTTCATCAAGCCCGTTTCTTATGGTTAATTACCAGCCATTTGATTGTTCCAGCAACATTGCCAGCCGCAACCAGCAAACTTTAGGATGGTGACTTCCATATGTGCGTAGTTTGAGCCTCTGAACCTGGTTCATCCTACGAGAATTTTTGTTAAAAAGATTGATATAAAACAAATAGACCCATAAAAATAAAAAATTGCATTAATCAATGACAAAGTTTTTATTTGTGAAGCCTGCTTTTGGGTGCCAAGGAAGCTTTTGCTGCAAGTGAGGGAATCGCCACATCAATTACACTGTATGAGGGAAAGTTCTTGAGACAAAAATAGCTAGTGGGATAATTGCCGGTATTGAAAATATGTTTTGAGATATGTACTTTTAAATCGTCGTTTTCTTGGGTAGGTTAAGGAAAGGCGAGGCCTTTACCAAGTTATCTTTATATGGATGTGAGGCATTGTTGTAGAGCTTGGCAATTTTTTGCACATATTTTTGCGTTTCTGCGTATGGAGGAATTCCTTTGTACTTTTCTACGGCACCCTCACCAGCATTGTAGGCGGCAGCCACTAATTGAACATCGCCTTTGAAGTATGCAAGTAACCATTGCAGATATGCCAGCCCACCCTTGATATTATCCTCTGCTTTATAAGCGTCTTTTACACCAAAGCGTACGGCGGTTTTGGGGATGAGCTGCATCAGACCTTGTGCATTCTTGGGTGAGGTGGCCTGCACATTGAATCCTGATTCCACGGCAATGAATGCCATCGCCAGATTGGCATCAATGTTGTAGCGTGGAGCAAGCCTGTTTACCAGCTTGAGAATGCGGCCTTGCGAATAGAACAGTGCTGCTGTTTTATCTGAAATAGTCTTTCGTCCGCTCTGGGTTGCCTCGAAGGTAGCCGTGTTTGCGGTTAGTGCGGGTGGGTCGGGCAAGAGGCATGCAAGTAAAGTAGATTGTGATGAGGCGTTGGGAATCTTGGCTAGTGATTCTTGTGCACGAGCATGCCCTTGTTCTGCCGCCATGGTAAATAGCTGCGCGGCGATGTTTTCGTCCACGGGAACACCTCGCCCGTTGGCGTACATCCAGCCGAGCGCATATTGCGCATCGGCATCACCGAATTTCGCTGCGCGACAATAACTTGCTGCCACCTCTGCATAATCGCGGGGAGAGCCTTCAGTGTTTTTGAACTTGAATGCGATTGCTACCAGTAAGGAATTGGGATTTTTGAGGGACTTTTTAGTATTTTGCGTGTCTGTGCTGGATTCTGTTGATGACGCGGCTGAGTTTTCGTTATTTTGTTGCGAACTTATTGAGGGTTCAATATCATTGGCCATAGCGCTGGTACTCAGCATCAATCCTGCCAGCACTAGCAATAGCTTTGTATGCAATAAGTTAAAGCAGGGTTTCATTTATTAGAATTTTCGCATTCAATATTTGCCCAAACTCATTAAGCAAAAGTTATGTCTTTAATGTGAATATTGTATTGATTATGATGCAGGAATCAATGGCCCTTTTGGGCCATTAGCCCTCAAGTGATGGCCGGTTTAGCCTGATCAATATTGTGTATTTTGCAACGATTGTAAAATTTTACGTACCGGTGCAGGTATCGCAGCGCCGATTGCATCCTCTATATTGAGCCATACCTGTCCCACCTCGCAGACCTTGCTGCCAAGTTTTAGCACTTGTAATGGCTGGGGTTGAATATGCAGCTTAAAGTGGGTAAAAGCATGACTTAGTGCAGGTAAAGCCTTATCTGCTTGTGTGCTGATACCAAAGCGTGCCTTTACAATTTTTTCAATAGGCACCATAGTCTCAATATTCTCGTTAGTCTCAGCTTCAGGAAAGCTCCATAAGCCGCCCCAAATTCCAGTTGGCGGACGTTTCTCTAGCATCACTTCATCGCCGCGTATGAATATCAACATGGTTGTGTATTTTTCAGGAATCGCTTTACGTGGTTTTGGTGTAGGTAATTCATGCACACGTTGCTGTTTATAGGCTTCACAGGTTTGATTTAAAGGGCAGCTGCCACACTTTGGTTTGGCTCTGGTACAAAGTGTTGCGCCTAAATCCATGAGCCCTTGTGTGTAGGCGACCATGTCTTGCTTGGGCAACAAACCGCCTGCTAGTGCCCACAGCTTACTTTCAACTTTTGGTGCGCTGGGCCAGCCTTCAACTAAAAAATGTCTAGCGAGTACACGCTTTACGTTGCCATCTAATATGGTTTGTACTTGATTAAATGCAAACGAAACTATAGCAGCCGCAGTAGAGCGACCAATGCCAGAGAGTGTTTGAATAGTGTCGAAATCTTGTGGAAATTGCCCTTCATGCTCGTCCATAATGGTGACTGCAGCATTGTGTAAATTACGTGCTCTTGAGTAATAGCCCAAGCCGCTCCAATGTTGCAGCACTTCATCTTGTGTTGCATTAGCTAGAGTTGCGATATTTGGAAAGCGCTGTATGAACTTGCTGTAATAGCCAATGACCGCCGTCACTTGAGTTTGCTGCAGCATGATTTCAGACACCCAAATAGCATAAGGGTCAGTGGTATTTTGCCAAGGTAAATCATGCCGTCCATGCACTCTTTGCCAAGCAATTAGGCGGTTTGCAAAGTCAGACATGAATGTGTTGCCTATGGATGGTAATTAACTGTCATTGCTTCGTTATGTTTGCAATGACAGGAGTGAGCATTTTCTGATTATACTGCTTAAAATTTAAGTAATTTTTTAAGTTTTTTCTCAGCTTTTTCTTTTGCTTGATCTTCAATCGACTTAGGCGCTTCGGCTGGAGCGACAGGTTGTGCTGGAACNNCAGGTTGTGCTGGAACTGCCTCAGCGCCTGTGGGGGCCGCCGCTGGCACAGCAGGATCAGCCGGCTTTTTCTTGCCTAGCAAACCCTGAAGCGCATCAACTTTATCGCCGCCGCCAATGAGTTCTTTTACTGCTGTGCCTTTGTCCCCACCTACTTTGTCCAGTAAGTTGGATTTAGCAACTGCAACACCAATCGCCGCAAAATCCATGCCGTACTTGGGGTTAGCGAATGTGCCAGTAATTTTTACCGGAATAGAAAGGCCTGCTAACGAATCCAAATCAGCACCACCCTGTCCTTTGAGAGATTTCACCACCGTAGGTTTGGCGAGATAATTAATAGTTTCGTTGCCAATATCAATATCGCCGCGGCTATCGCCTTTGCCTAAACGCAAAATTGGCGCTTTCATGGCAAGATCTTCGTTGTGTGCCACACCATTTTTGATGTCAAAGGATGCGGTCAGCTCACTAAAGTCAGTTTTTTTGGTTTGGTCGGCGCCAATGTTGCTTTTATCTTTGAAAATGTTCACCTTGGATTTAATGTCACGCAGTGTTCCAGCAATGTCTACGCCTTTAACAGCGCCATCTACCAGGTTGATGGCAGTCTTGCCAGCAAGCGTCTTTCTAAGAGCGCCAACGCTGTTGCCAGATGTTGTGACATCGACATTGAGTGTGCCTTTTCCATCTAACATATCATTATTGATAGCATCAACCAGTAACGGGCCAATCGCAATGCCTTTCATATCTTGCTTGAAGGTGATGCTGGGCGTGGCGCGCGCATCTACCCTAAGTGAACCGTTCATACTGCCTTGATACAAGTTGGCTGAAAATGGCGATATGGTTGCAACGCCATCCGCTGCTTTTAAACCAATGTTTACATTTTGAGTTTTTACGTTGGCAAGCTTAAGCCAGCCAATTTTGGCTTCGCCGCTTGCGTTCAACTTTTTTAGCGCGCTCAAATCAATGGGTGTGTCGCCAGTGTTTTTAGCAGCTGGTTTGTCGCTTTTTGTGATGTATCTATCGGCATCTAATTTATCAATATTCACATTAAAGCTATAAATAGGGTCATTAAAGCGCGCAATACCTACATTGGCAGTGATCTGGCTCTCATCTACTTTTGCAGCAAGTGGATTAAGGCTTAATTTTTGCCCGTCAGCTTTCAGGTCAATACGGATATTGGAAGCTTTGGTTTTACCATATTTGAGGTTGCCGATACGTAAGCTGCCATCTGCATTTAACGCTTTGAGAGCACTTAAATCAAGCGGCTTGTCGCTGGATTTTTTGTCTGTGACGCCTTGGGTTTCTGCGTTACTGGCAGATACATATTTATCTACATCCACCTGATCAATATCCAAATCAAATGTATAAAGCGGATTGGCAAAGTGACTGATACCAATACTGCCTTTAATTTGGCTGTCGTCTACTTTTACATTGAGACCACTGAGCGCCAACTTTTCGCCATCAGCCTTAATGCTCACGTTAAGGCCTGATACACGGTATTTATCGTACAAAATACTACCGATGTTAAGTTTTCCATCCAGTACCAGCGTTTTTAGTGCACTTAAATCGGCAGGTTTACCACTGCTTTTTGCCGGTTGTTCAGATTTTGCCAGTAGCTTGTTGAGGTTAAGTTTGTCGGCATTCAAGTTGAATTTGATGCTGGGTTTTTTGAAGCTAGCAACCGCCACATCACCGTTGAGCTTGGTTTCATCAATATTCAAGTTGAATTTACTGTTAGCCAGCTCGTTTTTAATATCCGTATGCACCGCTAAATTAAAGTTACCTTGCATGCCACCATTAGGCAGGCTTGGGTCTTTAATATCCAAATTGCCAGTAAGTTTTGGCAAGTCAAAAATCAAGTTCTCAAGGTTGCCATTAAATGGTGAAGAAAATTTGCCATTGATGGTGCGCTTACCTTGCACACCCGAAATATCACCCGTAATGCCGCTGCTTTGCAAAGCTTTTGGTGAGCCTTTGATGTCCGCCAGCACCATATTAGCTTTGAACATGTCGCCAGCTTTTTCTTGCATCAAGCTCACTGCGGTTTTTTTACTGGTGACTTCATCTTTATGTGCGATTAATTCAGGTGCGCTTAAATCAATGGTGAGTTTTGCACCGCTAAATTGACCAGAGGCCGCCAGTTTTAAGCTATCAATTAAGAATTCTTTGGTTTCAGGTTTTGCATCAATATCGCCACTCGCAACAATATTTACATTCTTACCGCCTAATAAGTCACCTTTAATTGCAGCCTCTAAGCCTTTTACGACAAAGTGCTTGGTTTCTGGGTCAACCAGGAAGTTACCCTTTAGTCTTACATCTGCTGTAATTTCAGGTTTGTTTGCAGCAATAGAAAAATCGGTGGCTAAATCTACTGGCTCAGCCAAGGCAACATGGCCGGATTTTAGATTTAATTTAGAGATGTTGTATTTTGCACCAGTGGCTTCATCGCTATAGTTGGCGGCAGAATTGGTGATGTTGATGCCATCGATATCAAATTTAATTTCAGACTCTTCTTCGTCCTTGCTTAATAAATCATCAAAATTAGTGCTGCCGTCTTTATATTTAACTATGTTTGCACGAGCGCCATCAATGTAAACGGTATCTACAATTAATTGTTTTTTTAGCAAAGGCAGCAATGCAAGCGATACTTTAACGCTGTCTACCGCTGCAAATTCTTTGCTATTTTTATGCTCTGAGAGTGAAACCTTACCTAAATCAGCGCCGATTTTTGGCCAGAAAGCGAGCTTGATATCACCATCCAGCTTTAATGTTCGACTTTTTTTGGCCTGCACCAAATCAATGACTTGTTGTTTGTAGTCGTTGGGGTTAAACGTAGCAGCCACAATAGCCACCACAATCAATATTAGGCTTAGCAAGCCACCTAAGCCATATGCAGAGTATTTAAGGAGTTTTTTCATGACGATTCTCACTACAGGATTTACAAAATTTTAGCACTATTCATGGCTTAACATTACGGCAGCCTGCCGACACATAAACAAGGGCATGTTAGCAGTATGGTGTTGATTATTTCCAGAAAAAGTGGCTGAAGGCAGCTGCACCAAATTTCCAAACCACGTAAATCAGCAAGCCATAAAAAATAACAGTCAGTATTAGGCATATCAGTGCAAAAATCGCCATTAAGCCATCATGCTCAATTTCACCCGTGCAATAAAACAATACAGCCAAGCTGGGAAACAGATTTTTGAACGGCACGACACCGCCTAATGGAATGGCTACCAATACGCCGACAGCGATAAAAATAAAGCCACCAATTTGTTGGCCTAGCTTGCCTTTAACTAAAGAGCTTAAACGGGGCTTAGTAAATCGACGACAAAAGCCAATGATCTTTAGGCATGTATTGACCAAGGCACGTCGCATACGAAAGCTTAAAGCCACAGCACGAATTTTTTGTGGCAATACTAAAGTTTGTTCACCCCTAAATAGCTGCATGCCCAGGGCAATAAAAGCTGTGCTGCCAACAAGTGCAAAAAAACCTAGAGGTATTGGTTGTAAAAAAGGTAAAACGGTAAGGGTGGCAGTAAAGGTGTAGGCTTTGTGATCCAGCTTATCCATCGCCTCACCAAAGGCCAAAGGTTCAACATCTGCTGGCATTGCAAACAGGTTTAAGGTGCTTGTCAACTCATCATAACGGCTCATGGATTCCGTCATGATAAAAACCAAAAATAGAGCAATATAATTACGCCAAAAATAATGCGATACCAGGCAAATACTTTGAAGTCATGGTGCGCCACGAAGCGCAACAAGCCTTTTATCACCAGTAGAGCACTCAAAAATGCCGTTATAAAGCCGATGGCAAATATGGGGGCATCCTGCCATGACAGTATGTTACGGCTTGAAAAAACGTCAAAAGCCGTCGCTGCAAACATGATTGGGATAGCAAGAAAGAAAGAAAATTCTGTTGCCGCGCGTCGCGATAAACCAAACACCACACCGCCCAGAATTGTCGCCCCAGCGCGCGAAACACCAGGAATTAGGGAAAAAGTCTGGGCAAAACCCACCTTGAGCGCATGCTTCCAGTCCATGTCGTCCACTGAATGGGTATCTGGTCGCGGCGCAAACCGCTCAATCAGTAATATGGCAAATCCTCCCAAAATCAGCGCCCATGCCACTGTCACCGGAGAAAATAAATACTGCTTGATGTGGCTATAAAAAGCCAACCCCAGCAGTGCCGCAGGCATAAAGGCAAGCGCCAGGTTCAGCACAAGACGTTGAGATGCCTCTTCGGTAAAAGCACTTGCAGCAACATGACCGATTTTGGCGCGATATTCCCAACACACCGCCAAAATTGCGCCTAACTGAATGACGATTTCAAAAACTTTACCTTTGTCATCATTAAAATGTAGCAAATCTCCCACAATAATTAAATGCCCGGTGCTGCTGATTGGCAAAAATTCGGTAGCGCCTTCAACTAAACCAAGAATAAAGGCTTTGAGTAGTAATATTATATCCATAGTGTCATTTTAGCAGGTTTGGCTTTAGCATCTGGTTTAAACTAAAAAGGGCGAATAATCGCCCTTTTCCACGTAATACCTTAGCCCATTTAAATTATTTAAGCATGCCTAAAACTGTACCTAACAAGCTACCAGAATCAGCAGTTATTTCACCATTCGGTGTCATTTTATCTACCACGCCAGGTAAATGTTGTGCAATTTGGCTGCTTAACATTTCTGGTGAAATGTCAAATTTTGCCGCCATTTCAGCAATGGTGCCATTGCCCAATATGCTAGAAATTTGGTCGGCTGAAATAGGCAAGTTTTCACCTTTACCAACCCATGAGGCAGCCTGTTCAGCAAGGCCGCCAGCTTTGAATTTCTCTAAAATGCCACTTAGGCCACCATTTTGGTTAAACATTTCCATGGCAATTTGTGCCATACCACCTTGCTCGCCACCAAATTTACCTAAAACCACACCGGCTACGCTATCAAATAAACCCATGATTAATCCTTAAAAAATTGCCATACAAATTGTTTAACGAATAGCATAACTCAAAAGCGTTCATCATTGCGCAAGTAACGCCACTGTCCTACTGGCAATTTACCTAAATTTACACTTCCGATACGAACACGTTTTAAACCCACCACATGCAGGCCTACCATTTCGCACATGCGGCGGATTTGGCGTTTTTTACCTTCACGCAACACAAAGCGTAGCTGGTCTTCATTTTGCCAACTCACTTTGGCGGGTTTCAGCTTTTCGCCATCTAAACTTAAGCCAAAATTAAGCCGCTTCATATCAGCATCACTTAATTCGCCTTCGACCCGAACCAAGTACTCTTTTTCTACCGTTGAATCTTCACCTATTAAATGACGCGCCACGCGGCCATCCTGAGTAAGCACTAACATTCCTGTAGAGTCAATATCTAAACGGCCAGCAGGCGCTAGGCCATGCAAAAATCCACGTTGAAATTCTTTAGCATGGTGTTGGTTTAAGTTAGGATCATCCAACCACTCGTTATCGGGGTGAACTAGCACAATTGCTGGCTGGTAGCCATCTTCTGCCTGCCCGCTCACATAACCTACAGGCTTATGCAAAATAATCGTTACCGTTTCAGCCTGAACCTCATGCGCGTAGCTGCTGATAATAATTTCAGCATCAGGATTGATACGTGAACCTAGCGTATCAATGATCACGCCATCCACTTTTACCCAACCGTTGACTATCCATTCATCTGCCTCACGACGTGAACAAATACCCAACTCCGCCATGCGTTTAGATAAACGGGGCAACTCAACATTCACACCAGTAGATTTATACGCCGCCCGCGCCGCAGGGCCATAGCTGACAGTAGTTGAATCATAACCATCGCGCACCTTGCCACCGCGGCGCGGCGCTTGGCGGTATTGTGGCTCTTCTTTATTCGGCCTGGGCGTGGTGCGCGTATCAACGCCATGCGGTTTAGGTTGCCTAGGCTCTGGCTTGTTCACATCGGCAGGTTTTGCTTCAAACACCTTATTTTCATTTGGTACAGTATCAGCTGAAATTGATTGACGTGGCTTTCCATCAAAACGATGATTCCGCTGCCCAGTTTTGACCGCAGGGTTAGGCGCTAGCTCTTGTCGTGTTGATTGCGATTCCTCTCTTGTAGGTACAGCAGCTTTTGGCGACGCCACGCTACGGTCGCGCTTAGCGGCATCTGCACGTCGCACAGGGGCTTTGGTGGCCTTAACAAGCCCGCTATCGGTTTTTTTGCTGAGTTTAAGTGTAGTCAAAATAGTCTGCATTCATTTAATTTGTAAGGCTATTTTAACAAAAAAAGTAGCTTTATTTTAATTATTAAAGCGTTAGCTGCAAAGTTTATTTCGGGAAAAGGTGTAGTAAATACAAAGGGATCCGTAGGGTAACTTGAATTAGAAATCATTTGGCAATTCGCGGCCAAGAACGGAAGTTCACCAATTAACAACGGTCGGCTGAAAAATCCCTAAAACGGAAGTTCAACTACCAAGGTTTATCTACAAAAGCTGACTGCGGCTTCGTCTCAATCAGCCTCAACCCCACTCCGTCGAGTTACCCTGATCATTAAGTTAGTTGCATACTTGCTCTAGGCGCGACAATTTGCCACATTTCAAAAAATAACTGCCCCTGCTATGCTTCCCCGTTATAAATATAAAAATGGGAGATTCATCTTGATCAAGAATAAAAAATCATTCGCAATTATAATATTGCAGCTTGTTTTTGGAATGGTAGTAACATCTGTATCCGTTAATGTTCAGGCAGATGATAATGCTTCGCATAAGCAAATACAGGCAATAATTTCTTCAACTTACGACAAACCAGACCATAAGGTGGAAACCTCGCCAATTGCTGTCATGGATGGTTATGCAGTGGCTGACTGGATTCAAGGCGAACGTGGTGGACGTGCCCTGCTTCACTTAAATGATGGTAAATGGACGATCATGGCTTGTGGTGCAGATGGTCTCAAAGAGATTAAGACGCTGACCGAGGCTGGCATCCCAGACCAGACTGCCAAGAGCTTAGTTACCCAACTGATTGCGGCCGAAAAGTCCGTGAATCCTGGACGTCTCAAAAAATTCAGTTTGTTCGGTACCAAAGATGACCCTATCGCCCATGATCACCATCACCAACAATCAAAACCATAACTGGACATCAGTATGAAAAATAATAAAATTGCCTTAGCTGTATTGATGACCTTTGCTAATTCTGCAGGTGCAGAAGAGCTAATTAACTTGAATGACATCGAAGTGACAGCCCATCCAATCATCGAGGAGATTGGTGTTGATGCCTATTCAAGTACGTCTGCCGTGGTTACTGAGAATCAACTTAGAGACCAAAATGCTGTCGACCTTGCTTCTGCATTACGTCGCACACCAGGTGTTCAAATTTCGCGTTACAACCCAGTTGGCGCATTCGGTGGCGATCAAGGCGGTGCAGTTTATATTCGAGGTATGGGCATTAGTCGTCCAGGCAGTGAAATTAAGACTTACGTTGATGATGTACCTTTTTATATGGGCGTTTGGGGTCATCCATTGTTGGATTTGTTACCAGTAAATGGCATGCAGTCCATTACTGTGTACAAAAGCCCGCAGCCACAGATTAACGGCAACAACTTCGCTTCAATTAATTTAGAGACTAAACGTGCTGCTGAAGATGGTGTTCATGGCGATGCCAGATTGTCTGGCGGCTCATTTGGCACCGTAGTTGAGCAAGCAAATTTGGTGGGTCGCACAGGTGCGGTAGATTTTATGTTGGCACAAGGCTATGCAAAATCTAATGGAGATCGCCCAAATTCAGATGGTGAACTGCAAAATGTGATGGGGCGTATTGGCGCGCAATTTAACGAACACTGGCGTGCTGATGTGAGTGTGCTTTATGTGGATAATAAAGCCAGTGATCCTCAAGATGCTCGATCTGCAATCAACCTGATTACTCCAGAATATAAATCTCAGGCCACGATGCTGACTGCCAGCATCTCGCACAAATATGACAATTTGAGCGGTGGCTTCAAAATCTACAGTAATCGCGGTGAAGGTAATTTGTATAACGATAATCGGCCAATGGTGGGATGGGGTACATTTCTGTCCAGCTTTGACATGAGCGGCTTGCGTTGGAAAGAAGAAATTTTTCCCTGGTTAGGAGGTACTGTTTTAGCCGGTTTGGATGTTGACCATATTTCTGGCGATGTGAACGGACCAAATACAGGAGGCACAGTGAATATGCCTGATTTCCGTATTACTTCGCCGCACTTTGCTGTGAGTCAAGTCGTCAGTGTTAGTGATGGATGGGCGCTTGTTCCATCGGTAGGTGCTCGCTTCTACGACCATAGTGAGTACAGTTCGAAAACAGCACCTCATGCAGGGTTATCACTCGTTTCTGAAAAGGCAACTATATTTGCCAATGTATCACGCGGTATCAACTATCCAGGATTAGAGGGACCTGCAATACAGGCTGCAATGCCAGCGCACTTGTTTGCAGGTACTACGTGGAATCAGTTGTCCGCTGAAGAGGTTAATCATAGTGAGATTGGTTTCAAGCTAACGCCTACAGATGCAATGCAGATTGATGCCAGTTTATTTCATGACACGGTGAAGAACCGTTACGTTTACGACCTTAACTTTGCTAATTTTGGTAACAACACGTTCTACAATACAGGTGGATACCATACGAATGGGGCAGAACTTTCGATTAAGCAGAAAATCGGGGCTGACTGGGTTGCATTTGGCGGCTTAACGTTGCTTAACNNGGGAAAATAGGACCGGTTAAACTAGCAGTAGATGCGCAGTATCAGTCCCAAGTCTGGGCGTTGAGTCGTGACCGTGCTACCGTGCTCAGTGGAGGCGCAATAAACAGCAATACAGAAAAAGTTGCGTCATTTACGGTAGTCAATGTGCGCGCATCCTACCCACTTGTGGCATTGGGTAAAAAAGGTGAAGTGTTCCTTGCAGTAGAAAATCTATTTGACCGTGATTATGAGTATCGCCCTGGGTATGCGATGCCAGGCGTTTCTGGCCAACTAGGATTATCTGCTAGTTTCTAATATTGAGTCTACCCCGGTTATCTGATGGTTTCCGGATAGTAAGCTTAAGCTGCGATTTTTTTGCACTCTTTAGCGCAGGCAGCGCAGCTTTCACCACAGGCTTTGCAAGCTTCATGTTTATTTGAGTGCTTCTTACATTCATCTTCACATTTATTGCAGGCATCCATGGCAATTGCAGCCAACTTAGGAAGGTAGACAGATTCTTGATTGGCAAGCGCTTGCAGAGAACCGCAAAGCGCAAGCATTTGATTTACACTTTTGGCACAGGCTGCCATGTCTTTATCACCTTGCCCGAGCAGGTATAGGCAATGGTTCAAGCAGACTTGGCCTTTTTGTATACAATCTGTAGCGGCAGAGATCAAGCCAGCGTTGGCAGACATATCATGGTGATGGTGTTCCATTTCTGCAGCTTGTGCTCGACCCACGACTGCAGCTCCAGCTAATGCAACGCCCCCTAGTAAAATTTCTCTTCTGTTCATGACATTCTCCTTAACTAATTTATCTACACTGTTTCAGTATAGGCTAATTTTGCTTGATGCAAAATCTTGATTCACTTAGTTGAAGGGCTGGTTTGTCCCACCTAGGCGTCATTTAGTAAAATAAGTAAGTGACAGAAGTGGGTCGAAAATCCCGCTTCACGCATGTCTGCCATTGGGAGGTCTAATCCCGGCGTTAATTTACTGAATTAATCATAAATTACGGACGCCCTAAATAAAAAAGCAGGCGCCAAGCCTGCTTTTTTTACAGAACGAACTTGCAAGCTGGAAAGTATCCGCCCCGCAGGAGTCCTTTATTGCTTAAACCTTCTGATAAACTTCGCTGCCTTTTTTCACAAACTCAATGGATTTTTCTTGCATGCCTTTTGTCAGGGCTTCTTGTTCTGAAATATTCAAAGTGGCTGCATAATCGCGCACATCTTGCGTAATTTTCATTGAGCAAAAATGCGGGCCACACATACTGCAAAAGTGCGCTTGTTTTGCGCCATCTTGCGGCAGGGTTTCATCGTGGAATTCCTTGGCTTTGTCGGGGTCCAGGCCAAGGTTAAATTGATCATCCCAGCGGAATTCAAAACGCGCTTTAGATAATGCGTTATCTCGAATTTGCGCACCCGGGTGACCTTTGGCAAGGTCAGCAGCATGGGCAGCGATTTTGTAGGTGATGATACCAACGCGCACGTCTTCTTTATCTGGCAAGCCGAGATGCTCTTTTGGTGTAACGTAACAGAGCATCGCACAGCCATACCAGCCTATCATGGCAGCACCAATGCCGCTGGTGATGTGGTCATAGCCAGGTGCAATATCCGTGGTTAAGGGGCCTAAAGTGTAGAAAGGGGCCTCGCCGCAATGCTCAAGTTGCAGCTCCATATTTTCTTTAATCAAATGCATGGGCACATGGCCCGGGCCTTCGATCATGCACTGCACGTCGTGCTTCCAGGCGATTTGTGTCAGCTCGCCTAATGTGATGAGTTCGGCAAATTGCGCTTCATCATTGGCGTCGTAAATCGAACCAGGGCGTAAACCATCGCCTAAACTGAATGCGACGTCATAGGCTTTCATGATTTCGCAGATGTCTTCAAAATGCTCATACAGGAACGATTCTTTATGATGCGCCAGGCACCATTTAGCCATAATTGAGCCACCGCGTGACACGATGCCAGTCATGCGTTTTGCAGTCATCGGGATGTAAGCCAAGCGCACGCCGGCATGAATAGTGAAGTAATCTACACCTTGTTCCGCTTGCTCAATCAACGTATCGCGGAAAATTTCCCAAGTTAAATCTTCGGCCTTACCATTTACTTTTTCAAGCGCTTGGTAGATAGGCACAGTACCAATTGGCACTGGCGAATTGCGGATAATCCACTCGCGCGTTTCGTGAATGTTTTTACCTGTTGATAAATCCATCACGGTGTCGCCACCCCAGCGTGTGCTCCACACCATTTTTTCAACTTCTTCCGAAATTGAAGAACCCAAAGCCGAGTTGCCGATATTCGCGTTAATTTTAACCAGGAAATTACGGCCAATAATCATCGGCTCGATTTCAGGGTGGTTAATGTTCATCGGGATAATGGCGCGGCCGAGAGCTACTTCACTCCTCACAAATTCTGGCGTAATCACTTCAGGAATGCTTGCGCCAAAGTCGTGACCTTTATGCTGCGTTTGTAAAAGCTCGCTCATATTTTCGCGGCGTTGATTTTCGCGGATGGCGATGTACTCCATCTCTGGTGTGATGATGCCTTTGCGCGCATAGTGCATTTGGCTCACGTTCATGCCTGCTTTGGCGCGACGTGGTAAGCGCAACAAATTAAAGCGCATTTCGGCTAATTCCGGGTCAGTTTTACGTTGATGACCAAATTCTGAACTTGGGCCATCTAATTGCTCGGTATCGTTACGTTCTTCAATCCATTTTGCACGTAATGCAGGCAAGCCATTACGAATATCAATGGTGACGCTTGGGTCAGTGTATGGGCCGCTCGTGTCGTAGACCATGACAGGCGGATTTTTTTCTGCGCCAAACATTGAGGGCGTATCGCTTAGTGAAATTTCACGAAATGGTACTTGAATATCCGGGCGTGAACCTTGGATATAGACTTTGCGTGAATTGGCAAAAGATAGTTTGGTTGCAGGGTCAATCTCAGCAGTTTCGCTTACGAATTTGGTGAGGTTTTTTTGCAGATTTTTGTCTGTGGCGTTCATGGCACGTTCCTATTTATATATTCAAACATAGGAAGCAGTAATGCTGCTTTACCTATTGGTTTGATTTGCAGGAAAGCATCAAGATGCTTTCCTACGGCGGCATTACCCGCATCAGGTTCAAAGGGTGATTCTCACTATATTTTAGATATTTGAACTAAAATATAGACCCCTAGCAATGAAAGAAATATACGCTAAAGCGGCAATAAAACCAAGTGCTTAACTAAGAAATAGCCAGCAAAAACATCAAAATAGGGAGCTAGTACGGTTCTGTAGTTGACTAGTTGTAAGGTATATAATGAGCGATATAATTCACTGTTGGTTTTATTGAATTCCGGTTTTCATTGATTTTTTTTGTTAAACTAGAACTTGGTGGAAAAAATTATTAAAATGAGTAACTTAACTATTGAATTGGTCAATTTATGGCATTGATGAGCTATTTGCTTTACTACGTAGTTGCGATTACTGCGCTTTTCTTGCATTTCACCGGGCATTTGGAGCGGTGGGGTATGGAATGGATTATATTGGTGTTAGCTGTTAGCGGATTTCCGGTAGTGTTGTATTTATAACAAGCACTTACTGTACTTACTTTCAGATTAAACACCTAGGTTGCTTAACCCATGCGTCAATAACCACGCGGTAATGGATTTTTTTGAGAAATAGTCGTACACATCAATCGCAGTTTTGGTTACTTCACTTAGTATTGCCTCTAATATTGGCGCTATTATTAGCGCTTATATACCCTCGCACAGGCTTGGATGCCTTTTTGATTAACTCATTCTACGATGCTCACGCTTTAGCTTTTCCGCTCAAGCGTGATTGGTTTCTTGAAACTGTCATGCATCAAGGCCTAAAAAATTTGATGGTCATTATTAGTCTAACGATGTTGGGGCTATGGATATTTGGTTTTAAAATATGGACATCAGGCAGATCAGACATTAAAAGCGCATGGATACAAAGGTATCATCGGCAGTTTATTTGGGTATTTGTGGCGATGTTGTTTGCCACAACTGCTATTTCAATATTAAAGCATTTTAGTGATCATGCTTGTCCATGGAGTTTGCTACAGTACGGCGGAACTCAACCTTTGATACCACTTTTTGGCAGCTTGCCATTTGGCGCTTATCCTGGACATTGCTTCCCCGGGGGGCATGCTTCTGGCGGCTTTGCGCTCATGGCGTTTTATTTTGCCTTTAGAGATTCTGAACCAAAACTCGCCAAGATGGGTCTATTGGCAGGTATCATTTTTGGGTTTGCAATGGGTTGGGGGCAGATGATGCGTGGCGCGCATTTTATGTCGCACAACTTGTGGACGGCTTGGGTGGTTTGGATGATATTGCTAGTGCAATATTGGGCATGGTCACCAAAGAAGTAAGTTTTACATATCCATTTTTATTTAGGTTTTTTCATTTTAGGTTGATGCATGACTAAGTTAGCTCAAAACAACACTGCCAGGAGCGCCGGCCAACGCAAAGTGCCATTTTTTATGTTCATCGCCGCCATTGCGCTGGCGATATGGATGCTATTGCGTTTGGTGCTGTGGCTTGACTTAGGCGTCAGTCAGTTATCTACAGCACAAGACATTAAAGCGTTTGGCGTGGGTTTGTGGTTTGATTTGAATACGCTTTGTTATTTTGTGGTGATATTTTTGCTGGCGTCATTTTTTATGCCGAACCGTTGGCGCGGCAAGCCATGGGTGAATAAAGCGCGTTGGGCGTTGGCGTTTTTAGTCACATTTTGCTTAATATTTGGTGCGGTTTCTGAGTACATTTTTTGGCAGGAATTCACTACGCGCTTTAATTTTATTGCGGTAGATTATTTGATTTATACCAAAGAGGTGATCGGTAATATTCGTGAATCTTACCCTGTGCCATTGATATTACTGGTGATTGCGCTTGTGGTAGTGGCCATTTTATACAGTATCAGCAAGTTTGTTTGTTTCGATACTTCACTCAAACCATTCAAACAAAAAGCCAGGTTGCTTGTAGCCGCAGTTGCATTGCCCATGTTGAGCTTTCAATTTGCTAACGTAGACCAAATGGAGTTTGGCAAAAACGCCTATGCTAATGAGCTTGCAGGTAACGGGTTGTTTAGTTTCTCTGCCGCCGCCCGCCGTAACGAGCTGGATTACGATAAGTTTTATAAAACCATTACGCAAGAGCAGGCATTAAATACTTTGCAGTCTGTTGGTTCAAACCGACAAATCACAGCGGCGGTTTTGCCTGCGGAGGTTAGCAAAGCCGCACTTGGCCCATTTACGCGCAGCCCAAAAAATGTGGTGCTTATTTCTGTAGAAAGTTTATCTGCCGAATATTTAGGCACTTATGGCAATAAGCAAAACTTAACGCCTTATTTAGACAAGCTGGCGGGTGAGAGCTTGGTGTTTGATAAGCTTTTTGCCACCGGCACACGCACAGTGCGTGGGCTGGATGCGCTCTCTATTGCCGTTCCGCCTATACCTGGCCAAGCCATTGTGCATCGCCCAAACAGCGACCATTTGGCGACTATTGGCGAGCTTTTGCGAGCGCAAAATTACGAAACCTTTTTTATTTACGGTGGTTATGGCGTGTTTGATAGCATGAACACCTACTTTAGAAGCAACGATTACAAAGTGGTGGACCGTACGGATTTTGATGCAAAAACCATTCAAAGCGAAAACGTATGGGGCGTGGATGACGAAAGTTTGTTTAATAACTCGATCGCGATATTTGATGAAAATGTTAAAACGCAAAAACCATTTTTTGCACACATTATGACTACCAGTAACCATCGGCCATATACTTTTCCTGAAGGAAAAATTGATTTGCCGCAAGGCAGTCGTGAGGGCGCGGTGAAATATACCGATTATGCCATTGGCAAATTTATCGAAAATTCCAAATCCAAGCCATGGTTTAAAGATACGGTGTTTGTCATTGTGGCGGATCACTGTGCGTCAGTGGCAGGTAAAACTAAGCTACCTGTGGCGAAATATCATATCCCGTTATTTTTCTACGCGCCTGATTTACTGCCAGCAGGGCATTACAACCGTGTTGCTAGCCAAATTGATATTGTGCCTACCTTGCTGGATGTGCTGGGTACTAAAGGTGGTGAGCATTTTTATGGACAGTCGCTCTTTAAAGCTGAAGCTGAGAAGCAGCCAGAGCGTGCATTTATCAGTAATTATCAAGCGCTGGGGTATTTAAAAAATAACACGTTAATTGTGCTTTCTCCCAAACAAAAAACTGAAGCTTATCAAGTCGATCCACAAAGCTTGGAATCTACGCCAACGAAAATAGACGAAGCCTTGCTTGATGAGGCTATTGCTTACTACCAAACTGCCAGCCGCGCTTATAAGGCAGGTGAGTTGAAATTTTCCCCTCAATAAACCTTCCCAATAATGAAAAAACTACCCGATATCAATACCCGATATTGGGCGTTTATCGTCAGCGCCACTACGCCAGGTGAAATTGGTGGCGATTTGATTTTACAAAGCTTCAATTTAGGTTACGGCGGAGCGACCCTAGTGCTTCTGGCCTTGTTGGAGCAGTCATGATTGTGGCTGGTTTGTTTGTCATCGCTAAAAAATAATCGCGCTAAAATACTAAATCACCAGAATTAAAAGCTATACAAAAATGGTTGACATCTTTCGCTTAACGTTGTTAAATTAACAGTGTTAAGTACATGCAATTGTGAAATGAAACTTAAAAAAATATTTTTTTATAGTATAGGGTTCTTGTTATCAGTGTCAGCACTGGCTGGGGAGATAAGCTCTCCAGCAGGCCTGTGGAAAGCTAATGATGATAAAGGCCGACCTTCTGGATATATTCGGATAAGTGAAGCAAGTGGCATATACACAGGTGTGATTGAAAAAGGTTTACCCGCAGACGAAGAAGAAAAGTACTGCACTGCCTGTAAAGATGAGAGAAAAAACCAAAAATTGATTGGGATGACCGTGATTAAAAATGTGAAAGCCAGAGGAGAAAATTATGTGGGCGATGAGATTTTAGACCCTTTCTCAGGCAACACTTATCGCGTGAAATTAACACTTAAGGACGCAGGCAAAAAGCTTGAAGTAAGAGGGTATATTGGTTTTGGTTTATTTGGAAGAACGCAAACCTGGGAGAGAGAAAATGGGTAATAGTTATTTGTGGCTTAAAACCCTGCACGTGTTTGGGGTGGTGCTGTTTCTCGGCAACATCACCATCACCGGTTGGTGGAAGTTCATGGCGGACCGCACGCTCAACCCGCAGATCATTGCGTTTGCCCAGCGCCAGGTGACGCTCACGGATTATGTGTTTACTGCTGGCGGTGCCGCTTTACTGCTGGCCGCAGGCTGGGGTAACGCGGCGCTGCATGGCATGGACATCTTCCAGATTCGATGGTTGTCCTGGGGATTCTGGTTATTCAATCTCTCCGGCCTGATCTGGGTTGCAATCCTGATACCAGTGCAGATTAAACAGGAGAGGATGGCGCAACAATTCAAGAACGGCACAGAAATCCCTCAGGAATATTGGGTTCTCGTCAAGCGTTGGTATTTCTGGGGCACGGTCGCCACGCTGCTACCCATGCTTAATCTTTACTGGATGGTATTCAAACCGAACTAGACATGGAGGCAACATCATGAATTACGCACTGATTACCGGCGCTTCAAGCGGCATAGGCCTGCAATTGGCCAGGATCATGGCTGGGGAAGGGCATAACCTGATTTTGGCGGCGCGGCGCGAGGAAGTGTTGAAAGAGTTGAAAATCCGATGGGAACAGGAATTCCGGGTAAAAGTCGAAATCCGCGCGGTGGATTTGTCACTTCCTGGCCAGGCGCAAGTTTTGTATGAATACTGCGGCGATCAAGGACTTATCGTAGACACTCTGGTCAACAATGCCGGATATGGCGACTACGGCAAGTTCGATGCAAGCAAACTGGAACTTTACCGGAATATGTTGCAATTGAACGTGATGGCGCTGACCGAATTGACCGCCCTGTTTGTTAGCGACATGAAGCTGCGCGGAACCGGCAGGATTCTGAACGTGGGCTCCATCGCCGCGTTCCAGCCGGGGCCGAATTTTGCGGTGTACGCCGCTGCCAAGGCCTATGTCATGCAGTTTACTGAAGCGCTTAATTATGAGCTGCGCGGAACCGGCGTGACCGCCACCGTACTCAACCCCGGCATGACGGAAACCGGTTTTGTCAGCCGCGCCCACATGGGGGCGGCAGCCATGGCACAAAGCGGGCTCATGGATGCGCAAACTGTGGCGATGGTTGGGTATAAGGCCATGATGGCGGGCAAGCTCAATGTGATCCCCGGCTGGAAAAACCAGTTGCTGGCATTCGGAAGTAAAACCATGCCGTCTCGGGAAATCCTGTTAAGGATTGCTGGCGGTATTTTGAAAGATACGCAAGGATGAAAGGATGACCATGCCAGGTTCCGCTACTGGGTTCGTGCGCTTGCTGCTGCGGCTTGAGGGGCTGGGCGTGCTGATTGCCGCCATGTTCGCCTACTCCAGATGGGGCTTGGGCTGGGGCACGTTCGCGCTGTACTTTCTCACGCCGGACGTGTCGTTTTTCGGCTATCTTGGCGGTTCGCGGGTCGGTGCCGTTGCGTACAATCTGGCGCACTCTTACCTAGGCGCAATCACCTGCCTGACGACTGGTTTGCTGCTTCCGGCTCCGACTGTACTGGGTGTTGGCATCATCTGGTGCGCGCATATTGGTTTTGATCGCGCGCTCGGTTACGGGCTGAAATATGCTGAGGGTTTTGGCTATACACACCTTGGCAGGATCGGAAGCCGCCATGCAGAAAATTGATTTCAAAAAAATATTGAAGCACCTCTACCTGCCGCCGAAGGATAAGATTGTGCAGGTGGAGGTGCCGCCCATGCATTACCTGATGGTGGATGGCGCGGGCGACCCGAATACGGAAAAGTCCTATCAGGAAGCAGTCGAGGCGCTGTTCGCGCTTTCCTATACCCTGAAATTCATGGTCAAAAAAGGCGCACTGGCTGTGGATTACGGTGTGATGCCGCTGGAAGGGTTGTGGTGGGCGGACGATATGGCAGCCTTTAGTGTTGCGGATAAATCTAACTGGAAGTGGACCATGATGATAATGCAGCCGGAGTTCATCACCCTGGACATGGTTGTCACAGCGACGGCGGGAGTTCGCAAAAAGAAAAATCCCGCCGCGTTGGACAAAATTCGCTTTGAGACATTTGTGGAAGGTCTCGCCATGCAAACCCTGCACATCGGGCCGTTCACCGAGGAAGGCCCGACCATAGCGCGGGTACACCAATTCATCGCGGACAGCGGACACCAGCTCACCGGCAAGCACCACGAAATCTACCTGAGCGACATCCGCAAGGCTGATCCAAAAAAATGGAAAACCGTCATCAGGCAACCGATGCGATGAAAACAGCCCGGCGCATCCTCATTTTCCTCGGCCACCCTTCTGCCGACAGCCTGTGCGGAGTACTGGCCGACGCTTATGCGGAAGAAGCTGCGAAAGCCGGGCAAGAGGTGCGGCTGATTCGGCTGGGCGACTTGGACTACGACCCGGTATTGCACGAGGGCTATGTACGCATCCAGCCGCTGGAATCCTGCCTGCAAGCAGCACAGGCGGATATTTTGTGGGCGCAGCACTTGGTGTTCGTCTATCCTACTTGGTGGGGGGGCGTTGCCCGCGCTGCTCAAGGGTTTTTTCGACCGTGTTTTTTTGCCAGGTTTTGCCTTCAAATATCGCGACAATTCACCATGGTGGGATAAACTCTTGGCGGGGAGGAGTGCTCACCTGATCGTGACCATGGATTCGCCGCCCTGGTACTATCGCTTGGTCAATTCCATGCCGGGGCATCACCAGATGAAAAAAACCATACTGGAATTCTGCGGCATCAAGCCGGTAGCTATCACCAGCTTCGGCCCGGTCAGAGGATCAACAGTGGAAACCCGCAATCAATGGATTAATAAAGTCAGAAAATTGGCTTCGAGGATATAACACCATGCCGCCCAAACTAAAAACAGAGGCTGAACGCCAGCAATTGCGCACATTGATTATTGATGCGGCGCGCGAGCTATTTGTCTCGCGAGGTGTTGAGGCAGTCACCATGCGTGAAATTGCCAAGCGTATCGGCTACTCCGCCACCAGCATTTATTTGCACTTTGCCGATAAAGACGCATTGTTACACGCCATCTGCGATACGGATTTTTTAGCTTTAGCCCAGTCGCTACAAAATATTTTACAAATTACCGACCCTGTCGAGCGTATGCAGGCTTTTGGGCATGGCTATTCGGAGTTTGCACTCACGCACCCCAATCATTATCGCTTGATGTTTATGACACCGCATCCTTGCGACCCGGAGTTATCAAGTGTGCAACAAAACAATGTTGAGCAAGATGCGTATTTTCAACTGAAAACGGTGGTGAATGACGTGTTTTTGGCAGGGAAATTTAGGGTGGAATTAAATAATTCAGAGTTAATTGCACAAACCATTTGGGCGGGGATGCACGGCGTTTGTTCGCTAGAAATCACCATGGCGCAAGATGCCTGGGTGAATTGGAGCGACATTTCATCGCGTTTGCAGTTGATGCAAGCGGCATTGATGCGCGGATTATTACGAGAAGCCATATGAAAAAAATAATAGCCTTATTAAGCACACTCCTGTTGTTGGTGGCTTGCCAAAAACCTGTGGAGCCACCGCCACCGCCTCGCCCAGCCTTGGTGACTATTGTGGGGACATCATCTGCAAATACCAGCATGGTGTTGGTAGGTGAGGTGAAATCGCGCTATGAAGCAAATCTTGGCTTTAGAATTAACGGCAAAATTATTGAGCGCAAAGTTGAAGTGGGTAGCTTGGTGAAAAAAGGTCAAGTGCTAGCGCGTCTCGATGCTACTGATACTAATTTAAGTGCACAAGCGGCTTCGGCAGATGTACGCGCGGCAGAGGCAAACCATGCGTTGGCACAAGTTGAGGTTGAGCGTCAGCGTGCATTATTCAACAAAAAATTTATATCCGCTTCAGCTTTGGATTTGCGCGAAGCAGAGCTTAAAACTTCGGCCGCAAGGTTGCAACAGGTGAAGGCGCAGGCGGCCGTTTCGGGTAATCAATCGCGTTATACTGCGCTGGTGGCAGACTGCGACGGTGTGATTACGCAAATTCATGCCGAACCTGGTCAAGTGGTAGAAGCTGGCGCGATGATTGCTCAGATTGTGGATACCAAACAAATTGAGGTGTTGGTGGCGGTACCAGAATCACGCATGGATAACTTGAAAGTTGGCGACCAGGTGACCATCAAACTTTGGGCAGACCGCACAAAAACTTATGCAGGAAAAGTGCGTGAAATTGCTCCGGCAGCAAACTCCGCAACGCGTGCATTTGATGTGCGAGTCGCGATTACAGATGCTGATGAGGCAGTAAAACTCGGTATGACGGCGGGAGTGCGTTTTGCGCAAAATGCGGTAGATGAAATAATTATTCCTTCATCCGCGCTTACGCAAATCAATGGCAAAAATAGTGTTTGGGTGATTGATAACCATGGTGCCAGTAACGGCGGCATTGCCAATCCGCGCGAGGTGACCACAGGGCAATATACCGAAGCCGGCGTAATGATTACAAGCGGCTTGCAGGCCAATGAAATGGTGGCAATTGCCGGAGTGCATACGCTGATTAGGGGGCAACAGGTAAAGCCACAAATAGCACAACCAAAATTTGAGCCAGCGCCGTGACCGATAATCAATCACAATCAGACGAATTACAGATAGAGAAGTCGCGTTTTAATCTTTCTGCATGGGCGCTAAAACATCAAACATTGGTGTTGTATCTCATGCTAATGCTCACCATTTCCGGCCTGCTGGCTTATACCCAATTGGGGCAATCCGAAGATCCGCCGTTTACCTTCAAGGTGATGCTAGTGCGTACCAGCTGGCCTGGTGCGAGCGCTGTAGAGGTTGAACAGCAAATCACCGATAAACTTGAGAAAAAAATTCAAGAAGTACCGCACTTAGGCTACTCCAGCAGTTATTCTCGGCCTGGTGAGTCGATGATTTTTATTGTCATTAAAGACGATACTTTTTCTAAAGATATTCCGGAAATTTGGTATCAGGTACGCAAAAAAATAGGCGATATTCGACACACCCTTCCGCAGAATATAGAAAGCCTTACGTTTAATGACGAATTTAGTGACGTATACGGCAGTATGTATGCGCTCACTGGCGATGGCTTTGATAATTTTGCGTTAAAAAAACAAGCTGAAATTATTCGCTCAGAACTACTAAAGACGCCAGATGTAGCCAAAGTAGATTTTTTTGGCGAACGAAAACAGCGCATTTATATTGAGCTTTCAAACGCTAAACTTGCAACTATCGGCATTAGCACAACTACGTTGGTTAATATTTTACAAACTCAAAATGCAGTTGTAAGAGGCGGCACTTATGAATCGCCAAACGAGCGCATTCGTATTGAAGTTTCAGGCAGGTACAACAACGTAGAAGATTTGCGCGAAATCAGGTTGCGTGCAAATAATCAAGATTATAAGTTGGGCGATGTGGCACGAATCTATCGAGGGTATGAAGACCCTCCGCGCGACACGGTGCGTTATAACGGCGAAGAAAGTTTGCTGTTAGGCGTAAGCATGCGTTCAGGTGGCGACGTTATTGCGCTTGGCCATGAACTAGATAAAAAAATAGTCAGAATTCAACAAAGTTTACCTGTGGGTTTGCGTTTTGATGTGGTTACATCACAGCCAAAAATTGTGGCACATTCAGTGAACGATTTTGTGAAATCGTTGATGGAGGCTTTGGTGATCGTACTGAGCGTAAGCCTGCTATCACTGGGTTGGCGTACTGGCATTGTGGTGGCAATAACCATCCCTATTGTTTTGGCGGCTACCTTTTTAATGATGAACGCACTTGATATTGGCTTGCATAAAATCTCACTGGGTGCGCTGATACTGGCACTTGGCTTGTTGGTCGATGATGCAATTATTGCAGTTGAAATGATGGCCTCTAAAATGGAGCAAGGTTGGGATAGAGTCAAAGCTGCTTCGTTTGCCTATAACTCAACCGCTATGCCTATGCTTACAGGCACCCTTGTAACCGTGGCAGGGTTTTTGCCTATTGCTACGGCCACTTCTTCTACCGGCGAATACACGCGCTCGATCTTTCAGGTGTCGGCTATTGCCTTGATTATTTCGTGGGTTGCTGCGGTAATTTTTGTGCCGTATTTAGGTTACCACTTGTTGCCAGACCATGCAGAGGCGCCGCAGCAATCAAGATTCAGGCAGTGGTTTAAGAGCAGACTGGGTTTAGCGGATAAAGTGGGTAATCAAAAAAATGATAATCATCATCATGATATTTATAACACCAAATTTTATGGCGCTTTTCGCAAGCTAGTGACCGCTTGTGTGCGCTATCGCAAAACGGTCATTGTCATCACGCTAACGATGTTTGTACTTTCTATTGTTGGCTTTGGTAAAGTGCAACAGCAGTTTTTTCCAGATTCTACCCGGCTTGAATTGGTGGTGGATTTACGCTTAACCGAAGGTGCTTCGTATCATGCGACTAATGACGAAGTGAAAAAGTTCGAGCACTGGCTAAATACTTGGAGCAAGCAACATCAAGGCATTGATAATTTTGTTGCTTATATTGGCACAGGTAGTCCGCGCTATTACTTGCCGATGGATATTCAATTAGCACATCGCGGATTTGCGCAATTTGTGATTTTGAGCAAAGATTTGCAAGCCCGTGAGGCTTTACGTAGTGATCTTCTCAAGCTATTTGAAAACGATTTCCCCTCGTTAAGAGCTTCGGTAATGAGGCTGGAAAATGGTCCGCCAGTGGGCTTTCCTGTGCAATTTCGCGTTGATGGCAATGATCTCCCAAAAATTCGTGAAATATCTCATCAAATCGCCGATATTATGCGTGCTAACCCTAACTTGGCTAACGTACAGCTTGGTTGGGAAGAGCCCAGCAAAGTCATGAAAGTTTCCATAGACCAAGCCAAAGCGCGTTTGCTAGGGGTAAGCTCGGTGGATATCGCGAACATATTAAATGGCGCGATGAGCGAGTTATATATTACCGAGTTTAGAGAAGGCAATGAACGCATTGATTTAGTCGCGCGTGGCGCAGAAGTTGAGCGTACCCAACTATCGCGATTACCCAACTTGATGATTAACACGCTAAATGGCACCAGCGTACCACTTTCGCAAATTGCCACAATTTCTTCAGAGTTTGAAGAAGGTGCAATTTGGCGACGCAACCGTGTACCATCCATCACGGTGCGTGCGCATCTGCGGGGCAGTACGCAAGCGCCTGTGGCGTCTGCACAAATTGAAGAAAAACTGGGTGAAATTAAAGCACATTTACCATTGGGCATAACGGTCGAAACAGGCGGCGCGGTAGAGGAGTCTGCAAAAGGCGGCGCCTCAGTTGCAAAGGGGTTCCCGTTATTTTTGGTTGTCGTGTTTACCTTGCTTATTTTGCAGCTACAGAGTTTTTCGCGCGTATTTTTAGTGTTATTAACGGCACCTTTGGGCTTAATTGGCGTCACATGGTCTTTATTATTGTTTGATAAGCCATTTGGCTTTGTGGCCATGTTGGGTACGATCGCACTTTCGGGCATGATTATGCGTAACTCTGTCATTTTGGTTGACCAGATTGATCAGGATAAAGCGTCAGGTTTACCTGAGTGGCAAGCCATCATCGAATCGACGATTCGCCGCTTTAGACCGATTGTACTGACAGCCGCCGCAGCAATACTGGCAATGATACCGCTGACAAGAAGCGTGTTTTTTGGTCCGATGGCAGTAGCTATTATGGGCGGCTTGGCGGTTGCAACATTGCTTACAGTATTGTTTTTACCCGCGTTATATGCAGCTTGGTTTAGGGTGAAAGTACCGCAGCAGACTTAAATCACAGATTTGAATCTGAGCGCTAAAAGCTTGTTTAATTTCAGCTTATAGAACAAATGCATGCGCTATAATGAAAGAAACCGATAGGAATAAGGAATAAATTTGATATGACACGAACAGCACAACTCAAAACTGATATGCCGAGCGAAACCGAACAATTTAATGTGCGCGAAGCTAGATTCAACATGATAGAACAGCAAATTCGCACTTGGGAGGTGTTAGACCCAGTGGTGCTTGCCTTGTTAAACGAAGTGCCGCGTGAGAATTTTGTTGCAGAATCTCAACAAGGCTTGGCATTTGCCGATGTTGAATTGCCGATTGGTCATGGCCAAATCATGTTGTCACCCAAATTAGAGGGGCGCATATTGCAGGCGCTCAGCGTTACAAAAACCGACAAAGTGTTGCTGGTTGGCACTGGAAGTGGTTATTTAACGGCGCTACTGGCTAAATTGGCCGCGCATGTATATGCCGTAGAAATTCATCAGGAACTTTCTGACATTGCAAAAACACGCTTACAACAACAAAATATTCATAACGTCACTTTAGAAGTGGGCGATGCCGCCAATGGTTTTGTATCTGCAGCGCCTTATGATGTCATTGTATTTACCGGCTCAATGCCGCTGCGCCCAATAGCAGCTGAAAAAATGCTTAACGTAGGTGGTCGCTTATTTGCTGTTATTGGAGAAATGCCGATTATGCAGGCAACGCTAACACAGCGCGTGAGCGAGGATGCTTTTCGACGTGATACGCTTTTTGAAACTTGTTTACCGCCGCTGGTGAATGCGCCACAAGCGACAAAGTTTGAGTTTTAATTCTTATTAATATGCCAAAACATTTGATCCTTGCTGTCTCGCTTGTCTTCTCAACTGTTGTATATGCGGGAGGAGTGTCCTCTACGCAAGAAAAGCAGCAATCTTTGGTTGATATTTACACTCAGGCTGTAGCCCATGACCCAACTCTGGCCTCGGCCTTGAGCGCTAATCAAGCTGCGCAAGAGCTGATTGAGCAAGGCAAGGCTTTGTATCGCCCAACAGTTAATTTTAGCGCAGGTGCAAACGCAACACAGACGGACATTCGATTTATCGGTGCAGGATTTAACCCATTTAGAACGGCAGGCCGTGCCAGTTTTGAGGGTTATAACTATGGTGTCGACGCACGGCAGCCTATTTTTCGTAAGCAAAACTTAGTGCAAATGGACCAAGCTGCAACGCAAGTGAGCCAAGCGGATAAGCAATTACATTTGAGTCAACAAGCGCTTATTCTACGCACCACACAAACCTATTTTGATGTGCTGATAGCGCAAGATAAGATTGATTTGATTATTGCGCAAAAAGCCGCAATTTTGAGTCAGTTAGATCAGGCTAAAGCGAACTTTGAGGTGGGTACTGCAACCATTACCGACGTGAATGAAGCGCAAGCACGTTACGATTTGATAGTAGCGCAAGAAATCGCAGCGGTTAACGAATATGAAATTGCCAAACGTGCTGTGCAGGCGATTACAGGAGAAATTCCGCAAAAATTAGCCACGGTAAAAGCGGATATCAAAACCAATACCTTAGAGCAGGGTATGGATAAATGGTTAGGGGTTGCAGCAATAAACAACCTGAACATACAAATTCAGCAAGATGCTGTCAGGTTATCAGAGCAAGAAATTGAGCATGCAAAAGCAGGACACTTGCCCACTTTAGACGCCGTGGCAAGCTATACCGATAATTATGCAAACGGTAGCTCCACGGGTACGGGTAGTGAACTTAAAAGTGGTGTAATCGGCTTGCAATTAGAAATTCCTCTGTATCAAGGTGGTGCGACCAGTTCACGCGTCAGGCAAGCCGCGCTAAATAAACAAAAAGCACAAGATGATGTTGAAATTGCACGCCGCCAAGCAGAGCTGGAAACGCAACGCGCTTATTTGAACCTGAACACCAGCATTGCGCAGGTAAAAGCCTATGAACAAGCCTTAGTCAGTAGTCAAAGTCAGGTAGATTCAACTAAATTGGGCTACGAAGTTGGCGTACGTACAAGTGTAGACGTATTGAATGCGCAGCAGCAATTGTTCAGCGCCAAACGAGATTTATTGCAAGCGCGCTACAATTATCTGGTGAATATCATACGCTTAAAAGCAGCTTCTGGCGTGGTTGCAGAAGCGGACCTGGCCGACATTAATCAGCAGTTAGTGCTGACAAGCGCTCAGTAATATGACAGCCACTCAGTTAAAAGTGCAAGCCGGCTTAAGTCAACTGATTGTTATCGATATGCAAACGCGGCTAATCTCCGTCATGCCGCAAGAGGCTTTGCAAGCAACAATTAAAAATACGGGGGTTTTGGCGCAAGCATCGACACTTTTAGATGTGCCTGCAATTATTACTGAACAATATCCAAAAGGATTAGGCAATACCATCTCCGAGTTATTGGCGTTGTTACCCAACATTAAACGGGTAGAAAAAATCACTTTTTCATGCATGGCGGAGCCAAAATTCAGCCGTCAACTCACGCGCGATCGCTCGCAAGCCGTACTGGCAGGCATGGAAGCACATGTTTGTGTATTGCAAACCGCATTGGATTTAATCGCAACAGGTAAACAAGTGTTTGTGGCAGAAGACGCCATTATTTCACGCAACCCTGCCAATAAAGCCAACGCGCTGGCCAGAATGCGTGATGCAGGTTGCATTATCAGCAACACCGAATCTATAGTGTTTGAGTGGTTAGGTAAAGCTGAAGGCGACGCGTTTAAGGCAATCAGCAAACTGATTCGCTGAATTTATCAGAGATGCCCATAAGCCGCAAGTAGAGCCAATGTTCGCAGGCTTGCACCACGACTATCCTCACTAAAGCGTGCTGCAGCAGTTGCCATGCTTTGTTGCCTTGTACAATTCGCAAATAACGCTTTTATGGCCTGAGCTAAATCCATACTGTCCTGTACACGCTGTGCCGCACCGGCAGTAATAGCCAGATCAGTGGACTGCTCAAAATTAAACGTATGGGGCCCTATCAGCACTGGCTTGCCCATGGCGCAGGCTTCAATCAGATTTTGTCCGCCTAACGGCAATAAACTACCGCCAATAAAAGCAACATCACAGGCGGCATAATAGGTGAACATTTCTCCCATACTGTCACCGAGAACTACGCTATTGCTGGGAATGTCACTGGCTACAGCATCAAGTGAAAACTCAGAACGACGGCAGAATGAAAAGCCGCGTTTTTTTAGCAACTCTGCCACTTCATCAAAACGTTGCGGATGCCGCGGCACGATGATGGTGAGTAAATCGGGGATTTGCGCAGAGACTATTGCATCAAGAATCATGGCTTCTTCACCGTCTCTGGTGCTGGCTGCAAGCAATACTGGGCGATGCTTACCTAACAGATTACGCAAAAGTTTGCCTTGCTCTGCGGCGTCATCTGGAGGCAGTACATCAAATTTCAAATTGCCAGTCACACTCACATTGCGTGCACCCAAGTTTTGCAGGCGTTCGGCATCCTGTTCGGTTTGTGCGGCAATGGCAGATAAACTTTGCAAACCTTCACTCACTAAATACCCCAACTTGGTGTAACCGCGCGCAGATTTTTCTGATAATCGCGCATTCACCAGTAATAGCGGAATCTTTTGTTGTTTGCAGCCAGCAATCAAGTTAAACCAAAGCTCTGTTTCCATTAGCACGCCAATTGCAGGTTTAAAGTGCTTTAAAAAGCGGTTTACAGCAAATGGTACGTCGTAAGGCAAATAAACTTTTTGAACGGTATCGCCAAACAACTGCTCACCAGTAGCGCGCCCAGTAGGCGTGGTGTGGGTGAGTAAAATTTTGCGCTTTGGATATTGGTGAAGCAATGCCTTAATTAAAGGCGCTGCCGCACGTGTTTCGCCTACTGAAACACAATGCAGCCAGATAACTGATTTATTTGTTGGCAATGAATAAAAGCCAAAACGCTCACCCCAGTGTTTTAGATACTCAGGTTGCCTAATGCTGCGCCAAAGTAATTTAAATGGTACAAACGGCAGCACTGAATAAAGCAATAGCGAATAGAAAAAGCGATTCATAGCGCATTTTCTCACAAAATTAGGGTTGTTGTTTTTGCCTGAATTGATACATGCATAAACAATTAATTTTTGCGAGAGTTTTATTTTTTTAATTTATTTTTGTGTAAGTAATTACTCACCTTAACTCAATGCAAATACAGGCCTTGTTTTCAACAAAAACACACTAAAATGGTGCAGAAACTGAATGCAAAAATAGGGTTGACGTACACAAAATAAAGGCATAAATTGCTGTTCAAGGCACAACATATTGTGTTTAGGCATAGTATTTTTATAAAAATAATAGTTTTTTAATTAAAATCACAGGGTTAGCGCAGTATTCTCGTAGAGTTTGCGTTTTAGCCTTAAGTTGAGGGGAGTTTTTCATGCTAAAAGTAGTTGAAACTGCTAAAGAATTGAGTTTAGGTGCAGAAAATATGAATACGGAAAAAGAAATTTCTATTCAACCAGTGTCGCTCGACATTTGGGATAAAAAATATCGCCTCAAATCTAAGCAAGGTAAAAATATTGATTCCAGCATGGATGACACTTATGCACGCGTGGCGCGTGCACTGGCTGATGTTGAGGTAGAAGAAAAGCGGGCAGAGTGGCATGAGAAATTTCTGTGGGCTTTGCGGCGTGGCGCCATTCCGGCGGGCCGCATCACCTCTAATGCTGGCGCGCTTGAGCACAAGCCTGCCACCTCAACCATTAATTGCACCGTATCCGGCGTGGTAGAAGACAGCATGGATAACATTCTCGGCAAAGTGCACGAGGCAGGCCTAACCCTTAAGGCGGGCTGTGGCATTGGATACGAGTTTTCTACGCTACGTCCAAAAGGCGCGTTCGTTGCGGGCGCGGGCGCTTATACCAGCGGCCCACTCTCTTTCATGGATATCTACGACAAGATGTGTTTTACCGTATCCAGCGCCGGTGGTCGTCGTGGTGCGCAAATGGCAACTTTTGATATTTCACATCCGGACGTGACGGATTTTATTAAGGCCAAACGTGAGAACGGTCGTTTGCGCCAATTCAACCTGTCATGTCTCATTACTAAAGAGTTCATGGAGGCAGTAAAAGCAGATTCTGAATGGAAGTTGGCGTTCCCGGTCACTGAAAAAGAAGCAATTATTGATGGCCTGAATGTCAACGATGACAGCCAAGTGGTATGGCGCGAATGGCCGGTTAAAGGTAAATATCTCACTAAGATGGATGGTGTTGATGCCGGTAAAGTTGCGTGTCGTGTGTATAAAACCATCAAAGCACGTCGCTTGTGGGATGTGATTATGTCTTCCACTTATGATTTCGCCGAACCTGGTTTTATCTTGATTGACCGTGTGAATGAAATGAACAACAACTGGTTCTGCGAGAATATTCGTGCCACCAACCCGTGCGGCGAGCAACCTTTGCCACCTTATGGTGCTTGCTTGCTAGGTTCAGTCAATCTCACTAGATTTGTGAAAAAACCATTCACCGATGAAGCTTACTTTGATTGGAAAGAGTACCACGATGTAGTGGCGATTTTCACCCGCATGCTCGATAACGTGGTAGAAATCAATGGCTTACCGCTACAACAACAACGCGATGAAATCATGCGTAAACGCCGTCACGGTATGGGTTATTTGGGTTTAGGCTCAACCCTCACCATGATGAAGATGAAATATGGTGAAGAAGATTCACTCAAATTTACTGATGAAGTGACACGCGTGATGGCCGAGGTAGGTTGGGAAGTTGGCGTGCAACTTGCGACCGAAAAAGGCCCTGCACCGATTATGGAAGAAAAGTTTGAAGTCACCGCCGACATGCTGGCAAAACGCCCAGAGATGGCGGCTGATGGCATCAAAGTGGGCAGCAAAATTGAGGGTAAAGTGCTGTTAGGTAAATACAGCCGCTATATGCAACAGTTCCCGGAAGGTTTGCGTAACCAAATCGCGGCCAAGGGTGTGCGCTTTACGCACCATAGCTCCATAGCGCCTACAGGCACAATTTCACTCTCGCTTGCTAACAACGCCAGCAACGGTATCGAGCCGTCTTTTGCGCACCACTACGCACGGAACGTGATTCGTGAAGGCAAAAAATCGAAAGAAAAAGTCGATGTATTCTCTTATGAATTGTTGGCATATCGCGAGTTGATCAACCCAAAAGCCATGCCGTTTAGCGATAAAGAAGATGAAAAATTACCTGACTACTTTTTAGATTCTTCAACTATTCAAGCCAAAGCTCACGTGGATATTCAAGCCGCTGCACAAAAATGGATTGATAGCTCTATCTCAAAAACCATCAACGTGCCGACAGACTACGATTTTGAAGATTTCAAAAACATCTACCTCTACGCTTACGATAAAGGCTTAAAGGGTTGCACTACTTTCAGATTTAACCCTGAAGCGTTCCAAGGCGTGTTGGTGACTGAGAAAGACTTAGCCTCCACTACCTACAAATTCACGCTGGAAGACGGCACCGAACTTGAAGTCAAAGGCAATGAAGAGATTGAATACGATGGCGAAATTCACTCAGCCGCTAATCTTTACGATGCGCTAAAAGAAGGTTATTACGGAAAATTTTAAGCATAAATTCATTGTCATTCCGACGAAGGTCGGAATCTAGCGACTAAAAGACTCTGGATTCCGTGTCAAGCACGGAATGACAGGAAAAAGGAAAAATCAAATGACAGTTAAAATTGAAAAGAAAATCGTCGGTTACACACTGGTAAATGAAGAAGATAAAGCTAAAGCGGCAGAGCTAGAAGCGCAAAAAGCTGAGGCGAGTAAAGTCGTACAACTGGGCGAGCCACTAAGTCGCCCCGACAAACTCGTGGGCAACACCTACAAAATAAAAACACCAGTCACCGAACACGCGCTTTACATCACCATTAACGATGTGATTATGAACGAAGGTACGTCGCAAGAGCATCGCCGCCCATTCGAGATATTTATCAACTCCAAAAACATGGAGCATTTTCAGTGGATAGTCGCCCTCACCCGCGTTATGTCTGCCGTGTTCCGTAAAGGTGGCGATGTCACATTTTTGGTTGAAGAGCTCAAGAGCGTATTTGAACCAAGCGGCGGCTACTTCAAAAAAGGCGGCAAGTTTATTCCTAGTTTGGTGGCTGAGATTGGAGAAGTAGTCGAGCAACACCTACAAGAAATCGGCATGCTCAAAAAACCAGGCTTAGACCAACACCAACAAAAGCTCGTCACCGAAAAAAAAGCTGAATATCTAGAAAAACACGCCAAATCAGGTGAAGAGATGAATGCGGATGGCTTCCCCAAGGGCGCAAGCGTGTGTGGTAAATGCAGCACCAAAGCCGTAATTATGATGGATGGCTGTTTGACTTGTCTGAATTGTGGTGAATCTAAGTGCTCTTGATAAAGTGTGGGCTGAGGCATAAGCTGCTGTGGGATGAGGCATAAGCTGCGATTCGGCTACCATAAGTTGAGATTGAGGTGACTATAAGATGAGATTCTTGATTGTTATAAACCATACATATCTATAGCCAAGAGCGCATAAGTTGTAGGGGTGCTCATAAAGCTGAATTCTTCACCCCATATATACAATCAATTGCTTATTCTGAACCTATAGAAATAAGAGGGCAGAAGTCTCTAAACTCGTGTGAATCAAAATTTGGATATTCAAAATAAGACTGTCGTTATATCTGTCTAGGTAGACTCGTTATCACTTACTGCTTTGTTGATAGCCAATCGTCTCAAAAGGGTCGGAAGCTCCGATTACAAATGACAGCTTTAGAGAGTAGCAATTTCACAGGCTTGCTGTTCCCTTTAATTATCGGCATGATGAGCATATGAGAATACTTTTCCTACAGCCTAGTTAGGCAACAAACGCACCACCGCATGAAATATTTAGCCCTTATTTTAATCAATCTCTATCAGCGATTCATTTCACCGCACAAAGGATTTTCATGTGCTTATCGCGTTCATACGGGCAGAGTCAGTTGTTCAGTATTAGGTTATCGTTCAATACGTTTTTTTGGCTTTTGGCGAGGATTGTTTGTATTGCGCCAACGTTTAATTAAATGTGGTGTAGCCCATCGCCGCTATTTAACGCATTCAAGAATTTATTATAAACAAGCCGGCTTTTGTGATTTACCTTGTGACTTACCGTGTGATGTTCCATCGATTGACTTTCACCATTGTCATGGAGGTGATGTTTGCGATGTATTGACCAACTGTACACCTTGTGACTGTGGAGATTGGCGGTCAAAAAAAGAGAAAAATGAAGAGAAATTAGTCCATATTCCACCAAATATTAATTATTCCTCAAAGGAAGTGTGAGTCCTGAATTCTGTGTATAGTTGTGAACATTCGTAATGGGTCGAAAGTGCCTGTTTACGTTGGTCTGCTATCAGGAAATGTAATGCTATAATTTTACCAATTTGGGAAATCGCACCTTATGCCTATTCGTAATGGGGAAAATCGCAACATATGCTTACTTTTAATCTCAACTTATAGCATCTCTGGTCGTGCTAACTGATTGATTCTATTAGATGTATAATCGCAGCTTATGCCTCACCCTACAGCTGCTGTGTTGTGGA
>CXWL01004138.1_pt1 | contig 50290 bp, 51 predicted proteins | sample 590931 | NCBI WGS metagenome assembly CXWL01 (sample SAMEA3498368, study PRJEB10139) | groundwater metagenome | biome: water well; material: biofilm material | place: Germany | collected 2015-04-27 | reverse complement strand
CGGCCAGTGGATCACCAGCGGATCGCGCACGCCGCCACCGTGGGTGTTCTGCTTGTAGAACTTACAGGGCGTGTTGCCCGCCATCGCCCAGCCCAGCGGGTAGTTGTTGAACCACTGGGTCTCGCCGATCTCGTCGATCAGATCGAGCGACTGGTCGAGCGTCATCGGCGCTCGCTCGAAGTAGCGGCCCTGATGCAACGTCCCGGCATGGCTGCCCTCCTGGGACGCGCCGTTGTCGCTCATCACGATGAAGATCGTGTTGGTCAGTGCGCCGATTCGATCGAGCGTGCCCACCAGTCGACCGATCTCGCGGTCGGTGTGGGTGACCATCGCTGCGAACGCGGCCTGGAACCGCACGAACAGCCGCTGCTCGGGCGCCGAGAGATCGGCCCACACCGGCACACCCGGGTTGCGCGGCGGAAGTTCGGTGGCCTGCGGAACCAGCCCCACCTCCTTCTGCCGACGGAGCCGGTCGACGCGGGTGGCGTCCCAACCCTTCTCGAACACGGGAACGTAGGCGTCGATCAGCTCCTTGGGTACGTGGTGTGGCGAGTGCCCGGCGCCGAACGCGAGGTACAGGAAAAACGGCTTGTCGGGCGCCACCGACTTCTGGTCGCTGACGAGCCGGACCGCGTGGTCCATCAGGTCGGTGGTGAGGTGGTAGCCGGGTGTCGCCGGAGTGGGTACGTGGTGGTTGTCCGCGGTGAGGAACGGCTCCCAGTGGTTCATCGCGCCGTCCATGAACCCGTAGAACCGGTCGAAGCCGCGTTGCGTCGGCCACTGGTAGAACGGGCCTGCGGGTCCGGTGTGATGCATCGGCGTCAGGTGCCACTTGCCGACGGCGAAGTTGCTCCAACCCCGGCCACGCAGGATCTCCGGCAACAGCGCCGCGTCGCGTGAGATGGCACCGCGGTAGCCGTCGAACCCGAGGTCGTAGTTCGCCAGCGTGCCCATGCCGACGGCGTGGTGGTTACGACCGGTGAGCAACGACGCCCTGGTGGGAGAGCACAACGACGTGGTGTGGAAGTTGGTGTAGCGCAATCCGCCTGCCGCGAGGCGGTCGATGTTCGGCGTTTCGATCTCCGACCCGTAGCAACCGAAATCGGAGTAGCCGACATCGTCGAGGACGCAGTACACGACGTTCGGGGTGCCCGGTGCGGCCTCCGGCTCGGCAGGCCAGGAGGGATCGGACTCGACCATCGTGCGCCCCAGACGGCGCGCCGTGCCATCGCTCATTGATCTCCCCCAACGGTCGTTTCGTCGCGACGGTAGTCCCCGACGGGAGGCCCGACCGAGTGCAGCCCGCCCAACCAACTGCGCTTGTTCGCTAACGCACCGCCCGCCGTGCATTTGTGCACAAACGCGGGGAAGAGGGGGGATGTCCCCGATGCCGCGGAACTTCTCGAGTCTTACGGTCATCTCATCGACCAGGTGGCACGAGACGAGGAAGGGGGGCCGCCATGGAAGCCGAGATCGACACCAACTCGACGCCGAGTGGAAGGGGCCCCACCCTGCCGGCCGGACGGCGTGTGCACCTGCCCGGACGGGGCGACACCTTCGTCCGCGAGCTGCCCGGCCCGGCTGGTGCGCCGACGGTGCTGCTCCTCCACGGTTGGACGGCGACTGCCGACCTGAACTGGCAGCGGAGCTTTGCAGCCCTCGGGTGTCACTTCCGGGTGGTCGCCGTCGACCACCGCGGCCATGGCCGGGGGTTGCGTTGCGACGGTTCGTTCTCGCTCGCAGCATGCGCCGACGACGTCGCCGAGCTGATCCGCACGCTGCGGCTCGAGCGAGTGATCGTTGCCGGGTACTCGATGGGCGGGCCGATCGCCCAGCTCACCTGGCACCGCCATCGTCATCTCGTGGCCGGCCTCGTGCTGTGCGCCACGTCGCAGGTGTTCAACGACACTTCGCGCGATCAGGTGATGTTCTCGATGCTCGACCGTCTGTCGCAGATGGCCGGGCACCGCAGCATGCGCGGCGTGGTCCGCAAGGTGCTCCAGGGGCTGGCCGCAGCGAAGGCCCGTACCCGGCTGCCGGGCGCCTGGGCGCTGGAGCAGATCGCCCGTCACGATTGGCTCGCAGTGCTCGAGGCCGGTCGCGAACTGGGGCGGTTCGACTCACGCTCGTGGCTCGGGGCTGTCGACGTGCCCGCCGCCGTGGTGGCCACGCTCGACGACGAGGTGGTTCCGGTCGACCGGCAGGTGGCGATGGCGACAGCGATCGAGGGTGCCAGCCTGCACCCGATCCATGCCGGCCATGCTGCTTGCTACGACAGCGACACGTTCGTGCCGGCACTGCTCGATGCGTGCCGATCGATCGCCGGCCGCTTGACGCAAGGCGGCGCCCACCGGCTCCTGCCGGCGGCCTGATCAGCCGAAGCCGACGCCGGGTGCCTCAGGTGTTGGAGGCGGCGACGATGCTTGCGACAGCGTGATCGAGGGCCGCGTCGAACTCCTTCGCGCTCATCTGAGCGGTGAGGCCCTCGGTCAGCGCACGAGAGAAGCTGGCGATCATCCCGTGGTTGCGGGCGAGCCTCGCGTTGGCGTCGTCACGGCTGTAGCCGCCCGACAACGCCACCACACGCAGCACCTTCGGGTGCCGGATCAGCGGCATGTAGAAGTCGTCCTCGTCGGGCAGCGACAACTTCAACATCACGTGCTCGCCCGAGCCCAGCGCGTCGAGCTGAGCGAGGATCGACGTGCGTAGCAGCTCCTCGGCCTCACGTTTTGAGGTGCTGTGGATGTCGACCTCCGGTTCGATGATCGGCACCAGCCCGTGACCGATGATCTGCCTACCCAACTCGAACTGCTGGGCCACCACAGCATCGACTCCCGCTGCGTTCGCGTGCTGGATCACCGATCGCATCTTCGTGCCGAACACGCCTGCCACGACTGCCCGCTCGCATAGCGCATCGAGCTCGATCATCGGCTTCATCATCTGGGCCCCGTCCGCTTCGTCGGCAAGTCCCTTGTCGACCTTCAAGAACGGCACGACGCCCTTCACCGACCAGAGGTACTCCGCCGATCCGAGGCCCTCGATCCGACGGTCCATCGTCATCTCGAACAGGATCGCGCCGAGCACGCGGTCACCGCCGAAGCTCGGGCTGGTGATTATCCGGGTGCGCATTGCGTGCATCAGGTCGAACATCTGCTCGTCGCCCGAGTACTCGCTGTCGGCGATGCCGTAGAGGCGTAGGGCCTTGGGCGTGCTGCCACCGCTCTGGTCGAGGGCGGCGATGAAACCTGCGCCGGATCGGACGCGGTCGAACATCTGGCTCATGAGCGCGATGCTACGCGCCGCGGCCAGCCGTTCGACTGTCGGTCGGGGTCAACGGCGGGGTCAGCGGCGGGGTGGCTCAGAGGCTCGGGCGGCGGCGGGAGCTGATGACCCCGGTGTCGAAACCAGCGAGATGAAGGCCACCGGCGAAGCGGGCATGCTCGATCTTGAGGCAGCGGTCCATGACCACGTTGCGGCCGGCGTCGGCGGCGATCGCCGCGGCCTCGGCAGAACGCAGGCCGAGCTGAGCCCAGAACGTGCGCGTGCCGGCGGTTGCCGCCACCTCGGCCGCCACCGCGGGAAGGTCTTCGCTGCGCCGGAACACGTCGACCAGTTCGGGGGCCTCCGGCAGCTCAGCCAGCGACCGGAACACCGGCCGGCCGAGGATCTCGCCGCCCTTGGGATTCACGAACCACACGTGCTGGAACGAGCAACTCGACGACAGCAGGTAGGTGGCGACGAAGTAGCTCGCCCGGCTCGGATCGGCGGACATGCCGACGATCGCGACCGACCGCGTGGAGCGGATGATGTCGAGCCGCTCGCGGGCGGTGGGTTCGACGTAGACGCCGATCACCCCTCCTTCGTGGCTGCGACGAGGGCCTGGTCGAGGTCCCACAAGATGTCGTCGATGTCCTCCAACCCGACCGAGATGCGGATCAGGTCGGCCGATACGCCGCCCGCCGCGAGTGCGTCGTCGGAGAGCTGCTGATGGGTGGTGCTGGCCGGATGTATGACCAGCGTTCGCACGTCGCCGATGTTGGCGAGGTGACTGCACAGCTCGAGCGCCTCGATGAACCGGCGCCCTGCGGCGCGGCCGCCACGAACACCGAAGGAGAACACCGCGCCTGGACCGAGCGGCAAGTAGCGGCGCGCCCGGTCGTGGTCGGGATGATCGACCAGCCCCGCCCAGCGCACCCATGACACCGACGGATGGTTGGAGAGGTGCGCGGCGACCGCCACGGCATTGGTGACGTGCGCCTGCATCCGTTGCGGCAACGTCTCGATCCCCTGGAGCAGCAGGAACGCGTTGAACGGTGACATCGCCGGGCCGATGTCGCGAAGCTGCTCGGAGCGCAGTCGCGTGCAGAACGCGTACTCACCGAAGTTGCCCCACCACGACAGGCCGCCGTACGACGCGACCGGCTCGGTCATGCGCGAGAAGTTGCCGTTGCCCCATGGGAAGCGGCCCGAGTCGATGACCACACCACCCAACGACGTGCCGTGCCCGCCGAGGAACTTGGTGGCGGAGTGCACGACGATGTCGACACCGAAGTCGAGCGGTCGGCACAGGTACGGCGTGGCGACGGTCGCGTCGACCACGAACGGGATGCCGGCCGCGTGGGCGACGGCGGCGAGTCCCTCGAGGTCGGCGACGGCCCCCGACGGGTTGGCGACCACTTCGGCGTAGACGAGCTTGGTGTTCGGCCGCAGCGCCTTCGCGTAGTCGGCCGCGTCGCCGGATGAAACGAACGTCGTGCCAACACCGAAGCGGGCGAGGGTGCCCTCGAGCAGGGTGCGTGTGCCGCCGTACAGGTGCGCCGAGGACACGATGTGGTCGCCTGCCTCGCAAAGCGCGCTGATGGCGAGGAACTCGGCCGACTGGCCGCTCGCGGTGGCGACAGCCCCGATGCCACCCTCGAGGCTGGCGATGCGCTCCTCGAACGCGGCGACGGTGGGGTTGGCGATGCGGCTGTAGATGTTGCCGTACTTCTGCAGCGCGAACAGGTCGGCCGCGTCGGCCGTGTCCTCGAACACGAAGCTCGTGGTCTGGAACACCGGTACCGCCCGCGCTCCGGTGGTCGGGTCGGGCCGCGCCCCGGCGTGGATGGCACGCGTGCGAAAGCCCCAGGCACGTTCTGCCGTCATGCGGCCACGCTAGTTGCAATCGCCTGGCGGCATCCGTGCGCCGGCCGCGTCGGCGGTGCTCAGCTGTCGTCGACGGTGAGCGGATTGGTCGGATCGGCAGCCCACTCCTGCAACGACGCCGCGTACACCGCGACATCGCTGAACCCCAGGCTGGTGAGGACGAACGCGTTGGACGATGCGGCGATTCCACCGCCGCAGTAGGTGATGGTTCGCGCCGCGGGGTCGCCTCGGTGAAGCTCGCTCAGATCGGCGAGCGGCCGGTAGCGACCCGCCTCGTCGATCAGGTCGACGGCGCAGACGTTGCAGGCGCCAGGGATGTGGCCGGGCCGGTGGTACATCTGCGTCTCCCCGCGGAAGTGGCCGGCGGGAAGTGCGTCGACGAGTTGTACCTCGGCGTCGCCGACGGCCGCCCGCACCTCCTCGCGCTCGGCAACGAGCTCGGGTCGAAGACGCGGCGTGAGCACTGCGGGCGCGGGTCTCGTTGGCTCGGTGGACGTTGGCCGACCCTCGGCGATCCAGGCCCGAAGTCCACCGTCGAGGATCGCGGCATGATCGAACCCGACCCAGCGCAACATCCACCACACGCGTGCCGCCCACGCCGAGATCGTCGCGTCGTAGAGCACGACACGCGACCGGTCACCGACGCCGAGTGCACCCATCGCCGTGCAGAAGGCAATGGGTGTCGGCATCGCGAAGGCGAGCGGGCTCTCCGGATCGCTGAGTGGGTGGATCAGGTCGGCGAACCCGGCGCCTCGGACGTGCGCTTCGTCGTAGCGCACGCGGCCGCTGACAGGGCGCATTGCCCCGCCGGTGTCCGCCTCGATGGACACCGTGCAGTCGAGTACGACCAGGTCGGGGTCGTCGAGATGGGCGGCGAGCCACTCCGTGTTGACCAGCGAATCGATCTTCATGGCTCGACGATGTCGACAACGGGGTCGACGACGCTGATGATGACCTTGCCGCGGGCGTGCCCTTGTGCCTGGTAGGCGATCGCCTCGGCGGTGTCGGTCAGCGGATAACGACGATCGATCACCGAGCGGAGCTTGCCGTCTTCGGTCATCGCGACGAGGGCGCGCAGTTCGTCGGGTGTCTCCGACGCGATGAACCAGGCGGCTCGCCGTCGGCTGAGAACGAACCGGACCTTGGCGGCGAGGACCCGCTTCAATGGGCCGAGCAGCTTGCCCTTCTTCGGAGCGCCGACGATGACGTACACACCGGTCGGAGCGAGGACGCGCCGGCAGTCTGCAAGCGAGCGGTTGCCGATGTTGTCGAGGAAGATGTCGAAGCGACGACCGTCGGCGGTGAAGTCGTCGACGGTGTAGTCGATCACACGGTCTGCGCCGAGCGAGCGCACGAGCTCGACGTTGCCTGTGCTGCACACGCCGGTGACATCTGCTCCCATCGCCTTCGCGATCTGGACGGCGTAGGTGCCCACACCTCCAGCGGCACCGTTGATGAGAACCGATTGACCGGCGCGCAGGCCGCCCTGATCGCGCAGGCCCTGAAGTGCCGTCACCGCGGCGACCGGCAACGCCGCGGCCTCCTCGAAGCTGAGCTTCTCCGGAACGGCGACCACATCTTTCGCCGCCACCGCCACGAGTTCGGCGAATGCACCGCGGGCGCCGCCGAAGACCCGGTCCCCGGTGCGGAACGCTGTGACGTCGGCACCGACGCGCTCCACCACCCCGGCCATGTCGACACCGCGGGCCACCCGCTTCGGGCGGCGCAGACCCTCCGTGAGTCGCATGAGATACGGCGTACCCGTGAGCATGTGCCAGTCGAGCGGGTTGACGGCCGCCGCGTGCACTCGCACCAGCATCTGCTCGTCACCTATGGCCGGTGGGTCGACCTCGCTGAGCTCGAGCACTTCAGGCGTACCGTAGGAGTGGTTGACGATGGCTTTCATCCGGTGACTGCTTCCTTCGGGGGGGTCGAGCGGGCCATCGGCTGACGTACCGCCGACAAGGTTACGTACGGCGTACGTTCACCGGAGCCGAACGTTACACGTACACTGTACGTTCGTCAACCCCTTCGCCCCGGACGGCGTCGGCAGGCACGGAGGCAACGCATGACCACTCCCCCACGACCGGCACCACCACGACCGGCACCCCCACGAGTGCCGCTCACCCGCGAGCGCATCGTGGCCGCCGCAATCGAACTCGCCGACGCACATGGTGTCGACGGGTTGAGCATGCGCAAGCTCGCCGCCCATCTCGGGTTCGAGGTCATGTCGCTCTACAACCACGTCGCCAACAAGGACGACCTCCTCGACAGCATGGTCGACCGGGTAGCCGGCGAAATCGCAGGTGCGCCCGCCGGCACGGGCTGGAAGCCGGCCGCTCGTACGATTGCGATGTCCGCTCACAACACGCTGCTGCGCCATCAATGGGTGACAGGGCTCTGGTTGAAACGGTGGCCAGGTCCTAACCGATGGCGACACATGGAGACGCTGTTGAGCGTGCTCGCCGATGCCGGCCTGCCCGACGAGCTCGCCGACCTCGGGTTCCACGCAATCACCTTCCACATCCAGGGCTTCACCCAGCAGCAGCTCAACTACGCGATGGACGCGCGCCCCGAGAGCGAGCTGTACGCCCGCTTCGAAAGCGAGGCGACCGCCGACGAGATCCCCCACGTCGTCGACCACATCCGCTACCACCGCGAGTGCGAGCCGAAACACGACGAGTTCGCATTCGTCCTCGACCTCATCCTCGACGGCCTCGAACGTTCCACCGTGCCCGGCTGACGCTCACCACCGCCCGTGCTACTCGCCGGTGAGCCCGTCTACCGACTCGCGGAGGAGATCGGCGTGACCGTTGTGCCGCGCGTACTCCTCGATCATGTGGAACAGGATCCATCGCAAGCTGGGAGCCTCACCGCTTGGCCAGGTGCGCCGGGCCAGCCGGTCGAGGCCGCCGTCGGCCAGCGCCTCATCCACCAGCTCGCGCGACTGGTCTACGGCGTGCTGCCAGAGGGCGTGGAGCTGAGCGGGCGAGTCCTCGACCGCCGAATGCCATTCCCAGTCGGGGTCTGCCTTCCAGTCAACGGTGTCCCACGGGGCCTGACGGTCTCGCCCGTGCAGCCACCGCGAGAACCACTCGGCCTCGACGTAGGCCATGTGCTTGAGCAACCCGCCGAGCGTCATCGCTGAAGCGCCGACGGTTGCGCTCAGGCCGGCCGCATCGAGTCCGGCGCACTTCCACGCCAAGGTCGCGCGCTGGTACTCCAGGAAGCCGACGACCGTGGTTGCTTCGTCGGCTGCCAGCGGCGGTTCCGGGCGGCCGTAGTCGTCGACGGTTACGTCCATTGGTGGCGTTCCTCCGGGTGTGATTCCGATTCCGTTGATGTGCAAGATAACCGACTGCGCGAAACGAGCAGACTTGGTGGGCGGGCGTCGACGATTGGTCAGAAGGGAACGGTGGTGGCGAACAGGCCGGTGGCCTCGCCACGCCCGGCCAGCACGGAACAGAACTCGATCGCGTCGATCACGGTCGGTTCGCCACCTCCACTGCCCGCGAAGACGCCGCCTGCCGCGCCGGTCAGCTCGAGCGTGAACGGTTGACCGTGACGACGAGCCCAATCGGCGACCACGTCGGCCACGATGCGGCCGTCGTGCTCTGGAGTCAGTACGAGATCGCTGCCGGTGGCACGGGTGGTGTCGATCCGGTGCATCCACGCATCACGGAGGTAGATGATGTCGATGAGAAAGCCGAGGCTCCACTTCTCGACGACCGGGGAGTCGACGCTGATCCGCACCGCCCGTATCGGACGTGGAACGCGACTGCGACCCTTGACGGTGGCGGGCGCGATGCGCTGGAGACGTTCGATCAGCTCGTGGGCGGTCAGGTCTTCGCGTTCGGCGACCTGGACAGCAGATAGGGCGGCCTCGAGTGGTACGCGGAGCTCCTTGCTGCGTTTGCGGCCGGCGCGCATCTGGTGGATGTTCTCGCGCATGGACGCCCCGGCCTCGCATGCGCCGAGCACGTGGAGCCACATGCGACGAACGTCCCAGTCGGGACAGTTGGTCTGGGTCGACCACTGTTCGGTGTCGAGCGTGCGGAGGAGCGCAAGCGCGCGATCGAGCTCGGTCGCCTGGAGGGCCATCGCCTCCCGATGCTGAATGGTCGGGATGGTGGTGACGTCGGTGGTGGTCATGGTGGTGAATCCCTGTCGCTTTCCGCGTTCGTATGGGCTCGGGCGTCGGCGAGCAACATGTCGACGGCACGTTCGACGAGTCGCTTCCAACGGTCTCCGCCGGGGTCGTTGGAGATCTGCTGATCGGTGAGACCGGTCATCATCGCGGTCCACAGGTCGAACGTTGCCTGGTCGTGCACGCCGGCGGCGGCGAACCGCTGTCGGTCACGCTCGTAGGCGCGTGTCGCTACTTCCCAACTCTCCGGGGAGGGTTCGAAGCCGGGGACGGTGCGCTGGAAGAGCAGTTGGTAGCGGACCGGATCGCTCGTGCAGAACTCGACGAACTCGTGCGCCGCTGTCTTGACTGCGCCGGTCGGGTCGGCGACCAGTTGCTCGTCGTCGATTGCTTCGTCCATCCAGTCGGCGAACGCCTGGTAGCCCTCGAGGAACATGGCGTCGAAGATCTCGTGCTTGGAGGCGAAGTACGAGTAGATCGACTGTGCCCGCATGCCGACGCGCTCACCCAGTTCGCGCATCGACAGCCCGGCAAGGCCGTGCTCGCGGACCATCTCCCAGGACGCGGCGACGATCTCGAGTCGAGTTGCCTGACGGCGTACGGTTTGCCTGACGCCGTTCGGTCTGCCTGACACAGACAGCACTCTGAGTGTCTCCGTTGGGATTGTCAAGCAAATCCTCACGGAGCCCGCTTGGCGCCGCGAGCGGGCGCGCTGAGGTGGCGCTGCTACACGTAGTAGCCGGTGATGTCGACGACGAAGTCGACAGACCCAACTGCTCCGCCGGCGAACACCCGGATCTGGCGGTTGGAGTCGATCTTGGCGACACCACCGTTGGCCAGCACCGCTCCCGCCGACGACCAGTTGATCGACGAAGCCACGAACGTCGTGGCATCGCCTGGAGTGACAGCGAGAAAGCCACCGGAGCTCGTCGGAGCCACGATCGTCAGGTTCAACGTGACCGCCGACGCCCCGGCGGGAACGACGTCGGCAGCCGCCAACGTTCCGTCGGCCGTATGGGCGTCTTTGATCGACACGACTCGGCTCGAGCCGAGCGCCAGCACGCCATTCACCGGGTACGCGGGCTGGCGGCTGTCGTAGGCCCGGAACGGATCGACGGGACGGAACACGCCGGTTGCCGGTGATGTCGTGGTGGAACCGACCCGATGCCACGTGCCCGGCGTGCCGGCGACGATGCAGGCGAACATGTCGCCGGCCGAATCGAGGATCAGCTCGCCGGCCACATGTGCGCCCGCAACACCAACACCTGACTTACTACCGCACGTGGGGCTCGATCGAACGCTGCTCGGCCGGGTTCTTGTCGCGGCGGGACAGCTGCGCTGCACGGCCATGCCTGTGCGTCCAGAGTGATCCATCGGCGCGTGGCAACCGAATCACGTCGAAGCCCAACCCGCAGATGGAGCGCACCACGTGGACCTTCACACCAACCCGACGACGCCAGCACAGACCGCCCGACTCGCAGAAGCGGCCGACACCTCAAGCTGGATCGACACCTTCGCCAGCGCTCCGCCACACGTCGCCGCTGAACTCGGGCTCAGATGCGCACAGGCCCGCGATCTGGTCATGACCCGAAGCGTGATCCCGTTCAGCCACTTCAACATGGTGCTGACCCTCGGGTGCCCCGCCACCGTCGACGACCAAGCGTGGGCGATGATCGACGAGTTCTACGGCGGCCAGCAGCACTGGATCGTCGTCAATGACCACAGCAGGCCGGCCGACCTCGCGGCCTCGCTCACCGACCGCGGCTACACACCCGCCGACCGCTGGGACCGTGTCATCCTCCGCGGCCCACGACACGATCTGTGGCAGGCGTACGCCACCGACGCCGAGCTCGTCACCACTGCCAACGCGCGCCAATGGAGCGAGTTCGTCTGCCGCACTTACGGCATGCCCCCGATCATCTCCGACTGGCTCGACGCGGAAGTCGACCGCCCCGGATGGTGCCACGCGATCCACCGCGACCACACCGCCCCCGACAATCCGATCGTGATGGCCCGCAGCGCCTGCATCGACGGCGGCTGGGCGTGGCTCGGCATCGACGCCCCGATCCCTGGGGTGATGGCACCGTGCTACGCCAACGACGCGACCGTCGCCGCCGCGCTCCTCATCGAAGCAGCAGCACGCGGCGCGCACAGCTTCGTCACCGACATCGAAGCAGTCTCCGCGAACCGGCAAGGGCCCGGCTACGACAGCTGGCACGCCCTCGGATTCGAAACCACCTACCGACGCACCACCTACCACCACGAATAGCCATCGCAACAGGCACGCCGAAACGTCGCCACCGGAAGCGGCGGACCGCCACGTTGATCGGTGCCTACCCGCGATCTGGTGGGGATCAGCGTCCGCAACAAGCGACCTGTCGGACTGGGCCAGCCGTGGGGCTGGCGGACGCCGTTGTAGTTGCTCCACGGCCCGATCACCCGCGCCATCGTCCGCAAGGCCATCCGACGCACGATCTAGCCCGACTCGGTGTCGGAGAGAGGTGTTGACGCGATTGTGGTGACGGCGCGCCACGGTGGCGTTGAAACGCGAGGAAGGTGACGGGCTCGAGCAGCGGATCCGTCGGTCGTGGCGACGTCGATGGTTGCCATCGCTAGCGGGGAGTCAGCGCGCAGAACTCGTTGTCGTCGGGGTCGGCCATGACGACCCAATCGACATCGCCCTGACCGATGTCGATTCGCCTCGCCCCCAACGAGATGAGTCGGTCGACTTCGCCTTGCTGATCGCCGTCGGCGAACGGAGCAACGTCGAGATGGAGCCTGTTCTTGCCGAGCTTCGGGTTCAGCGGTGCGCCACCCCACGTGATCATCGGTCCGGTGAGGTCCGGCGCGCGGATCGCGGTCTCCTCGTTCTGATCCCAGACCAACGGCCAGCCGAGCGCCGCGCTCCAGAAGTATCCGACCTCGCGCGTCCCATCACATGTGATCGATCCGAGACGCCCGCAGGTCGACAGGAAGTTGTTGGTCGGCTCGATGATGCAGAGCTCATTGCCCTCGGGATCGGCGAGCACGACATGTTCGTCTTGGCCCTGACCGATGTCGATGTGTCGACCACCCATCTCGATCAAGCGCTCGACCGTTTCCGTCTGGTCCCCGAGGGATGTGGTCGTCAGGTCCAGGTGGAGTCGGTTCGCCCACGCCCCCTTCGGCTCCGGAACAGACGCGAAATCGATCTGGAACCTCGTGCCATCGGTCGGCACGAGACTGACCACGTCGCCGGTCCCGTCACCGAGATCCCAGCGCAGCGCCTCGGCCCAGAAACGCGCCAGCCGGAGCGGATCGTTCGCATCGAAGCACAGAGCAACGAGCTGACAGGTCACTTCGGTGTTCCGGCGTTTCGCATGGCGGGTCTCCGAAGGCAACCGTAGCGAGCCCGTGCCGTTCGATGGCCACGTGAGGCAGTACCGACTCATCTTCGGGCGGCGCACCGGTGCACGCCGACTGGGGTTTACGGTGTTGGCTCGTGAATCGGCCACCGCCGGACAAGCTGCTCGAGTTCTTGGCACCCTTCACCGATGACGTCGTCGAGGTTGCGCTCGCGCTACGTGCACGGGTGCTCGAGTCGCTTCCCAACATGCACGAAGTGGTGTGGGACGCCACCAACGCGGTGACGGTCGTCTACACACCGACGACGCGGTGGCAAGATGGGCTGTGCCACACCCCGGCCTACTCGCGCCACGTGAACCTGGGGTTCAACGATGGTGCGGGCCTCTCGGATCCACTCGGAATCCTCGTAGGAACAGGTGCGCGCGTCCGCCACGTGACGATGCGCACCCGTGAGTGTGTCGCGAGGGCCTGGGTCCCGGATTACCTCTTGGCCGCCGCCAACCGGGCTGGCGTTCCGTCCGACGCCGGCGACGGAGGGCTCACCGTGCGTCGGTCAGCGGGACCCAAGCGCCGCCCCTCCTGAGGGTGCCCAGGATCCGCCCGTCCCACCGTCGAACGGCGTGATCACCGCCTCGCAAAGGTTCCGCCACCCATCGAGGCGACCTGCGATGCTCTGTCGGTGGACGAGGTGCGCCGATCGGACGACCAGGAGCTGTGCGGGCACATCGTGCACGTCGACGGAGGGTGGCACGCGCTCACCGTGTTCGGCGCCGTCCTCGGCACCCACGACCACCGCGACCCAGCCGTCCGACAAGTCCTCGACGTGGGGCTGGCGTTCCTCGCCGACCGCTGGACGCTGCGCCACCGGTGCAACGGCGGCGAGGACGACGACGAGATCGTCTGCATCATCGAGGCCACCCCGACATCGGTGACCGTGGCCCGTGGCGTCTACGCCCTGCCCGACACCCCGAGGCTGACGATCACCAGAGATCAGATCGTGAGCGGGGAATGGACGCTGCGCCACTGACCGCGACTGCCCACCACGGCACCCAGCGAGGGGTCGACCATCCCTTGGACCAGCGGGAGCCTTGCGGCCGGCACCGTGGTGGACAGCCTCGTTCACGCGGCTGAGGAGCCGGCCGGATCGATCACATGAACCCTCGTCGGCGCTTGAATGCAACCACGTCAGCCTTGGTGAGCGAAAACCACTCGCCGTTGGCGCGCCTGTCTGCGAACCGCTCGTGCCAATAGCGCTCGATGCCCAGGGCGTCGTCGGTCTCGATGACGTGCACAGTCTCGAGCCGCTGTGGAAGTTGGATCGACAGCTCGTACTGGCGTCGCCCCACGGCATTGGTGCGGCCGATCTTGTAGAACCGGCCTGACTTCATCAGATAGACGTACCCGGCCGACTGAGTTGCCACAGACGCGTATCCGTCCGGCCGCGCATCCGGCGTTACGAGGCGGGCTGGAAGAAGATCGCGCACATCAGCGAATGCGTCGTTGCGTTCACAGAACGCTCGAAGTGCCTCGATCTTGTCTGGCTTCTTACCGATGCGGTCGAACACGGACGGGCTTGGGAAGGTCGGATCCTCTCGTCGCTTCGCTCGAAGTTCAGGGTCGATGGGAAACCGCCCGATCTCGCGGACCAGGGTGGCCAACGAAGCCAGTACGTCGTCGTCGGTGACTCTGGTCCCGAACTCGTTGGGTTCGAGCCCGGCCTCCTGGATCGCCTCACTCCAGCGGATCCAGAACCGACCTCTCCAAACTCCGGGCCCAATCCCCGTCACTGTCTCAAAACGCATCTGGCCGGGCGGCCGTCCGCCGTCTTCGTCGGCACAGCGACGGATGACGGCCAGGATCTGCTCGCGGTCCACTTCGCCAACCCTCTCGTGCCGATCGCGACTCATCACCCGTCGGCCCGTCTCACGAAGTCACGGACCGCCTGCTCGAGACTTGGCAGGTCGGTGGTGAGCGTGTCCCACACGACGCCGTAGTCGACGTCGAAGTACCTGTGGGTCACCCTGTCACGCATTCGCGCGATCTGCGTCCAAGGCACTCCAGCGATCTCGTTGGCAAGGTCTTCGAGGTTCTTCGCCGCCTCGCCGATATCGGCAATGATCGACTTCGCCGCGTGGCGCAAGATCGCATCGTTCTCGAACACTTCGCGGCCGCGTGCGACCAGCTGCCTGGCTTCGTCGCATCTGGCGAGGATGTCATCAAGTCGGCGTCGGGGGTGGTTCAACGGAGCGGAACCGCCTCGTCGTGGATGTGTCGCATGCGGCCGTGGCCGGACGTCACGACGTCGACTTGCCGACCGAGCGCTTGCTCGAGTTCGTCCTCCATCGCGCCGAGCTCAATGAGGCCCGTGCCCGGTTCCACGTCGATGAGCAAGTCGACATCAGAGCCGGGACCCGCTTCGCCGCGCGCCACCGATCCGAACACCCGAACGTTGCATCCCCCGTGGGCCCTGACGATTCGCTCGATCGCATCGGCCTTGGCCCGCAACGCGGCGAGCGTCGGTGGCGTAGGCGCACTCTGCCGACGTTCGAGCGCCAGGCGTAGACCAAGATGCTCGGCTACCGCTTCCACTGTCTTGACCGTCGGGTTGGCGTGTCCACCGGACAGGAGGCGGCGAACCGCGGGCTCGCCGAGCCCGGCACCGCGGGCCACGTCGGCCTTCGATTCGCCGCGGGAACGACGGACCCGGTCCAACTCTTCAATGAGCCGAGCCGTCGCGGAAGTCGATGAAACCGGTTTGGTCCCGGTCCGAGCAGCCATGACGGGGACCGTACCACGAATGGTACGCACGCGGCGTGCGCCTTTCCGGATTCCACGAGACCGGATCGAGTCAAACTTCCTTGCAGAGTTCCCATCAGTGCTGCCGCCGCTCGGTGCGACAAACGGGCTCGAAGGTCCAGGCCGTGCTGCCGGAGACAAGTTCGTGCAGCGACCACCATCGGAAGTCCTCATGGAAGATCACCACGTCGAGCAGCGTGATCCCGAACATCGCCAGCGAGCTACGCAACACGCTGAACGACTGCGCGTCGGCTTCGGTGACCTCGCATCGATCTGCACGCCAGTTCTGTCGAGGTTCGAGGACGACCCAGTAGTCGGGACACGGCTCGCCGGTCGACTCGAGCCGACACCGCAACATGCGCTCCGGCGACTCGGCGAACCGACGAACCGAGTCGAGGCCCGAGCCTTTGGAGCAACAGCACCACCGGCCGGTGTGGTCGAGATGCCACACCTCCGGCCACGTACGCCACGTTGTCAGCGCATCGAGCGACGCATACTCGGCCACGTCGCGCGCATCGCGGTACGTGAAGTCCGCTGGGCTCGGCGGCTCCCAATCGGGTCGACCTTCTGGCCACCTGGGTTGATAGCTGTGCATTGAACGCTTCTCCTGTCGATCGTTGGATCTGACGGGGAACAGCGGTCCCGAGGCGCTACACGGCGCTGACGACGACCATATCGCCGCCACCACAACTCCTCACCCCTCCCTTGACGTGACCGGGTGGACCAGCTCTCGCCCGCAGACGTTCTCACCGGTGGACACCTGGGACCGAACGTGGCGGTGACGACGAGCGCGACAGGAGCGGCCGCTCGAGCCGCGTTCAGGCCCGAGCCGCAGCAACCGACTCCGCCTTCTTGGCGGCCTTGCGCACGGCCTGCTGTTTGGCTTGCAAGGGTGTCCCCGTCTCGGCGAAGGCGCGGAGGTCGGTGAAGATCTCGTCTGCGGTCTTGCGGAGCTTCATCCGCATCATCGGTGCGACCATCATGCCCAAGATGCCTTTCGCGTCGGCGGGGATCCGCGAGGTCACGGGGGCGTCCCGCGACGTTGCGTCGAGCGGTGTGGACCCATTCGACGTGCCGCGATCGCAGCGCGGGTCCACTCCAAGAGCCGATCTGGGTCCGCGACGATCTCGGTCGGCGTGTCGTAGAAGGCCTCGACGGTGCGGGTGCCGGTGCGGGTTGGGTACTGGAATGGCCGGCCTCCGTGGGAGCGCATCGTCGGACGCGTGTCGTCGGTGGCGGCAACGTAGAGCGTCGTGCCCATGACAAAGGCGAACTGCCCGCCGTCGTGGGCGAGTGCGACACCCCCGAAGTACGGGCGTAGCTGAATCGGCCCGAGCGGGGCGAGGTCGTCGAGCACCTCGGCCAGGAACCGTGGGTCGGCCGCCGTCATCGCGGTTCACTGTCATAGAAGCCGGTCATCGATGCAAGTCGCCCGTCGGGGCTCACGGTCCCGAAACTCGCGCCAGGCCCGAGCACTGTGCCATCGGGTCCGATCATGTCCCAGTGGACGAGCACGACATCGTGATGTGACGCGACGTCGCGGTTGATGAAACCACCGCCAGGAACCTGCTGTTGGAACCCTTCCATGTACGCGGCCAGTTCTTCGTAGCCGACCGTGCGGATGTTCGGGTCGGTGTAGACGAAGCCTCCGGCGAGACACTGCTCAAACGCGGCGAGGCGAGCCTCGAGGGCGAGTGGACCCCATGAGGCGGCATACGTCGCCAGGGTGTCGGTGGGTTGTGATCGGTTGGGCACTGGTGCACTCATCTTTTCCGCTTTCGGGGCTGGAGTAGGGCGAGGGTGGCGTCGATGGCTCGTGTGGGATCGACAGTGACTGGACCGGTTCGCAGCATGGTGAGCATCCCCTCGTAGAAGATGAGGAGCGCGTCGGCGGCGGCGGCGAGGTCGATCACAGGATCTATCTCGCCCGCCTGCCGTGAGGCTTCGAGCGAGCGCGCGAGCGCGTCGCGGGTCAGACGCAAGCTGTGCTCGACCCGCTCGCGGGCGCGTGGGTCGAGGTCGGCGAACTCCGCCGCGCTGCTCGCCACGAGGCAGCCATGAGTGGGAAGCGGTTCGACTGTGTACGTCGACACGAGGAACGATCGGATGCCCGCGAGCCCGAGCGCGGGGCGGAGATGTTCATTGACGCGTCGCTCGACCACGTCGCGGTGGTAGCGATCGAGCGCGGCGTTGAACAGGCCGGCCTTGCTGCCAAATGCGTTGTACAGGCTGGTGGCCTTCAAACCGGTTGCCGTTTCGAGATCACGAACCGATGTCGAGTCGTAGCCGTGCTCACGGAAGCAGGCCACCGCGGCCAGGACTGCATCGTCGAGTTCAACAGCACGAGGGCGACCCACGGGGATACTTTAGCGACCGATGAAGTACTATGCAAGGGCTCCCCGCCCGACCGGAATCTCGCTGAGGGTCAGCGCGCCGTCAGGGTGTTGACCATGGTGCGCTGCGACGAGGGCGAGCAGTCGCTCCAACCGCGCGACCGACGAGCCGCCCGGATGCGCCGACGTTGGATCAGTTTTTGCGGGTCGCAGGTGAGGCGTTCGCCGAGTTGGGGTTCGACGCTGTCTCGATTGCCGAGATTGCTCGGCGGGCGGGTCAGCCCGGGATCTCCACCCGCGGGCCGTCCGCGATGTCAGCGGAGATCGCGACACCGGCCAGCCACGCGGGCCGCGGCGGCTGGGTGCCTTCCGCGACGATCTGGCGCCACTCCTCGTCGGTGAGCCGCGGCGATGCCACGGGTTGCCAGAACTCGTAGTACGAGTACGTCGCGCCCACCGCGAGCTGGAAGCCTCCCGCGCCGTCGGGCACGACCACCAGGATGGTTTCGGGCAGACCGTCGGCCAGCTCGAGGGTGAAGAACGACGAGCGGAAGACATCGCTCACCAGTGCGGCGTTGTCGCTGACGTCCGGGATCGCACCAGCCGCCCGGTCGAGGTCGGACGACTGGTACCAGAGCAGCTCAAGCTCGGAGCCGAAGGCGCCGAGGCGTGTGTTGTCAGCGTCCGAGGTGGCCTCGCCGGCCAGTTCTGCAGTTGCGACGTCTCCGAGCCACGTCGCCAACTCGGCGTAGGACCCGAGGAGCGACGCGTTCGTCTCGGTGAGGAGCCCTCGCGCGTCCAGCCCGTTGCTCATCAGGTTCGCCAGCGCAGCGAGCCGGCCGAACGCGACCGGGTCGGGCTCGACGAAGTGTCGCGGCGTGAACGGCGGCGGCTGTGGACCTTCTCCCTCACCGGCGGTGCCCTGCTTCGCGTACAGCAACGTGTCGTGCTTCAGTTCGGTGTACGAGCCGAACCCGGTCTGCAGTCCCTTGGCGGCCCACGCCGCGGTCTGCATGAAGTCGGGGTATGCGACCGTCCGGTCCGCGAACTGAGGCTCCAACGCGTGGAGCCATGCGTCGTAGACGGTGCCAGCCCACTCCTCGCCACTCCGGGAACCCACGAGCGCTCGCATCGCCTCGAGCTGGTCCGGGTAGTGGGCGAAATCGGTCTCGCCGGCGTCGGTCTGGATCTGGGTCGCCCGAGTCGAGCCGAACACGGACGCGAGGTCGAGCGGGGATGGCGACACACGGCGGTTGTCCTCGGTGCCGACGTTCGGCCAGGTCAGCTGATCGAGGACGTACGAGTCGAGCACGAGGCGGGCACCCATGACGCGCACCGACGCATTCTCCGGGTCGATCCCGACCGCGCGCACCCGCAGCAGCTCGTCGCCGATGTCTCTCACGGCGGCGTCTCGCGTGAACGCTGCCGCGTCGGCCAAGCCGGTGGTCACCACCGCCGAGGCGGCCGTCTGCACCTCGACCGGGGTGTAGTCGTCGGCAACGCCGACGAGGAACGACGTGGTGTCGTAGATCCGCTGCCAGATCAGGGTCGTGTCCGGGTCGGATGTCGCCACGCGCGCGGCGAGCAGGCCGACTCGCAACGAGTCGGTGTCACTCACGTAGAACGCCTGCTGTCCGAGCTCCGACATCGCCCGGAAGTACCGCTCGAGCGTGTCGCTGCTCGTGTAGTGACCGCGCGGGCGGAACTGGGTGTAGTCGACGCACCCGGTGAACGCGTTGGGCAGCTGGCATTCGACGAACCCGGTGATCGGCGATGTCGTCGCCTCCGCCGCGTCCGTCGCGAGCGCGACCTCGGCGCTGGCGCGTTCGCTGATCGCGCCAACGTCGAGACCGAGCAGCGTCGCGGCAGCTTCATAGAGCGCGACCACTCGGTCGGCGCTCTCGGCGAGGTCCGTGCCCGACAGCTCGTCGGCCTGACCGCGGGCGGCGGCGACCGTCCGTGTCAGGTAGTCGCCGAGCGCGGGCACGAGGACGTCGGTCTCCGTGTCCCGAAGTACTTTGGAGAATGCGTTGTGCCACGCGTTGTACATCGCGTCAGTCGTCACGAAAGTCGTCTCGTAGTCGTACGAACTCGCCTCGTAGATCTGGTGGAAGAAGTTGGCGGCGCCACCGGCCCGGATCGCGAAGCCCTGACCCTCGATCGCGGCGACGAGCTCCGGCTCGTTCGCCAGCTGCTCACGGAACCAGTCGAGCATCTGGACTTCGTTCAGCGACGTCGGTGTCGCCGGGCCCGCGTAGGGCGTGGAGCCGTCGAGCAGCGCGATGTCCGTGTACGGCGCGAAGGCGTTGAGCAAGCGCGGACCGCTGGCCGTGCGGCCAGGTGTCGCGGGTTCGGTAGTGGTGCTGCTCTCGGCGGGCAACGTCGTCGATGGCTCGGTCGCGGCCGACGACGTGGCGACCGGCACCGTCGTGGGGGAGGTATCGCCGTCGGCGTTGCAGGCGACCAGCGTGACGAGCGAGGCGATCGTCACCAGGCCGATCGCACGACCGTGCAGTGAAGCGTGTCGGGAACTGTGCATCACGAATCTCCTCTGTTGGTACTGATCGAATGACTGCTCGCGGTCTCGGGGTCGCGGAGGAGCGCCGGCTCGGTCCACCCGTCCAGGTCGAGGTCGACGCAGATCGGGACCGCCGTACCGTTGAGCAGCGGTGCGGTCGCAAAGCCGAAGCCACGCCACCACCACGCCGACCCGGCCGTGACGGTCGGATCGTCGAGCGCCGAGAAGCCGAGCGCGACACCGTCATCGCACACGTCGAGCGTTTCGACCGGTCGCGTCATCGTCCCAGCCCCCCAGCGGAGCGTCCCCTCCTCGAAGATCCCGAGATGCGCGCCGCGGCCGGACGCGTCGACGAAGTCCGTGTCCGGGAACGCCTGCTGGAGCAGCCGCGTGCGGAACGGCCGCCGATACGAAGCCACCACGTCGGTCACGCCGTCGCCGTCGGCGTCGCCCATGCGGGCGGCGATGAGCACACCACCGGCGACCAGACCATCGACCTGTTCCACGCTCGACGCCGGCGCGGCCGGGTCGAGTGGGCCGATCGGGTTCCACCACTCGCCATCCACGGANNCGGGACTGGCGAGCACTTCGAGCATCGTCCCCGTCTGGGTACCTGGCAACCGTTGGTCGAACACGGCGTTGCCGAGCCCGGGCGCCTGCACCGTCTGACGGTGGTCGGCGCCAACTGCAACGGTGATGGCGTACGCGACGTGAGCGCCGTTGCCCCACACGATGTCAACTCCCCACGAGGTGAGGTCGGCGACCACGCCCGCGAGCACCGGATCGGGTCGGGGCAGGTACTCGACGCCGCCGTGGAGACCGACGACGACGATGTCCGATGTGGCGCGTGCGGCCGCGACGGCTGGCCTGGCAACTGCAGGGTCCCACGTCGCGACCCCCGCCTCGACGCCGGCTGAAGGGCCGCCGTGCGTGAGATCGAAGGCGAAGACGGCGATCCTCACCCCGTCGCGTTCGAACACTGTTGCCGTGGTCGCGTCGGCGAGGTTTGCACCCGCCCCGATCGCTGCGACGTCCTGCGCGTGGAGCGCTGCGATCGTGTCGACGATCGTCCGCGGCCCGGCGTCGCCCGCGTGGTTGTTGGCGATCGCCATGCCATCGAACCCGGCGTCGGCGAGCAACGCGGCACTTCGCGGATCGGCTTCAAGAGCGTTTTCGCCCAGCAAGTGCGGGCGAGTGGTCAGGGGCGACTCGAGGTTCGCGAGCGCCAAGTCGGCGCCGTCGAGCGTGGCGCGGACCTGCTCGAAGATGCTGTCACCATCGTTCGTCACGACCGGCGCCACCGATCGACCGAGCATCACGTCGCCGAGCAGCACGATGCGCGCCGTGTGCGGTGCCGCCACCGGGCCGTCGTCGTACCCTGTCGGAGCCAGGGTCGTCGTCGTGGTCGACGTGGCCGTGTTCGTCGATGTCACCGGCACCGACGCACATCCCACGCACAGCACGGCCGCGCTGGCGAGCAACGCATCGAGGCGCACAATCGCACGGTACTCCTCGTCGCGATCGCTGATCAGGGGCGAAGGTCACGGCGCTGGCTACCCCCACCGGACACGTGGTGGAGCTCTGCCGGAGCTCCTCCGAATCCGCGACCACATTCCCGGCGTCGTCCAGGCCACCCACGCATCCGTCGACTGCCGGATGTGCTGACCCGACGGTGAGCGCAGGATCGACGCATGAACAAACTCACCAGAAAAGCCCTCTCATTGGCCGCCGTCGTGACGATCGGCGGCGGTGCACTCTCGTTCACCGAAACCGCATCGGCCAACGACTGGCGGTACAAGACGGTGCTCCGCAGCGCCGACGGCGCCAAGGTCGGCACCGTGTGGTTCAAGAGCCGGAACTGGCACACCGAGGTGCGCGTCGTGCTGACTGTGCCAGGTGGCTCTGCCGTCGACGCCTTCCACGGCTTCCACATCCATGCCAACAACGATCCGGCCAACGGCGACGGATGCATTGCCGACCCGACCCTCGGCTCGAACACCTGGTTCGTGTCGGCCGACGGTCACTGGAAGGCCGGCACCGAGACGCACGGCGCACATCTCGGCGACATGCCGAGCCTGTACGCGAACCCCGACGGCAGCGTCGAGGCGAGGTTCACGATCGACCGCATCGATCGCAGCCAGCTCGCCGGCAAGGCCGTCATGCTCCACGCCGGCGCCGACAACTTCGGCAACGTGCCGGTCGGCGTCGCCGCCGACCAGTACACCGCCAACTCGCCGGCGGCGTCGACCAAGACCCAGAACACCGGTAACGCCGGCGACCGGATCGCCTGCGGCGTGATCGGATCCGGCTGACATCAGCCCCCCGCCTGGCACGGAGGTTGCACCCGACCGACGTGCCAGGCCTAGGGTTCGCGGCGTGACCGACGCCGCCGGCCGATACCTCACCTTCGACCGCGACGAATGGGCCGAGCTCCGCGCGGCAACCCCGCTCACCTTGCGCGAGCACGATCTGGCCGACCTCCGTGGCATCACCGACCGCATCGACCTCGACGAGGTCACCGCCATCTACCTGCCACTCACCCGCCTGCTCAACCTCTACGTCGCCGCCACCCAGAGCCTGCACAAGGTGTCGGCCGCGTTCCTCGGAACCTACGCCCCGAAGGTGCCGTACGTCATCGGCGTTGCCGGCAGCGTCGCCGTGGGCAAGAGCACATTCGCCCGCATCCTCCAAGCGATCCTGTCGCGGTGGCCAGACCATCCGCAGGTGGATCTCGTCACCACCGACGGGTTCTTGCACCCCAACCGGGTGCTCGAAGAGCGCGGCATCATGAACCGCAAGGGGTTTCCCGAGAGCTACGACACGCGCCGGCTGATCGAGTTCCTCCGCGAGTTGAAGAGCGGGGCCAAGCAGGCGAGCGCGCCGGTGTACAGCCACGTCTCGTACGACATCGTTCCCGGCGACGAGGTGATCGTGTGCCAGCCCGACATCTTGATCCTCGAAGGCCTCAACGTGCTCCAGGTTGGCGATGCCGACGAGTTCGTGAGCGACTACTTCGATTTCAGCATCTTCATCGATGCCGACGAGGCGCACATCGAGGAGTGGTACGTGCAGCGGTTCTTGAAGCTGTGCGAGACCGTGTTCCAAGACCCGAACAGCTTCTTCCAGCACTACGCCCAGCTCACTCACGACGAAGCCGTCGACACCGCTCGGTTCATCTGGCGCGAGATCAACGGTAAGAACCTGCGCGAGAACATCGAGCCGACCAAACCACGGGCAAGCCTGCTGCTGCGCAAGGGCGCCGACCACCGCGTCACGAACGTGTCGCTGCGCCGCCTCTGATCGCGACGGTCACGTCAGCCCGAGCAGTCCCGGCAGCTCGGCCAGCGAGGAGAGCTCGGTGAACAGCTCGTCGTGATCGACGTGTTCGAGATCCCACAGCAAGTGGTACGGCACGTGCACGGCGTGAGCGCCGAGAGCCATGACCGGCAGGATGTCGCTGCGCACGCTGTTGCCCACCATCAAGAACCGGTGCGGCTCCACGCCGAACCGGTGCAGCAGCCTGGCGTACGTCTCGGGGTCCTTCTCGAGCACGATCTCGAGATGATCGAAGTGGTGATCGAGCCCGCTCGTGGTGATCTTGTGGGTCTGGTGCACGAGGTCGCCCTTGGTGATGAGCACCAGCCGATTCGCAGCACCAACCCTGGCCAGCACCTCGGGCACGTGAGGGAGGAGCCGCACCGGGGCCTCGAGCTGCGTGCGCGCCATCTCCACCAGCTCGGCGATCACCGAGGTGGGCACCCGTCCACCCGTGATCGTGAGCGCAGCCTCCACCATCGAGATCGCGAACGACTTCACGCCGTAGCCGAACGTGCTGAGGTTCTTGCGTTCGATGGCCGTGAGCGCGGCGGCCACGTCGACGCCGATCGGCGCGAAGGGCGCGACGAGCGTCACGAAGTGGAGCTCGTTGGCCCGGAAGCCGTCCTCGCTCTCCCACAGCGTGTCGTCGGCATCGAAGCCGATCACATCGAACTCGTCGCTCGACGGGATCACGGTTGGCGGTGCAGCGCGTTGAGGTAGTTGTACACCGTGATTCGGCTCACACCCATCGCGTCGGCGACGTCCTCCACGGCGCGCCGCAGCGTGAAGGCGCCGCGCTCGTCGAGACGGCGGATGGCGCGCTGCTTCTCCTCACGCGCCAGGAGCGGTAGCCGGGTGCCGAACTCGCGCTCGACGCTGTCGATCAACCGGTCGAGTGCGCCGTGCAGTGCTGCCATGCGAACCACCGCCACCTCGACGCCCTCCCACTTCAACGGCATGTCGCCCGGCTCGCGAAGCTCGAGTGGTACCAGCGTGGCGCCCAGCGACTCGACGATCGGCTTCACCGCCAACACCAGAGGATGCCGCGGCAGCTTCGCGCTGGCGACCGGTGCATCGCTCACGTCGCGGCCTCGCCGTGGTCGGGGTCGTCGTCGGCACCGTCGTCCCTGCCGCGGTCGGCCGCCAGCGACACATAGGTGGCGCCGTGGGTGAACGCGGCGGTGATGATGGCCTGGGCAACCTCGCCGGCCCGCGCCACGGGCACCTCGCAGGTGCTGCCGAACGGACCGAAATCGACGGTGACGCCGAACGCCTCGGCGGCGGCGACGGCCTCGAGCACATGTGGTCCGGGGTTGCCCTCGACGAAGGGTTCGATCGTGAACTCGAGCGTGAGCACAGACCTCATCGTACCGGCCGCCCGCGGAGCGCTGTTCCGGCGAGCGCACCAGATCACGCAGCCGTGGTCACCTGGCGCCCATCACCCGCTGCAGGTCGGTGGAGCGGTTGATGCAATCCTGGCCGGCGGCCTCGAAGGCCTGGTTGAGGCGATCGAGTGCGGCCCGGAAGGTGGTGTTCCAGTCGCTCTCGAACTGGTCGCGGGCCGGGCCGACCCAAGTGGTGCCACCCAGCGCTGAGGTGACAGTGGACGTGATCGCGTTCACGCTCTCGATCTGCCGCTGCAGGTTGCGGCCGAGCGACGCGAGCTGTTCCGGGTTGGCTCCGAACATGGGCATGGTGGTGGATCTCCTCGTGATGTTGCCGCGGGCTGCGGCATCGTCCACTGAGAAGCGGCGCGTCAGCGCGATCGGAAATCGGGCCCGAGCAAGGGCAGCAGCAGAGCGAGCGAATCGGGAAGGAAGCGGGTGCCGGCACGCATCGCCGCGAGCTCGTCCGCCGTGGCCCACCTGGCCTCGGCGACCTCACCGTCGGCGAAGGTGAAGGGGCCGGAGTGGATCGCCCGGTAACAGCGACCGAGCAGCGCCACATCGTCGTCCGCGTACCGGCCATCGCCGATCGGCTCGGGCATGACGTCGGTGATGCCGATCTCCTCGGCGAGCTCGCGTCGGGCCGCATCGTCGTAAGCCTCGCCGCTACCCACCACACCGCCGACGGCGAGGTCCCACCACCCCGGCCACACGTCCTTCGCATCACTCCGCCGATGAACGAGCAGGCGTCCGTCGGGGTGCAGCACCGCCACGAACACGGCTCGATGCTGCATCCGGCCGGCCCGCATGTCGCGGCGGGTGACGGTCGCAACCACGATGTCATCCTCGTCGACGATGTCGACCAGTTCGTCGCCTGCCGTCATGGGCGCCAGTGTCACACGAAACGTGGTCAGAGCACGCTGGCTAGCATTCGGCGATGACCATCGAGACGCTCCGCGAACAGGCCGGCGATCTGCTCGACGACATGGTGTCGTTGCGCCGCACCCTTCACGAGTGGCCGGAGATCGGCAACCACCTCCCCATCACCCGCGAGGCGGTGCTCGGCGCGCTCGACGGGCTACCGCTCGAGCTGACCTTGCACGAATCCACGAGCGGCATCGCGGCGATGCTCACCGGCGGCAAGCCGGGACCGACCATGTTGTTGCGCGGCGACATGGATGCGCTGCCGATGCCGGAGGACACCGGGCTCGACTTCTCGTCCAAGGTCGACAACGCGATGCATGCCTGCGGGCACGACACGCACACGGCGATGCTGGTCGGCGCGGCCCGGTTGTTGAGCGCGCGGGCTGCCGATCTTCCCGGGCGGGTGCTGCTGATGTTCCAGCCCGGCGAGGAGGGTTACCACGGTGCAAAGTTCATGCTCGAGGAGGGCCTGCTCGACATGACCCCGCACGCGGTCGACGGCAGCGACTCGCCTGTGACCGGTGCGTTCGCACTCCACATCACCTCGTCGAGCCCGTCCGGCTACGTGGCATCGCGGCCCGGTCCACTGATGGCATCGAGCGACACCTTGCGGATCAAGGTGACCGGGCGCGGCGGCCACGCGAGCGAACCGCACCGGACGCTCGACCCGATCCCGGTGGCCTGCGAGATCGTGCAGGCGCTGCAGATGATGGTCACGCGGCGGATCGATGTGTTCGACCCGTCGATCGTCACAGTGTCGAAGATCGTCGCCGGCACCACCAGCAACGTGATACCCGAGACGGCCGAGATCCTCGGCACCATCCGGGCCGTGAGCGAGCGCACGCGCCAGCGCGTGCACGACGGCATCCGCCGGGTGGCCGGTGGCATCGCCGCCGCGCACGAGGTCGACGTCGAGGTCGACTTGACGCTCGGGTATCCGGTCACCGTGAACGGGGAGTCGTACACGGAGTTCAGCATGGATGTCGCCCGCGAGGTGCTCGGTGCCGACAAGGTCATCACGCTCCCGAACCCGATCATGGGCGCGGAGGACTTCAGCTACGTGGTCGAGCGCCTGCCCGGGACGATGATGTTCCTCGGCGGCACACCAGCCGACCGCAACCTTGCGTCCGCGGCCCCCAACCACTCCAATCGGGTCTACTTCGATGAGAGCGCGATGATCGATGGCGCGTCGATCTACGCGGCCGTCGCACTGCGCCACCTCGGCGTGTCCTGACCGACCACGCTGGTGGGGACCGACGTCGCGTCAGGTGGTGAGGCGGAGGGTGACCAGCTCGAAGGGACGCAGCGTGAGCGCCACGAACCCGTCCGCGACGTCGAGCGTGTCGATCACCGTTTCGAGAGCATCGCACCGGTAGGCGGCGGTGACCCTCGTCGCGGCGCGCACCGACACCGGTGTGCGATCGCCACACGCTTCGTGGAGGCGAACGACGAGGTCGCCGCTCGCGTCGTCGGCGCGCTTGACGGCGCTCAGTTGAACACCTGGATGATCGACCGACACGACGGGTACGAGATCGGCGCCTTGCGCATCGCCGCCGACCACCCGCAGCGGCAGGTTCAGCGCCTCGGCCTCGTGGAGCACCTCGTACAGCCCGGGACCGTGCGGTAGCACGCTGATGGTCACCCGATGCCGACCCTGGTCGGCATCGGGATCGGGGAACCTCGCCGCGCGGAGCAGCGAGACGCGCACGCCGCCGTCGAACAGGCAGTGGCCGAACCGGCCGTCGTTGAGCACCGCCACGCCGAAGCTGGGTTCGGAAACGTCGACGAAACGATGCGCGCACACCTCGAACTTGGCCGCGTCCCACGGGTTGCCGGCGTGCGTGGGGCGGCGCACCGTGCCGAACTGGATGTCGCACGTGGCCTCGGGAGCCCGCACGTCGAGCGGCACCATCAGCGAGAGCAGCTGCTCGCTCTCGTGCCAGTCGATGTCGAAGACGAGATCGAGCCGCGCCGAGCCGGCGCGCATCGTGTACGTGACGGCGCACGACGACGCTCCGAACGATCGCGGTGCGCACACGCTGGTGAGCAGCGGACCACGCTCGACGAACGCCACGGATCCGGGACCGTCGATCGGTGCACCGAGCTGGCGCGTCCACGCCTCGAGGTCCCACGCGTCGTACTCGACGGGATGATCCGGCGCGACCTCGACGGTGACGTGCCTGCCTGCCGGCAGCAGCTCCCGGCCACGCACCACGTCGATGATCGACGTGATCGTGCCGTCGAGATCCCATTGCACGGCGAGGAACCCGTTGGCCATCGAGTGCTCGGTGGTGACGATGCGGTCTTCAACCGGCGCGGCGACCAACGCGGTGATCCCACTGCCGGGAACCTCGACGAACAACGCCGACCCGCCCGTCGCCAGGGCCTGCGTGGGCCCGGCCAGACCAGGCGGAAGCGATGAGACCACCACCTCGCGACGAGCGTGAGTCGTTGCATTTGCAACAGCAACGGCTGGAAGGTGCAGCCGATCGAGAGCCGCTCCGATGAGCTCCTCCAGGCGTGCGCCGACCCGGGAGTGGGCCGATTCCGCATCGTCGTGCACCCAGGCGATCGACGTGCCGGGGAGGATGTCGTGGAACTGTTGCAGCAGCACGTCTTTCCAGAGGAGGTCCAGCTCGGCCGCGACCTCCGCGGGAACCGAACCCCCCGACGCCCAAAAGAGCTCCGCCTCGCGCAAGAGCCGCTCACATCGGCGATTGCCCACCTTGGTCTCGATCTGGCTCGTGAGCGTGCCCCGATGCATCTCGAAGTACAGCTCCCCTTGCCACACCGGCACGGCCGCCCGAGAAGCCACCTCGGCCTCGACACGTCCGAAGAACTCGTCGACCGTGCCGAGCTCGAGCCGCGGCGTACCGTCGAGGTCGGCCATCCGTCCGGCGCGTTCCACCATCTCGCGGGTGGGGCCGCCACCGCCGTTGCCGTGGCCGTACGGCATCAGCGCCCAGTCGCTCCACCCGTGGTCGCGGAAGTTCCGTTCGCTGTACGCCATCTCCGCCCCGGTGACCTCGGCGTTGTAGGTGTCGACGGGCGGGAAGTGGGTGAGCACCCTGGTGCCGTCGATGCCCTCCCAGAAGAACGTGTTGTGCGGGAACCGGTTCTGCTTGTTCCAACTGAGCTTCTGGGTGACGAAGCGCGCGCAGCCGGCGGCGGCGAAGATCTGCGGCAGCGACGCCGGATAGCCGAACACGTCGGGGAGCCACACCTCACGGCACGTCACGCCGAAGCGGTCTGCGAAGTACCGCTGGCCGTGGACGAGTTGGCGCAGCAGGCTCTCACCGCTCGGCAGGTTCATGTCGGCTTCCACCCACATGCCCCCGACCGGTACGAACTGACCTGTGGCCACCTTCTCGGCGATCCGGGCGAACAACTCCGGGTACCGCCGTTCGATCCAGTCGTACTGCACCGCCTGCGAACAGGCGAACCGGTAGCCGGGATGGTCGTCCATCAACCGGATCGCCGAGGCGAAGGTGCGCGCGCACTTGCGCACCGTCTCCCGAACGGGCCACAGCCACGCCGAGTCGATGTGCGCGTGACCAACCCCGATCACGCGCAGCGCGCTAGCTCGTGCCGGTAGTTGCAGCGCTGACTGCAACGCGGCGCGGGCCAGCGGTGCGGTCGCCGCCACGTCCTGCGAGTCGATCAGGTCGAACGCCCGCTCGAGTTGACGCAGCAGTCGCGACCGGCGGCGGTCTTCGAGGGGCAAGCCGTGCATCACCCCAGCCAAGACCTCGACGTCGAGGCACAATGCGTACACCTCCTCGTCGCGCACCGCCAGATCGGCTCGCCCGAGGCGATACAGCGGTGCGTCGCCGGCGGTCTCGCGCGATCCCAGCGGTGTGGGTTGGAAGCGGGTGAAGACCATCGGGTTGGCGGCCGCCTCGACCAACAACGAGAAACATCCCGTTGCGAGTCGTGGCAGCGGAACGGCGGTGCGCCGGGGGTGCACGCCCTGCAGAGGTGCTCCATCGAGCCACACGAGACCCTCGGCCTGGAAGCCGGGGTACTTCATCTCGAACCCGAGGTCGATCACCGCTTCGAGCTGTGGCCCTGCCCAGCCCGCCGGGACCTCGCCACTGAGACGGAACCACGTGGTGCCCCACGGGCGGCCCCATGGCTCACCGATCGCGAAAGGCTCGAACACCTGGCCGGCGGCTTCGTCGTACGACACCGGCTCACCCGGCGCGTGCCACGCCTGCACCGTGAGCGCAACCGAGGTGCGGTACACGTGGGGCAGCACCCGCTGCCACAGCTCGCGCTCGATCCGTTTCTCCACCAACACCCGGTCGTCGTGCACGGGCCGAGCCTAGGTGGATGCGGGGATGCAAGGTGAGGGCCCCCGGTGTCGGGCGGTACGGTGCGAGCGTGATTGACGAGGGGGTCGAACCATCCCGACCGGCGCGGCCCGGCCCGCTCCACGGCGTGCGCGTGCTCGATCTCACCAGGGTGCTCAGCGGGCCCCACTGCACGCGGATGCTGTGCGATCTCGGTGCTGATGTGATCAAGGTGGAGCCTCCCGACGGCGATCTCACCCGGTTCACCAACCCGCGGATCAACGGGCTGGCCAGCTACTTCATCCAACAGAACACCGGCAAGCGCAACATCAGCGTCGACATGACCAACCCCGATGGGGTCGAGCTGCTGCTCCGTCTCGCCAACCGCTGCGACGTGCTGGTCGAGAACTTCCGGCCCGGCGTGATGGAGCGCATGGGGCTCGGTCACGAAACGGTCGCGGCCCGGGCACCGAGCATCGTGTACGCGTCGATCACCGGCTACGGGCGGTCGGGGCCGTGGGTCCATCGGCGAGCGTATGCACCGGTGGTCGGCGCCGAGACGGGCATCACCCGCATGCAGGGTGACGCCCGCGATGGTGCGTACGTCAACGACCCGTGGAGCCATGCCGACCTCTACACCTCGCTCGAGTGCGCAACCGCGATCCTCGCCGCGCTCTTCCAACGCGAACGCACAGGCCGCGGTGAACGGATCGACGTGTCGATGGCGCAGACGATGCTCTACGTGAACGAGCACGCCCACGACCAGCTGTGGGACGGGCCCGTCGACCCGGCGTGGATCCGCAGCTTCGGCGCCGGCGCTTATCCGGTGCTCACTGCGGCCAACGGCGAGCAGGTGATCATCAGCGGTCACCCCGCGGAACGGGGCGCGTTCGAGTTGTTCATGCGCGGCATGTCGCTCACCCATCTGGTCGACGACCCACGCTTCGTCGATGTGCCGACACGGCTTGCCAACTTCGACGTGCTGGTCCAGTACATGCGCGACTGGGCGATCACGATCGCCGACCCCGAGGCGATCGAGGCGGCGTTGGCCGAGCACGGCCTCGCCACGGGCACGATCCGCACGACGCGCGAGCTGTGCGACACCGACTGGGCCGTCGACCGAGGCGCCGTGGTGGCGGTGAGCGATCGCGGCCACGGCGCGGTGCGCGTTCCCGACTCGCCATGGCGGTTCGCCGGCAGCGACACCGGCGTGCGCGGCACGCCGCGCTACCGCGGTGAGGACAACCGCGCCGTGCTCGCCGAACTTCTCTCGCTGAGCGACGACGAGCTCGCCGACCTGGAAGCGCGCCGCGTGCTGGTGAGCCGGGTGCCGGCGAGATGAGCCTGTCGTTCCCCGTCGCGCCGATGAAGGCGGCGATCGGTTCGCTCCCGCCCCACTCCGACGACGAGCACTGGGCATACGAGATCAAGTGGGACGGATACCGCACGATGTTGTTCGTCGACGCTGCGGCCAAGCGAGTGAGGGTGCAGAGCAGCAGTGGGCTAGATGTCAGCACCACCTATCCAGAGCTCGGATCGGCTCATGAAGGCGCCAACGCAACGAGCCTGATCGTCGACGGTGAGATCGTGGTGTTCGACGCGGCCGGTCGGCCGACTTTCGAGGGCGTGCAGCGGCACGCCACGCAGGTCGTGTTCCAGGCCTTCGATGTCCTCTCGATCGACAGCCACGACGTGATCGGATTGCCGTACGAACAGCGGCGCGCCCTGCTGGTAGACGTGCTCGAGCCGGGCAGCAACTGGACCGTGCCGGCACATCGCGTCGCAGGCGGTGCCGAGCTCCTGGCGGCTACGGCAGAGCAGGGTCTGGAGGGCGTGATCGCCAAGCGCCTCGGAAGCACCTACCAGCCGGGACGGCGGAGCCCGAACTGGCGCAAGGTGAAGAACCGTGTTCGCGTCGAGGTGATCATCGGCGGCTGCACCAGCGGCGCGGGGAGCCGAGCGTCCACCTTCGGTGCGTTGCTGGTGGGTCGCCGCCACACCGATGGCACGCTTCGGTTCGCCGGCGGTGTGGGCACCGGCTTCACGCAGCGGTGCCTCGAGGAGCTCACCGCCAGGTTCGCTTCGCTGCGCACCGAGAAGTGCCCGTTTGATCCGGTGCCGCCACGCGAGTACGGGCGCGATGCCACATGGCTCGTACCCTCGCTCACCGCGATGGTCGAGATCGCCGAGTTCACCAACGAGGGTTACGTGCGGCACGCGAGCTTCATCGAGCTCGTCGACTGACAGTTCCCGGCCGGGCCGATCGAAACGTGCCGGCCGGGTCAGGTCTGGCATTGTGAGCGGATGGTCACCCGTGACGACGCCCACGAACTCGATGCTGCCGACGAGCTCGCCGCCTGGCGGGACGCCTTCTTGATCAACGATCCGGCCCTGGTCTACCTCGACGGCAACTCCTTGGGTCGCGCGCCGCGGCGCGTCGTCGACCGGTTGAAGACGGTGATCAGCGAGGAGTGGGGTACCGATCTGATCCGGTCGTGGTCGCACTGGCTCGACAAGCCGCAGCGGGTCGGCGATCTGCTGGCGCCGCTGATCGGCGCGGGTTCCGGCGAGGTGGTCGTCCACGACTCCACCACGGTGAACCTCTACCAGCTCGTGCACGGGGCCGCAGCACTGCGACCCGACCGGTTGGTGCTCGCGGTCGACGAGAACGACTTCCCGAGCGATCGCTACGTCGTCGATGGCATCGCTGCTGCCACCGGCCGCACCGTGCGCCACGGCTTCGAGCGACTCGACGACGTGGCCGTCGTGGTGCGTTCGGTCGTCGACTACCGCACCGCCGAAGTTGTCGACGTGGTCGCCGAGACCGCTCGCGCCCACGGTGCCGGTGCACTGGTGGTGTGGGATCTGTCGCACGCCGCTGGGGTGTTGGCGATCGATCTTCATGCCGCCGGTGCGCAGCTCGCCGTGGGATGCACCTACAAGTTCCTCAACGGCGGCCCCGGCTCGCCGGCCTTCACCTATGTCGCCCACGAACTGCAGGGTCGGATCAGCCAGCCCATCTGGGGTTGGTTCAGCCAGGTCGATCAGTTCGCGATGGGGCCCGACTACGTGCCCCGCACCGACATCGGCAGGATGTTGATCGGGACGCCGTCGATCCTGGCCCTCACCGGGGCCGAGGTCGGCATCGAGGTCACGGCCGAGGCGGGAATCGAGCGAATCGCCGCGAAGGCATCGGCCCTGACTGCTTTCGGCATCGAGCTGTGCGACGGGTTCGGGCTCAGCACGTGCACGCCGCGGGAGGCCACCCGACGAGGGGGTCACGTTTCGGTGGTGCACCCGAAGGCCCGATCGTTGTGCGGGCAGCTCATCGAGCGCGGCGTGATCCCCGACTTCCGCGAGCCCGACATCGTGCGCCTCGGCATGTCGCCGCTCACGACTCGATTCGTCGACGTTTACGACGGAATCGCCACGATCGCATCGCTCACCGAGATCACCGACCGTCTCTGAATCCACAAGTTCGCCACCGTCGGTGGCGGATATGCTGGCGATCGACGGTTCGACAGGGCAGACTGTCGATACCCGCGAGAACCAGGCAGGTGGGGGAGATCGATGAACGATCGAATCCGATCCATTTCTAGATGGACCGCAGCACTCGGTTTTGGCGCGACGATGCTGTTCGCATCGTCGGCTCACGCCCACGGCGACAGGATCAGCGCGTCCTGCACGACGGGCCTCGTGATCGACCTCGCGAACTACGACGCCACCAACCCGAACACGATCACGGCGTCGATCGACGGCAGCCAGCTGGTGTCCACATCGTTCGGCTCCACCTATTCGGCAACCTTGCCGTTCGGTGACCCGTTCGTCGCTCATACCTACCGGGTCGTGGTGAAGGCGTGGGACGACCCCACCGGCGCGATCGGGTGGACCTTCGACACCGGTTTGCTGGGCATCGCCGTGTGCGCCGAGGCAACCACTACTACAGCCACGGCGACCACTACCACCACGACCACCACCCTCGTCGCGATCGAGCCGCCGTTGCCGTCGTCNNCCACCACGTACACCGTTCCAGCCGCCGCGGCTCCACCGCCGTCGGCCGTCGCGCCGTCGGTGGTACCCGGGCCCACCGTGATCGTCGCTCAGGCGTCACCCCCCGTCACCGTTGCATCAGAGGCGCCGCCTGTGCCGACGGGCGCGCTGCCCGTCACCGGCAGCTCCACCGCCGGCTTCGTCGCGGCCGGCCTTATCGCCGGCGGCCTCGGCCTCCTGGCCACCGCCATGGTCCGTCGCTCCGCCCGCTCCTGACCGCACTCGAATCATCAGCGACGAAGCCGTAGGACCATGGGGAGTCCGCTGGCCCGCGACCAGCTCAGAGGAAGTTCGGTGCCCACGAACCGCATCCCGCGTTCGACCGGAACCCTTCGTCCGTGGGGCTGATCGTCACGGCCACGGAACCGGCGGTCGAAACGAAGTCGTTGGCGATGATCGCCTCCAGCGCTCCGTCGAAGGAGCTGAGCCTTTCCCAGTAGCAGCCCGCAGCAGCGTTTGTTGTGTAGGTACCCGCCCGGATGTGTTGCCCGACGACGTGGGCACCTGGGGCGATCGCGAAGCTGAGCGATAGCAGCCAGGTGTTGGTCTCGAAGGCCCCGCAGCTCGGGCTGGAGAAGAAGGCCACATCGGTAGCACGGATCTCGACGATGGCTCGTCCCGCGAAGTCCTGGACATCGTTGGCGATGATCTCGCCGAGAGAACCACCCAAGCCGCTCAGCCTTTCCCAGTAACAACCGGAACCCGCGTTCGGCGCGAGGTACGTCCCAGTTGGAATGGAGGGGTTCAAAACGTGTGTGCCGGGTAACAGTACAAATGGCTTCGGGGACGGCGAAGGCGGGGGCGGAGCTGGAGGAGGAATCGGGAGGCACCCGACGCATGGTCGGGTTTCGAGCAACCGCGCCGGAGTGAGGGCCGTGTAGGAGTCGCCGATCGGGAACCAGCCGAGGACATCCACGACAACATCGACGGTGCCGGCGAGGTTGTACAACGAGATCTGTCCGCCAGCGCCAACCGACGCGATGACCATGTTCGGGGTGGTTTGTCTTTCCCTGAAGTTGAGGTTCGATGCGTTCGGCCTGCTCGCGCCGGTCGGCCAGACCGTGAGAAACGACTTCGCTGATGCTCCGGTAGCTGTCACGTTGACCACCACAGCGCTCACGCCAGAAGAAGGCACACCTCCCCGCCCGGTGACAGCGATGCTCAGAGTGCCGTCGGCTCCTAACGGTCCACCGGCGGCATAGTTCCCATCGACTGTGGGTAAGCCCGGCCGAGTCTCGAGGAGTCGGGCCGGCGTGACCGCGGTGTAGGCGCCACCTGTCGGGAACCAGCCGAGAACGTCGATGACGACATCAACCGATCCGACGAAGTTGGCCACCGAGACCTGACCGTTCGATCCGAGCTTGGCGATGACCATGTTCGGTGTGGTCTGCCCAACCGTGAAGTTGAGATTCGAAGTGGGCGGGCGATCGGTGCCGGTCGGCCAAACGATGAGAAAGGATGTCGCCGTCGATCCGGTGGCGGTGACGTTGAGGGCGACTGCGCCGACACCGGAGAGCGGTAGTCCGGCACGGCCGGCCACCGTCACGTTGGCGATCTGGCCTGCGCTGACTGCGCCCGTGCCGGCGAACTGGTCGTCCACCGTGGGATAGCCCGGCCGGGTTTCCAACAGGCGTGCCGGGGTCAGGGCGGTGTAGGAGCCACCTACGGGGAAGTACCCGAGCACGTCGACGATGATGTCGACGGTGCCGTCGAAATTGAACAACGAAATCTGTCCGCTCGATCCAACCTTGGCGATCGCCATGTTGGGTGTTGTCTGGAGGGCTTCGAAGTTCAAGTTCGACGCTGTCGGCCGATCTTCGCCGGTCGGCCAAACGGTGAGGAACGAGCTCCTCGACGGGTTCGTCACGGTGACGTTGATGGCTACAGCCTCGACGCTGTACCCGCGCACGCCGCCGCGGCCAAGCACGGTCAGAGTGACGACCCCGTTCGGGCCGATCTTGCCGATGCCCGCGAACTGCCCATCGATCGTGGTGTTCCCCTCGGCCCGCACCGAAGCGACTGGCACGCATGCCGCGATCGCGAGCAGGCCCATCGCACGCCTGAAGAACCGAGACATCAGCTGCCCTCCCGTCGAATGAGACCGTATCTCATGGCCACGGATCCCGATTCCGATTCCGGTCACACTGACTGGTCCACGGCCGACCTCGAGTCGGGCCGATACGCTCTCAGCCCGGGTTCCGGACCGAATCGCGGGCGTGTCTCCACGCTCTCGTACCGGGCTTGCCCCTTTAGCTCAATGGTAGAGCAGCGGACTTTTAATCCGTTGGTTCAGGGTTCGAGCCCCTGAGGGGGCACCAATGCGCGGCACGGGCCTGAGCGGCGCGCATTGCTGGGTCCGGTACGGTCGACGACGTGCAGGATGGTGAAGCGCCCGCAGTTCCGGCCAGGNNGGCTGGTGGAGGCCGGCGTCACGGGGGCTGCCGGCGCGGTGCTCGGTTGGTTCGTCGGCGGCCTGGTCCACCCCATCGTCGGCGCCGTCCTGGCCGCGATCTCCGCCATCAACGGAGTCATCTCCGGCTGGCGCGGGGTGTACGGATGGCGTCGGCACGGCGCGCTGGCCTTCGTGCTCGACTCCACATGGGCATCTGTCCCGGTGGCAGGCTCGCTGCTCGCTCACGCCGTGGGCGCGGCATCGTCGCACGCCGGGTACGTACCGTCGCTGAGTCGGCGCCAGAACCGACACGTGTACCGCCGCGGGGCGCGACTGAAGGCCGGCTTCGCCTTCACCATCGGCAACGTCATCTCGGGTGCCGGCGATGTGGACGGCGCAAGACGACGCCGGCTGATCACCGACCACGAGGACGTGCACGTTTGGCAGGCGCGTTGGTTCGGCCCGGTCTACCTGGCGCTGTACGGAGCGTGGGCCATCGGGGGCGTGGTCGCCGGATGGGTGCTGTGGATGAAACGCGGCAGGACGGCATCGCTGTCGTCGATGATCGAGTCGTGCTCGTACTACGTGAACCCGTTCGAGTGGTGGGCATACAGCCGCGACGCGCACTGGCCGCCGCCCGGCAAGGTGCACGGTGTTGGCTGGAAACGACCGGCGGCCCGCCCGCTCGCTTCGCTACGGCGGCGCAAGCGGCAAGATCCCGAGCCGGGGCCCCCGAGCCTGGAGCCCTGAGCAGCATCGAGGGGCGGATGCGCGCGACACTGGCGACGTGAGCACCTCGCCCGTCCTCGTCTCCACCGATGGCCCCATCACCACCGTCACGCTCGACCGCCCGGAGAAGCGCAACGCCCTCGCCCTCGATGTGATGGTCGAGCTGACGGCGGTGCTCCGCGAGGTCGGGGCAAGCGGAGCGAGCGGGGTGATCCTCGCCGCCAACGGGCCAGTGTTCTCGGCCGGGCACAACTTCGGCGACATGGCCGGAGCCGACCTGCGCACCGCTCGGCACCTGTTCGAGGTGTGCACCGAGATGATGCACACCGTGCAGTCGATCGCCCAGCCGGTGATCGCCAGGGTGCATGCCCTCGCCACCGCGGCGGGCTGCCAACTGGTCGCCACCTGCGATCTGGCCATTGCCGCAGAGTCGGCTTCCTTCGCCATTCCGGGTGGTAAGGGAGGGCTGTTCTGCCACACGCCGCTCGTGGCCGTGGCCCGCAACGTCGGCCGCAAGCGCGCTCTCGAGATGGCGCTGACCGGCGATCCGATCAGCGCCGCCACGGCCGCCGAGTGGGGCCTCATCAATCGAGCGGTTCCCGACTCCGAGCTCGACGCCGCGGTCAGCGACCTGATCGGCCGCGCCACACGGGGCAGCGCCAGATCGAAGGCCCTCGGCAAGCGCGGCTTCTATGCGCAGGTGGGTCTCGACCAGGCGGCCGCCTACGAGTCGGCGGTCGAGATGATGTCGTCGGCAGCCGTAAGTGCTGACGCCCAGGAAGGCATATCCGCCTTCCTCGAAAAGCGCCGAGCCACCTTCACCGAGCGCCCCTGACCTGAGGGTTGGTTCGGGTTGGCGCAGGATACCCCCAAGGGGTATGCTGGCAAAGTGACCCCGGGCTACCACGGCGACAAGCAGAAGCTGATCACGCGGCTCAAGCGGATCGAGGGGCAAGTGCGCGGCCTGCAGCGGATGATCGATGACGACACCTACTGCATCGACGTGCTCACGCAACTGGCTGCCGTGAGCAAGGGGCTCCAGGGCGTCGGGCTGCAGCTGCTCGACGAGCACCTGCAGCACTGCGTGGCAGGGGCCGCCGCATCGGGTGACCGCGAGCGCACCGGCGAACTGGTACACGAAGCAACCCGAGCAGTCGACCGGCTGCTCCGATCATGAGGAGCGCTCCATGAGCACTGACACCATCCAATTCAGCGTGCCCGGCATGACTTGCGGTCATTGCGAGTCGGCGGTGAAGGGCGAGATCGGCAAGCTCGCCGGCATCAGCGGCGTCGACGTCGACCTGTCGACCAAGGCCGTCGTCGTGCACGGCACGCAACTCGACCTCGACGCGATCTTCGCCGCCGTCGTCGAGGCCGGTTTCGACGCAGTTCCTGCAGCGGCGGGCTGAACAGCCGATGTCGAGCACGCTCTCGCGGCTCGGGAGCTACTCGGTCCTCCTGGTCGGCCTCTTCGCCACCGCCTACGCGGTGGGTGAGAAGTTGCCGGGCCACGAGCACACCGGTGACTCTGTCGCCCACACCGATTCGCACGCCGACTCGCCAACTGGCGCGCACGAGAGCTCACACAGCTCGATGGGCGATAGCGATGCCGGCCTCGGGCTCGTCGACACCGTCGACGGAACCCGACTCGTCGCCGATTCCGTCTCCGCGACCAGCGTGTCGTTCCACCTGGAGCGCGCCGGCGTTCCGGTCACCTCGTTCATCGAGTCACACGGAGCATTGCTCCATCTGGTGCTGGTCAAGATCGACCTGACCGGGTTCCAGCACCTCCACCCCGTGCTCGCCGCCGACGGAACCTGGACGACCGCCGCCGACCTCGGGGAACCGGGACGCTGGCGTCTCATCGCCGACAGCCGACCCGGTTCGATGACCGGCCCGATCGTGCTCGGCACCGACCTCACGATTGCCGGCACGGCGGCAACCACCGCTCTGCCGGCCGCCGCCGACACCGTCTACATCGGCGGCCTCACCGTCGAGCGGCACGGCCTCGACTTCTCGGTATCGCCCACCGATCACCTCGAGCCCTACCTGGGGCAAGCCGCTCACCTGATCGCACTCCGCGCCGGCGACGTGGCCTACCTCCACCTCCACCCCGAAGCCGACACGCTCGGCAACGTGAAGTTCGCTGGCGCGCTGCCGGGGCCCGGTACGTACCGCCTGTTCCTGCAGTTCGGGAACGCCGGCGAAGTGGTGACCGTGCCGTTCACGGCGGTGCAAGCGTGAGCACCACCGACGCCCCCGCACTCGACGATCGCATCGAGCTCGAGCTCACCGGCATGACCTGCGCCGCATGTGCGGCGAGGATCGAGAAGCGACTCAACCGCATGCCCGGGGTGAGCGCCACGGTGAACTACGCCACCGAAAAGGCTGCCGTTCACTTCGAGAGCGCGTCGGTGGCACCGAGCCAGCTCATCGCCACCGTCGAATCGATCGGATACGGCGCGTCGATCCCGGCGCTCACCGACGACGGGAAGCTCGACGAAGACCTTCGCCGCGTCGACCCGCTGCTCGTGCGGCTCGTCGCGGCCGCCGTGCTCGGGGTTCCCGTGCTGCTGATGTCGATGGTGTCGGCGTTGCAGTTCAACAACTGGCAGTGGGTCTCGTTCGCCCTGGCGACCCCTGTGGCCACTTGGGCAGCGTGGCCGTTCCACCGCTCGGCGTGGAAGAACATCCGTCACGCCGAAGCGACGATGGACACGCTGGTGTCGATCGGGGTGCTCGCCGCGTACGGCTGGAGCGCGTACGCACTCTTCTTCACCTCCGCCGGCGACAGCGGGATGACGATGCCGATGTCGCTGCTGGGCACGGCCAGCGATGCCCACCACCTCTACCTCGAAGTGGCGTCGACCACCGTGGCGTTGATCCTTGCCGGCCGGTGGTTCGAGTCGCGGGCCAAGCGCCGTGCCGGTGGTGCGCTGCGGGCACTGCTCGAGCGGGGAGCGACCGATGCCACCGTGATCGACGACGACGGCATCGAACACAAGGTTGCCGCCGCCGAGCTCCGTGCCGGCGACCGCTTCGTCGTGCGGCCGGGCGAGCGCATCGCCACCGATGGCGCCGTGGAGGAAGGCCGCTCCACCATCGACACGTCGCTCGTCACCGGCGAGAGCGTGCCGCGCCACGTCGCCGTGGGCGACGCGGTGACCGGAGCGACGGTCAACATCGACGGTCGGATCGTGGTGCGCGCCACCCGCGTCGGCGCCGACACGACACTCGCCCAGATGGCCCGCCTGGTGGAGCAGGCCCAAAGCGGAAAGGCTCCCGTGCAGCGCCTCGCCGACCGTGTGGCCAGCGTCTTCGTGCCCGTCGTGGTGGCGCTCGCGGTGACCACGCTCGGCTTCTGGACAGCCAGGTTCGGCAGCCTCAGCGAAGCGATGGGTCCGGCGATGGCCGTGCTGATCATCGCCTGCCCCTGCGCTCTCGGTCTCGCCACCCCGACGGCGCTGATGGTGGGCACTGGACGCGGCGCCCAGATCGGGGTGCTGATCAAGGGACCCGAGATCCTCGAGAGCACCCGCCGCATCGACACCGTGGTGCTCGACAAGACCGGAACCGTCACCAGTGGCGTGATGCAGGTGGTCGAGGTGACCGCCAATGCCGGGAGCGACACGGCCACCGTGCTCGGACTAGCCGCAGCCGTCGAGCACGCCAGCGAGCACCCGATCGCCAGAGCGATCGTCGAGCACGCAACCACTGGCGGGCTCACCCTGCGCCCTGTCGACGACTTCGTGAACGAACCAGGTGTCGGCGCGCACGGCGTGGTCGACGCGAGCATGGTGAGCGTGCGTCGTGCCGCAGCCAGGTCGGCCGGCACGTCCAGCGAGCCGACCGGCAACGCTAGCGAGGCGTTCACGCTCGTCGAGGTTGTACGCGATGGCGCAACGATCGGCACGATCACGTTGGCCGACACGGTGAAGCCCACGAGCGCGGCCGGAGTACGCCAGCTCCGCGCTCTCGACCTGCGGGTCGTGCTGCTCACCGGCGACAACAGAGCGACCGCCGACGCGGTTGCCGGCGAGGTGGGCATCGCCGCCGCCGACGTCTTCGCCGACGTGCTGCCGTCGCAGAAGCTGGCCGTGATCCGTGAGTTGCAGGAACAGGGACGCGTCGTCGCCATGGTTGGCGATGGGGTGAACGACGCCGCCGCCTTGGCTCAGGCCGACCTCGGCATCGCCATGGGAACCGGCACCGACGTGGCGATCGAGGCGAGCGATCTCACCCTGGTGCGGCCCGAGTTGCCGGCAGTGGTCGACGCGGTGCGGCTCAGCCGGCGCACGCTGCGCACCATCACGGCCAACCTGTTCTGGGCATTCGCTTACAACGTGGCGGCCATCCCGGTCGCGGCCGCCGGCCTGCTCTCGCCCGTTGTCGCCAGCGCGGCGATGGCGATGTCGAGCGTGTTCGTGCTCACCAACAGCCTGCGCCTGCGCCGGTTCCAGCCGATCCCCGTGTGAAGAGTTCCTCAAACGAGTGAGCGCGCCGAGCGCCGGCCGGCGGTCGCCTGCGATACTCGCCCCATGCCCACCCCTTCGCCGATCTCGGTGTTGTTCGTGTGCCTCGGCAACCACTGTCGTTCGCCGGCGGCGCTGGCCGTCGCCAACAGCGTGGCTCAACAGCGGGGGGTGACGTCGATGTCGTTCGACGCCGCGGGCACGGCCAGCCATCACCGCGGCGACCGTCCCCACCCGTTGAGCGCGGCGGAGGGCCGCCGGCGGGGCTACGAGGTGAACCACGTGGGCCGTCTGATCCATCCCGACGACTTCGCCCGATTCGATCTGATCGTGGCCATGGACCGCAGCAACGTCGACGACCTCCGCCGGCTTGCCGGCTTCGACGATCAGCGGACGGGCGTGTACCGGTGCGTCGAACCCGACCAGCTCCAGCTGCTCCGGCGCTGGGATCCGTACGCGATGCCAGGCGACGAAGACCTCCCCGACCCGTGGGGCAAGGGTGCTGACGCGTACCGCACGATGTACGACGTGATCGAGCGCTGCGTGCCGGCGCTGGTGGAGCACCTCGCGTGGCTGGCGAGCGAGCCAGTTTGAACGCGCCGCGCCGGCTTCAGGCGCACACCAGCGCCACCTGACGGAGGCGGTAGGTGACGGTGTCGCGGCGGTTGCGGATGGTGCGGTCGGTGACGCAACATGCCGAGGCCAGCTCTGCAGTGCTCTCTCCGGCGCCGAGCCGCCGGGCCAACTCGAGGTCGGCATGAGCGAGCCCTGACTGCTCGGCCAGGTCGAGCAGTTCAGCGAGCTCGTCGGTAGCGGAAACGGGTGGCGGCGGCGATGCGGCGAGATCGAAGCTGTGCGACGGCTGCGGCACGAACGTGGCCATTCGTCGCCACGGTTGCACGAAGGCCCGGTACTCGATGTCGCGGAGCAGGTTGGCGGCGAGGAAGCGCGGGCGGCGCTCGACCGGGAAGGTGCGGATCACGGTCCATGCGATGGCGACCACCTCGTCTAGCGCGTCGTTGACCCTCCGGCTGCCACCGCTGTGCTTGCGTGCCGCGGCAGCGATGCCAGGCAGGAGTCGTTGCAGCAGCAGGCGGGCGGCCAGCTCGTCGTGGCGGGCCAGGTGCACGAGCTGGCCGAGCGCCTCGTCGCCGTCGACGAGTCGTGCCGATGCGCGCTCGGAGGCGGAGCGGCTGTAGCCGGTGAGTGCGAGCGCGTCGTCGAGGGATTCGATGTACTGGAACTGCCACCCCCAGGCTCTGGCCCGGCGCACCGAGCGCGGTGATCGGCTGAGACGGTCCCACTCGCGCTGCAGGCGCACCACCAGGTGGCGGGACGGGTCGGGCGGGCAGGAAGGAGCAACTGCGGAGGAACACGACATGGGTCGAACCTGGCTTCATGCCATCACCGGAGGCCTCACCGCTCGGGTCACTGCAGCGGTGATCGGCGTCAAGATTCCGTCAAGCGCCGGCTAGCCGGCGTGAACCAAGGCCTGTGGCCTGCCGATTTCCGAATCGGCGCCGTCACTGCGCGTCAGTCGGACATGCACTCCTCGACCGACAGCGGAGGGTCGACCGACAGCGGAGGGCCGACCGCCGGCAAGTGGTCGGCCTGCTGGGTCACGGGTCCCGACGCCGGGCGCGCCCACCTGTTCGCCACCGGCGAGACGATCGTGGTCGGCCGCGCTACCCAGGCCGACGTTCGCTGCGACGATCCCTTCCTCGAGCCGTTCCACGCACAGATTGGGCGGGTGGACGAGCGATGGGAGATCGTGCAGCTCGCCGGACGCTCGCCGTTGCGGGTCGACGAGACGGCGATCACGCTCGGGTCGAGCGTGATCCGGCTCGCACCGGCGCCCGCTGGCGCGGCGGCGCGGGTCGCCCCCATCGGCGCCGACGCGGGCGCCGTGGGAGCGCCTCCGGTCACCGTGAACCGCACGCCGCGCATGGTGGCGACGTGGGATCCGAGGCCTGTGGCCCTCGAACCTGCCGACCCGCCACCGACGGAACCCGGTACAGGCGGATTGGTGCCGGCGGTGGTCGCCCTGGCCGGCGCGGCAGTGGTGGCCGTGGTGCTCGCCCAACCGATGTTCGTGCTGTTCGGGGTGATCGGCACCGCAGCCGCGGTTGCCACCTGGGCGGTCGGCCGGGTCTCCTATCGCCGCCGTTGCCGCGAGCACACCGCCGGGCAGCACAGTCGCCAGGCGCGCTTCGCATCCGAGGTGGCCGCCCAGCGGACGGCGTGGTCGGAGTTCCACTGGTCGGCGGCACCGGCGCTGCATCGCCTGATCGAGGAGCTTGCCGATGGTGCGGCGTCGATCTGGAGGCGCCGCGCCGATCACCCCGACGCCCATTCGATCTGCGTCGGGATCGGCGCTGTGGTGTTCGAGCCGGCCGTGTCGGGCGTTCCACCTGGCGACGACCGCGTGGCGGCGGTGCTGGCGCGTGAACAACCGGTTTGCGTCGATCTCGGCCCGGGGGCCCGGGTCGCCGCCGGAGGCTGCGCAGCAGCGGCCGTCGTGCGAGCCGCGATAGTCGGCCTGGCGATTGCCACCGGTCCGGCCGACTGGCAACTCGTGATCGTGACCGAACAGCCCGACGCGTGGTCGTGGGTGCGACAGCTCCCCCACCTTGCCGACGGAGTCGGTGCTGCCCGCATGGTCGACACGCGTGAGCTGCTCGAGTTGTCTCGCGAGGGCGTTGCCTGGACGGGCTGTCACACCGTGGTGGTCACCGACATGGCCGAACAGCTCTCGCTGCGCACGGCGCCCCTGCGCCGGCTGATGGCCGTGTGCCCCGGGGTCGCCGTCGTCGCTGTGCTCCCGTCCGGCGCGGCGGTGCCGGCCGTCTGCAAGACGGTGATCACGACCCACGTGGATGGCAGCGCCCGCGTGGTCCACGACGCGCATGCCGGCACATCGCCGGTCGAGCTGCGCTTCGTGGGGCTGTCAGTGGCTTCGGCGCGCGGCTGCGTGACCACGCTCGCGGGATACCGAGATCCTGAGGACCCGCGGACCGCTGGCAGCGACGTGCCCCGGTCGGTGTCGCTGATCGAGTTGTTGATCGAGCGGGGTGTCGATCCGCTCGATCCGCACTCGATCGTCTCCGGGTGGGCCAAGGCTCCGGTCGACGCCGCCCCGTGCGCACCGATCGGTCTGGCTGCCGACGGCGTGGTCGACATCGATCTGGCTCGCGACGGGCCGCACGCCCTGCTCGCCGGCACGACCGGCGCCGGCAAGAGCGAGCTGCTGCGCAGCCTCGTGCTGGGCCTGGCCTGCAGCATCGCTCCCGACCAGCTCACCTTCGTGCTCGTCGACTACAAGGGCGGAGCCACGTTCGACGCCTTGGCGTCGCTACCACATGTGGTCGGCACGGTCACCGATCTCGACGGCACGCTCGCCGATCGGGCGTTGCGCAGCCTGCGTGCCGAACTGACCCTTCGTGAGCGAACCATGCGCGAGCACGGCGCCGCCGACCTCACCGCCGCGCGGCTCGCCCGCGGCTCGCCGGTGCTGCCGCGCCTGGTCGTGGTGGTCGACGAGTTCGCGGCACTTGCCGTGGAGCACCCCGGCTTCCTCCACTCCCTCATCGGCATCGCCCAACGCGGGCGCAGCCTGGGTGTGCATCTGCTGTTGGCCACCCAGCGCCCCGCCGGCGTGATCGACGAAGCGATCAGGGCCAACACCGCGCTGCGCATCGCGCTTCGGCTGAACGACGTGGCCGACGCAGTCGACGTCGTCGGCGACCCGACGCCGGCGGGCTTCAGCCGATCGGTCCCCGGACGCGCCGCGATGCGGCTGGCACCCGACGAGCTCGTCACCTTCCAGACGGCTGGCGCCGCCGACGCCGAGCGCATCGTTGCGGCCGTGTGCGCCTCCACTTCGATCGCCTGCATCGGCTCACCCCGACGACCGTGGCTCGACCCGCTGCCGGCGCGACTCGAGCGGCCCATCGCCGGCGGCGCGATCGGGATGATCGACCTTCCCGACGAGCAAGCGCAGCACCCCCTCACCTGGCGACCGGAGGCCGGTCACCTGTTGGTCGCCGGATCACAGGGCAGCGGGGTGACCTCGTCGCTGCTCACCCTGGTAGGCGCGGTGCTCGCCGGGCCGGCTCGTCCGGAGGTGTTCGTCGTCGACGGGCTGGGCGACCCACGGTGGGATGCCTTGATCGAACACCCACGATGTGCGGCGGTGGTGCGACTCCACCACCGCGAGCGCCTGTGGCGGCTGCTCGATCGGCTCGCCCGTCGAGGCGCCGGCCGGCCGTGCGCCGGCGAACAGCGCGCTGTGCTGGTGATCGACGGGCTCGCCTCGCTGCGTCATGAGCTCGAACCGCTCGACCGCGCAGTCGAGCTCGACCTGCTCGAACGGCTGATCATCGACGCCGAATCGATCGGGGTCGCCCTGGTCATCGGCGCCGATTCCGTCAACCGGCTGCCCGCCTCGGTGCTGGCGCGGTGCCCGCATCGGTGGGTGATGCACTTCCACGATCCCCTCGACGGCGCGGCGCTCGGCGTACCGGCCACGGCGATGCCCTGTGCGATCCCGGGCCGACTGGTGATCGCCGGGGGCTCGCACGCGACCGCGCAGATGGTCGTGCCCGCTGCGATCGCCGCGCCGCACCGAGCAACTCGGCCGGTGGCCCGAGTGGTGGATCTGCCGCCGTCGGTCGGTGCCGACACGTTGCTCGCGTCGTCGCACGACGGCGCTTCATGGCGGGTGCCACTCGGGGTGCGGTTCGACGACCTGGCGGCGCTCGAGCTCGACGTTCCCGACGGCGATCACGTGCTCGTGCTCGGTCCGAGTCGCAGCGGGAAGAGCCATGCACTGATGCGGTTCATCGGTGCGTGGAACGACGCCGGCCCCGAGACCGGCCAGTCCGGCGAGCGGGAACGGGCAGTGGTGCTCACGCCTCGCCGCTCGCCACTCGACCCGACCTGCACCGATCTCGCCGACGCCATCGCGGCCACGAACCGTCACCTCGCCGGCGGCCGACGGGCGCTTCTGGTGATCGACGATGCCGATCTCGTGAACGACGACAGCGGGTGTCTCGCCGGTCTGATAGCAGCGCGAACCGCGGGGCTCGTAGTGGTGGCCGCCGGCCGGGCCGAAGCGCTCCGACAGGCCTATGGGCATTGGAGCGCGGCAATCCGACGAAGCCGCATCGGTGTGATCCTCACGGGAGGCAGTGACATCGACGCCGATCTGTTCGGTGTTGCCATGCCCCGGTCGTTGCCCGTCGCGGCCCGGCCGGGGCTTGCCCATGTGGTGGATCGCGGCGATCTGGTGCTCGGCCAGATTGCCGTCGGCGAAGCCGTAACGTGGCGGCGATGACCCGTCTGCTCACCGTTGCCGCCGCCCAACTCGGCCCCATCCAGCGTGACCACACCAGGGCGCAGGTGGTCGATCGATTGATCGCCCTCCTCCACGCCGCTCACCGGCATGGCGCCGAGCTCGTGGTCTACCCCGAGCTAGCGCTCACCACGTTCTTCCCGCGCTGGTTCGTCGACGACATCACCACGGCCGATCACTGGTACGAGACGTCGATGCCCAACGTCGCCACCCAGCCCCTGTTCGACGAAGCGAAGCGGCTCGGCATCGGCTTCTGCCTCGGGTACGCCCTGCGCGAGGCGGGGCCCGCCGGCGCTACTCGGCGGTGGAACGTGCAGACCCTAGTGGAGCGCGACGGAAGCATCGTGGCCACCTACAAGAAGACCCACATCCCTGGCCACGAGCACCACGAACCCGATCGCCCGTTCCAGCACGCCGAGCGCTACTACTTCGAGCCGAGCCCCGACGGATTCGGTGTGTGGCGGGCGTTCGGCGGGCTGATCGGGATGATGATCTGCAACGATCGGCGCTGGCCAGAGAGCTACCGCGTGATGGGCCTGCAGGGCGTGGAGATGATCCTGTGCGGGTACAACACGCCGATCCACTACGTACCCGATCCGAGCCAAGACATCTTGCAGGGCTTCCACAACGCGCTGGTCATGCAGTCGGGCGCTTACCAGAACGGGACGTGGGTCGTCGGTGTCGCCAAGGGTGGGGTGGAGGAGGGTGTCGACTCGCTCGGCCAGACGATGATCGTGGCGCCGAGCGGTCAGATCGTTGCCCAAGCTCTCGGCACCGACGACGAGATCGTGGTGGCCCGCTGCGATCTCGACTGGTGTGCGCGCTACAAGGACACGCTGTTCGACTTCGATCGGTACCGCCGCCCCGAGCTGTACGGCCGGATCTGCAGCCAACGAGGAGTGATCGTCGCCGATTGACCGGCACTGCGCGGTGTGGTGATCATCTCGCTCCGAGCGGCCTTGGCGAGCCTGTTGATCTCGGTGAGTGCTACCCCAAGCGCGATGTGCGTTCGACCCCCCTCATTTGAAGACCCCCCAAGTGGGCGGCCCCCAAGCCGGTGGGGGTATGCTTATAGTCTTCGCTGCGTCCAGGGGAGAGTTCGCAATCAACCCGAAACGGGTACGCCAGGCGGGTGGTACCCAGAAGGAACGAACTATGACTGCAACGATTCTTTCCACAGTGAAGGTCCTGATCGTCGACGACCACCGCTCGTACGCCGAGGCGCTCAGCCTCGCCGTCTCGATCGAGCCGGGATTCGAGAGCATCGGCTCCGTGCCCGACGTCATGTCGGCAATCACGACCGTGCTCGAGCAACGGCCCGACGTGGTGATCATCGACTGGCAACTGCCCGTCGTCGACGGTGTGGAGGGCGTGCGGCGCCTGCTCGTCGCCGATCCACGATTGAAGCTGGTCATGATCACCGGTCACGCCGACGCCAGCCTGCGCCGTCTGGCGGCTCTCGCCGGCGCCTCGGCCTTCCTGGCCAAGGAGAGCTCCATCTCCGAGATCCTCCAAGCGGTGCGCGACGCGATGAACGGCGATGCCTTCATCGACGTCACGGCCGATGCGAACGAAGACACGATGTCGGCGCTCAGCCTCACCCCGCGAGAGATCGAGGTGCTCTACCTGCTGGCCAAGGGTCGCGACACGCCGACCATCGCGACATCCCTCTACTTGAGCGTGCACACCGTGCGGGGCTACGTCAAAGAGGTGCTCCGCAAGCTCGGGGCGCACTCACAGCTCGAAGCTGTCGCGGTGGCGCGGCGGGCGGGGCTCCTTCCCGACGCCCACTGAATCGGGCCGACGCGGCAGCGTCACCACGAACCTCGCGCCGCCACGCTCGCTGGCTTCGCAGCGTGCCGAACCGCCATGGAACTGGGCGAACTGCTGCACGAGGAACAGTCCGAGGCCGGTGCCCGGGCGATCGGCCGAACGTTCGCCGCGCACGTAGGCCGAGAACACGCTGACGCGCATCTCGTCCGGCACGCCTGGACCGTCGTCGTCGACCGCGATCTCGATCGTCGAGCCCATCTCGGCGGCACTGATCTGCACCTTCGTGCCCACCGGAGTGTGCGTTACGGCGTTGCTGAGCAGGTTGTCGATGATCCGCTCCACCTGCGCTCCGTCGGCCCACAAGGTGAGGTCGCCACGGCTCGACTCGACCCTCACCGAATGGCTCGTGCCATCGAACTCGCGGGCCCGCGCGTACATCAGTTGCTCGACATCGATGCGCCTCCGTCGGGGCGCTTCGAGACCGGAGCCGACCCGGTTGGCCGTGACGAGGTCGGCCAGCACGCCCTCGGTGCGCCGGGCCTCGGCCCGCACCCGGCTGACCAGCTCGCTTCGCTGAGAATCGGTGATCGCATCGGCGCGATCCTCGAGGATCTCGGTCATCATCCGGATTGCCGCGAGCGGTGCACGGATGTCGTGCGACACCGCCGAGAGCAGCGCAGCGCGTTCCTGCGCGGCGCGGGCCAGGTCGGCCAACGACTCCTGCAACTGGCTGTTCAGCGTGAGCAGATCGGTGATGTCGGCGAAGGTGACGACCGCCCCGCCGCCACGCCCGGTCGCCCCCCACAGCGGCGCCGAGTTCACCAGCAGCCAACGCCGGGCGTCGTCGCTGTGGCGCCGAATGCCGACCACGACGTCGCGCACGTCGATGCCGTACTTCAAGGTGATCGCGACTGGGCGATCCTCGTCGTTGAAGGGCGTACCGTCTTCGTGCTCGTCGTCGAAGCGCCGATCGAGTGGGCTCTGCCCGAGCAGCTCCGACCGGGTCATGCCGACTATCGACTCGGCAGCCAGGTTGCAGTCGGTGACGGATCCGTCTACGTCGTGCACGATCACCCCGTGCGTGAGCGAGTGCAGCACGCTGCGATACCGCGTCTCGCGCTCGACTGCGTGATCGTGGTCGGCGGACCTGGCTGCCAACGTGGAGCGCAGCACGAACAGCTGCTCCACCTGCCTTCCGAGCGCGCCGACCATCTCGAGATGGGCAGCGGTGAACGGGGTCGGTTCGCGGTGAACCACCCCGAGCACGCCTACGGCCACGCGATCGAGGTCGAACAACGGGAACCCCGCGTAGCTCCGT
>CXWL01017747.1_pt1 | contig 50291 bp, 52 predicted proteins | sample 590931 | NCBI WGS metagenome assembly CXWL01 (sample SAMEA3498368, study PRJEB10139) | groundwater metagenome | biome: water well; material: biofilm material | place: Germany | collected 2015-04-27 | reverse complement strand
CCGGGTCGCCAACTTGCCCGCGAAGAGTTGTTGGTGTTGATGCTCGACAGTTATCGAGCTGAACAAAGAGACTTGATATGAAGACATCAGGAGCAAACACACAAGGTGATGATCGACAGGTCGTGTCCAACGTCCAGATGAAACAGGTCATGATCATCAACATTACTCGTATGGGCGATCTCGTGCAGATGGGAGCGCTCTTGAGCCGACTGCAAGAAGAATGGCCGGGCGTTGCCGTGGACTTGGTAGTGGATCGCCGGTTCGCTCCAATCACTGCGCTGCTGAAGGGTTTGCGAGATGTGATCGCGTTCGACTTTCATGCTCTGATCGATGACAGTCGGGCAGCGGTCAAGGATGTGACCGCGCTCTATCAGGACGTGGCGGGATGGGCCAAGCCATTGGTGGAACGTCGGTATGATCGGGTCATCAATTTAACTTTTAACCAGCCGAGTGCACTGTTGGCGGGCTATATCGGAGCTTCGGACACTCGTGGAGCCCGAAGTGCGTGGGATGGCGGCATGGTTGTGGACAATCCATGGATGGCGTATTTCTGCGACTTCCATCAATTCCGTCGCTTCAATCGATTTAATCTTGTCGATATCTACGCCTTGGGCGGGAGCGGGCCGGGTGTGTTTAGTCCGTTGCAGCTTTCAATTGCCGAAGAGGCGCGAGCGTGGGCGCGGCAGGCTCTCGAGGGGACTCCCGATTGGATTGCCGTTCAGGCCGGGGCGAGTGACAGTATGAAGGCGTGGCATCCGCGTCTTTTTGGACTCACGCTCGCGCGCCTCAGTAAACAATGGCACGGGGGGATTGCCTTCATTGGGAGTACCGAAGAGGAAGCGGCTATTGCCGAAGTCACGCAAGTGTATAAAAAGGCTGGCGGGGAGAACCCGGTCAAGAATATGGCAGGCCGTACGACCGTGAGCCAGCTTGCCGGATTGTTGGCGGAGTGCCGAGTTCTGTTGACGAATGATACTGGTCCCATGCATGTCAGCGTGGCGGCGGGCACACCTGTCATCGATCTTTCCGTGGGGCATGTCGATTTTCAGGAAACTGGACCCTATGGCCCAGGCCACTGGGTTGTTCAGCCGGATCTTGAGTGTGCCCCCTGTGGATTCGAGCAGATCTGTGCCCACCATGCCTGTAAAGATCGCATCTTGCCAGACTTTGTGGGGGATCTGTTGCTGCATGTATTACAGAACACGCCCTGTGCATCACAGGAGTCGGGAGTGCGCCTGTATCAGTCTGATGTGGATGAGGATGGGTTGGGCACATTTCGGCTCCAGCTGGGCAGGGAACCTCTCGCGACTGCATGGTATGCACGCTTTTGGCGTCGGTATTGGTATGAGAGTCACACCGGGCTCTGTAGTAATGTGCCGGCTCCTGAAGGGCCGCCGCCAGATGCAACAGAAGCACAGGAACTCATTCGACGCCTGCGACCGCTTCTGACAAACGCCTGCAGAAGGGCAGACGAGATTGCCCGTCTTGCGGCTCGAGTACCCGTGAATGTGTCAGAGTTGAAGAGACTGCAGCGCGAGCAGAGAGCGGAGCAGGACCGGCTGTTTCTGCTTGGCATGAGCACCGCAGCTACGGCACCGGTAACGGCGGCGTTTGTTCGGCAACTTCACAATGACAACGTTGAAGGAGTGGGCCGGCTGGCGCGGCATCAGGCTGGTGCCTATCGAGCCTGGCTGACACGTATAACCGAGATTGATCGACTTCTTATACGTTCAATCGACGGACATTCGTCTCTCCAGCCTGATCTGAGGCGAAATATAGTGCCGGTGGGAGTTGAACCGCGAGTGGCGTGACCTGGTGGATATCAAAGGAGATACCGTATGAACGTTACATTAGATAATGATCAATGGGAAGCTGCCCACAGCACGACGTTGGGCGAGATTCTAGCCGACCTGAGCGAGCGGGCGCATGCACAGTTGAGAATCGTGACGACCGTGACGCTCGATCGTCGTCGGATTACCGATCGAGACATTGATCCGATGTTACTCCAGGAGTTATCCGGAAAGTATCGCGAGCTTGTCGCGACGTCGGCCACGCAACAAGCCATTCTTGAGTCCGCACAAGGGGCCATTGACCGGTTCCGAGAACTCGTTGTCGAGGAAGGCACTTCGTTAGTCGGCCAGCTTCGATTGGGTGTGCAGGATCTGTCGTTGTTGGACCTCTGGTTGGGTAAGGTCGCAGATGTCGTCGAGATCATCGGAAACGGTCCGAAACAACCGGGAACGGAATCCCCTGCACACGTCGTCGCAGGATGGATGGAAGAGTTTTTGGAAGCGAGGCGTCTCCGCGATACCGTCCGTATGGCGGACCTTCTTGAGTATGAAGTCTTACCGAGGCTGTCCCACTAGAAGCCCAATGCTCATTCTTTTCCGTTGTGGCAAGGTAACCGTGATCTGTGCGAATTCCTTCAAAAGCTCAAGTCCCCTCGCGATTGGCCGATAAGACAGGCACGCCACGTACGGGCGTAAGGGAATACGGCTTCTGCACGGATGTCGGAAGCGCAGCAAAAGGTCTTGTTCTAGTGTCAAGGAGGAAGCGTAATGTCACTGATCGTCAATAACAATCCCGCGTCTATCGCGGCTCAGCGAAATCTCTCGGTCAACACCCTGCAGCTCAACCGTTCGGTTGAACGGCTGTCATCCGGTCTTCGGGTGACGCGTGCCGCGGATGATGCCGCCGGTCTTGGTCTGTCTGAGACCTTGCGGGCGCAGATTCGCAGCATCAACCAGGCGACTCGAAACGCCTCGGACGGCATCAGCTTGACGCAGATCGCCGACGGTGCCGCTGCGACCATCGGGTCGTTGCTGGCTCGTCTCCGGGAACTGTCTGCGCAGTCCGCCAGCGGTACGGTGGGCAATACGGAGCGGTCCTACATCGATCTAGAGTTTGTCGCCCTTCGTTCGGAAATCGACCGTATTGCACAGGTCACTGAATTCAACGGGCAAGCGCTGACCAGCGGCAGCTCGATCAGTTTCTCGATCGCGATCGGGTTCCGCAGTGGTACGGGCAACACGCTGAGCCTGGCCCTCAACGACATCACCACATCGTCGTTGGGACTCTCCAGCGTCAACGTGTCGACCTCTGCCAATGCGACCAGCGCATTAGCAAATGTCGACAATGCCATCAGCGCTGTTGCGAGCGCCAGAGCCGAATACGGGTCGATTCAGAATCGGTTCGAGGCCACGATTGCCAACCTGCAGATCACGAGTGAGAACCTCACGGCTGCAGAATCACGGATCCGCGATGCGGATATCGCACTTGAGACCTCCATATTCACCAAGAACCAGATCTTGGTGCAGGCGGGCATTGCGACGTTGGCACAAGCCAACACGCTCCCGCAACAAGCGCTGGCTTTACTCAGAGGATAATGGCTGCACGCCGTCCACCGGCCCTCTCCTGAATAGGGGAGGGCTCCGGTGAACGGAGTGATTCAAGGGGGTATGTATGATCACCAATGTAACATCGAAGGTGAATCTCCCGGCCACTGCCAATAACAAAAGTCACACCAGTGCTCCTCCCAGGAACAAGCCTGTGGAAGAACCGTCCCATGGTTCTGACTTTTCTCCCACGGATCGGGTAGCGCTTGAGCATGCCGTGAGTAAAGTGAAGGAAGCGTTCCAGCAATCTGGTTCGCACTTGCAGATAGAGGTGGACCCAGATCTCAATCGGGTTGTCGTGAAAGTTCTCAGCGGAGAGTCCGGTGAAGTGATTCGGCAGATTCCTCCCAAAGAGGTGATCGATCTGGCCAAGAATCTCTCAGGATTAAAAGGGGCGCTATTTGGAGAACATGCCTAACCTGGCGCACAAGGACGTGACATGCCGACCATAAGTTTTGGGGGACTCGGTAACGGGCTGGATTTTGGACAGGTCGTCGATCAACTGGTGAAGGTCGCTCAGTTACCAGTCGATCGGTTGACCAAGAAGAAAACCGATCTCAATAGCAAATTCACTGATCTCACCACGGTGAGCACCAAAGTGGCGGCGTTGCAGAGTGCCGCCCAGGCCCTCAAGCTACCGACATCGTTTGATAAAACGACGGCTTCAGTGACGGACCCGACCGTGCTGTCCGTCACGGCATCTTCGTCATCCACAACGGGAACGTACAGCATCCGGGTGGTTCAACTCGCACAATCTCATCAAATCGTCAGTAAGGCGGCGAAAGCGGTCTCGTCCGCGACTGCGGACATCGTCAGCGGAGGCTCGGCCACGTTCACGTTTAAAGTGGGATCCGGATCGAATCAGACCGTGACCTTGGGTTCGTCGAGTACGGTGACCGACTTGCGTGACCAGATCAATACGCTGGGAGTCGGTGTCACGGCGTCGCTCATCAATACCGGTACGGAAGCCGCGCCCTCCTATCGCCTCGCGCTCTCGTCCAACAATACGGGCAGTGAGAATGCCATTACGGTTGTGTCCGACGACACGGATTTGGATCTGCTGAACGGAAGCGGCACCGGGGGAATCGACACGCTGGCAGCGGCTCAGAATGCACAAATCCAGATCGGCGATCAGGCGCTCAATCCGCTGACGATTGAGCGCAGCTCCAATACGATCTCTGAAGCAATTCCAGGACTCGCGCTCACGCTTACAAAAACGACTGGAACGGAGACGGTTCAGGTGAGCCTGTCTCAGGATGTGGATGCAGTCAAGACGAACATCCAGGCCTTGGCAACGGCGTACAACGAGGTGGTGAAATTTATCAACGAGCGAACCACCTATGACGTGACAACGAAACAAGGAGGGGTGTTTTTCAACGAGGGATCGGCCAGGACGGTATTGTCTCAGCTCAGAACAGCGCTGTCATCCTCGGTTAGTGGCGCCACGGTGTATTCAGGTGTTGGGCAGATAGGGTTTAAAACTGGACGAGATGGAACGATTACCGTCGACGATGGGACGCTCACTACTGCTTTGAGCACAAACTACAATGGAGTGAAGGCTCTCTTCAGCAACCAGGGCGCGGCCACCGGTCTTGCTCAGTCCCTCGTATCCGCCGTTGACGCATTAAACGATGTCACCGGTGGAGCGCTCACGCTTCGGAAGAACGGGTTAACCAGCGAGATTGCACGTGTTGGAAGCGATATCGCCCGGCAAGAGGATTCCGTCAGCAAGTACGAAGAGCGGCTGAGGCGTCAGTTCTCGGCATTGGATGGGCTGCTACGACAGCTTCAGGGGCAAAGTAGCTTCCTTCAATCACAATCTTCGTCGCAACAATAGTAAGAACGAGGAACCACGTATGCTCACTCAGTACGCCCGTCAATATGAACAGACTCAGGTCGTCACGGCCTCCGGTGTTCAACTCATTGTCCTGTTGTACGATGGCGCCATCCAATCGATTGAACTCGCCAGGACCGGGATCGAGTCGAATAATCCAAAGGACAAAGGCCGATTCCTCGGACGAGCCATTTCCATCATTGGGGAGCTCAACAGTGTGCTCGATTTCGAACAAGGCGGTGAGATTGCGCGTTCGTTACACCGCCTCTACGAGTATATGCTCAGCGAACTGGTCACGGCCAATCTCCGCAATGAAGCGCGCCGGCTCGATGGCCCGCATCGTTGCCTGACCACGCTTCGTGAGGGGTGGAGGGAGATCGCGACGCAGCAGACTCGTCTGGCTGGTGTACGATGAGCCTCAGAGGCGGGAATAGTCAGGCGGACATCGTGCGGCTCACGAAGACTGCGGTGGAGGCGGCTGAGCGTGGGCAATGGGATGCTGTTGCGCGATGTTATGGCGAGCGTGGTGCCCTCTTGGCAGCCATGCAGACGCCGCTGCAAGAGGCGAGCGATTTGCTGAAGCTGGATGAACAGATCCGCGATCGTGTGCGAACTGCGCAAGCGGTGTTGGTATCGTTGTTGGGAGAGGCGGCGGCGACGAGACAGCGGCTTCACGGTCTTCAGCAACGACTCGGAGGGCAGCCTTCGACCCCGGTGACCGTATCCATGAAAGCGTAGCAGAGGGGCGCAGGAATAGACGATGGCCGAGCAGACACCTTCCGATGCGAACAGGCTATCCGAAGCATTGGCCATGGTCACACAGGAGTTGGCGCACGCTCAGAATGAACTGCAACAGTACCACCAAAGGCTGACCGCGTTGCATCATCTTACCGATGCACTTGCGTCCTCACCGGACGAAGAAGCGATCATCAAGGTTCTGACGAAAGGATTGCCGCCCCTGGTCGATCCCGTCATGGTTGGAGTTGCAAGATCACAACGCAATCGAGTATGGATCTGGTCGGACTCCCAGAATCGTGAACGGGAGGCGCATGTGCGCCGGTACCTGCTTCGTAGACTCGGTCAATCTCCGTCTCACGATGCTGAATCGAGCGCTCCTCTGCGGGGTTGCCGTTCTCGGCATCTACGACTCGTTCCACCGTTGGCGTCGCACGCGCCCATGCAAGAACAGGATTCGACACTGGGACAAGAGGTGCGTCTTGGTCTCGGATCGGAGGAGAGCGGCCTCCTCCTTGTTCAACTGAAAGATTCAGATCATTTTACTCCACGCGAACGAGAAGCGATCGAGACAGTCGGTGCCGCTCTGTCGCTTGCCCTGCGTTATGCTGAGACACATCAGCAAGCAAGGACGCACGCTCTTCGCGACCCACTCACGGACTTGCTTAACCCTCAGGCATTCGAGAGTGCGCTGATGCGGGAGTTGAGTGTTGGACTTCGTTACGCTGTGCCGGCTTGTCTATTGCTGCTGGACTTGGATTTCTTCAGAATTGTCAATGACCGACTCGGCCATACCGCAGGGGATCAGGTGCTCAAGATGGCCGCTGATCTCATACGAGGGACGGTGCGTGACAGCGATATAGTTGGTCGATACAGAGGCAACACCTTCGCGGTCGTACTGCCGCATACCAATAGGCAACAGGCTCATTCTCTTGCGGAGAGGCTGCGAGAGCGTGTTGAGCGATACCCCTTTACGATTGAGGCTGGGCAGGTCCGTACCACGGCAAGTATCGGCTTGGCTGCGGTTCCAGATACCACTGTGGTGTCAGTTTCGGAGTGGATCATGGTTGGCGATGTCGCTCTGAATGATGCAAAGTCCCAAGGGCGGAACCGCGTGATTCTTCATGCCCCAAAACCGCCTGGAGTTGCGTGCGCTATGGCACTGAGTTGTGCCGCATAGCCTTGAAAGTGACCTGATCATGGCATCTCCCGTCACGACATCGTCCGTCCCATCCACGAGCGCCACCGATGAACGGCGCGAATGGATCAGAATCGATGGTCGAGTGCTGATGGAATATCGCGTGGTGGCTGATACAGGAGCCTCCATTTCTGTCTCAGCCACCAACGCCACTCCAGAGACGATCTCTGCGGTCGTTACGCAGCCGACTGTCGATCTGTGCGCGCACGCAGGAGAGTCATTGATCGACTCACCGGTGCTTCCATGGATTATGAAAGTCGACTATTTACTTGAAGTCATCCTCAACTCGTTGGCAATCAGCCATCCGGCAAGTGTGAACATGGCGCGACCGATGGATGTCAATCTGAGCGGGGGAGGAGTAGGATTCGTCGCCTCTCAGGAATTCACTGCCGGTGAGCAGCTGGCAATCAAGATGATTCTTCCGCCATTCAGGCTCATCCAGACGCTCACGAGAGTGATTCGTTCGGTCCCTCAGGCAGACGGACAAGGGTTTGCTATCGCCACTGAATTCATCGACCTGAAGGCCGATGATCAAGAACATTTGATCCGCCACATTCTTCAGACACAAGCCGAACGATTGAGAGCCCGCCGGAAGCCCGTTCAGTAAAATCCGATCATTGCTGGGATGGCGACTATGCCGCTTGGGCAGCAGGGGTGGTGAGGAGTTGGAGCAGCGTCTCACCTGTCTTCACCAGCGCAGCGGCAGCAGGAGAAGTGGGTGCGTGCTGAACCACAGGGATGTACGCACGTACCGCCTGTTCCATCGCCGGGTCATCTGGAATCTCACCAAGTAGAGTTAAGTCTCCGCCAACATACTCTTTGAGTAGTTTCTTTAGCTGGAGCACGTTGACGCGGGCACGTCCCGACACGCGATTGAGGATGAGGGCTGGCTGAAACGCTCGTAGCGTCGTTTCCGCGATCGTGCGACCGGACTCATCTGTCTTACCTGCGACATCCAATACTTCTTCCACGCTGCTGTAATCACGGTTCGCAAGACCTTCTACCAAGACATCCCGCATCACGAACATCGACAAGACCCGACGAATCGCTGCCAGTTTGATGAACCGGTAGAGATCCAGGACGGAGGTAGGGTCCGGGGTTGCGACTGCGACGTGATAGTCGGCCATCAGAAAAAAATCGAGTGTATGGTAACTTGCTCCGGCTCCGATATCGACGACGATGACGTCCGCGCGGATATCCTGAAAATTTCGGATGAGGTGCTTCTTCTGCGCATAGGCCATATTGGCTGTCGCGAGGGTGTCGCCCGTGCCGGGAATAATCCGTAAGTTCGGGTGAATGGGGAGCGGGTGAGCCAGATCATCCAGCTGCTCAATGCGATGGTTGAGGAAGTCGGTCAGGGTACGTGGCGGATTGAGGAGGCCGACTAGCACATGCGCGTCGGCGCCGCCGACGTCAAGGTCTACGAGCACTACCTGTTTTCCCTTCTGTGCCAAGACGAGAGCCAGGTTGGCCGACACCACACTTTTTCCCACGCCACCTTTTCCCGATGCGACAGAGATCACTTGAGCCATTGCGTTCAGTTCCTATTGGTTTGGGCCCAGTAGCACATCCTTTGTCGGTCGGAAGCGGAGAAACATGAATGGACATCGGTCATCTGAGTCGAATAGGTGCGAACCTCCCCGTGTTGGCTGATATCCGCTTCTATCGGGTCCTCAAGTTTGCGAACCACCACACCGATACCTCAGTCGTCATGAATAATGAAATATCCACAGCAACAGCGAGTCAGACCGAGGGGGCCGCGGCGCGCGAAGGAGAAATTCTCACGGTGTCAGAGGTGGCTCGGTTTCTCCGGGTACCAAAGTCCACCGTCTATAAGCTNNCCGTGATATCCATGAATGGATGCATGGCCGGTCTCGGCAGAGCGAATGACCTGCGAGTGGCTGGCTGGTTGATCGTTACAAGGACTCGATGTTCTCTCTCATGGACGGCAAGGCTCCAAGGTCATGAGTGGTGGACATGATCCTGCCGGCGACGGTCTCTCGGGAACAAGCATTCTTCCACGCATAGTGCCCATGTCCAAGTCAGCAAGGAGGCGAGCCGTTCCGGCTCAGGTCTCTGGACGAATATACCGATATCTGATGAAGCGCCGAGGGGTAGTGGAACGGTCCGACAATCCCACCATGGAGAGACCGTGAGTTGTCGCCGCTGTGTGAGACAAGCAAGTGATAAGGAGGCAGTATGCCAGTTGATCTAAGCATGAAGGTCCTGGTGGTCGATGACATGGTGACGATGAGGAGAATCGTCAAAAATATCCTGAAACAGTTGGGGTTTGGCAATGTAGACGAAGCAGAAAACGGACAAGAAGCGCTGCAGAAGCTGCGAGCCGATACGTTCGGGTTTGTGGTGTCTGATTGGAACATGCCGATCATGACAGGCATCGAGATGCTCCGTGCCATTCGGGCGGATGAAAAGCTCAAGACCATTCCTGTGCTGATGGTGACCGCCGAGGCGCAACAAAACAATTTGATCGAAGCGGTGCAGGCAGGCGTGAGTAACTACATCGTCAAGCCTTTTACGGCTGAGACCATGCAGGAGAAGATTGGGAAGATCTTCAAGTAGTCCGTGATCCAGCAGGTCCGGGCTCATGCCGGAGTGGAGATGAGGTGGGGACTGTGTGCAACCAAGACCAAAAATTATACGAAGAACTCGGTGCATTAGCCCGTTTTGTAGATAACGCGAGGAACGCCATCTCGGCGGCCAGTCCCCAGATCATTTCCAGCAGTATGCAACTTCCGACTGCGGCCTCCCATTTGAGTGACCTGAGCAAGATGACGGAGGACGGCACGCTCGAAGTCATGCGTTTGACGGAGATGATGCAGGATAGTCACGGGCAGATCGCGAAGGATCTTTCCGAGATCGTTGAGGTTCTGCGGGCGATGGATTGCATAACTCTTGCTGGACGCCTCGGGAAGGTAGCCTCCGTTCTCGCGCAGGACGATAAATATCTGATGGAAATCATGACGGCTCTCTCCTTTCAAGATCTGGTGGCCCAGCGAGTGAAGAAACTCGTGGCCATTCTTGACGAAGTGCAAGGAAAACTGATGGAACTCGTCGTCGTGTTTGGCCTGCAGGAAAGCCCCGAAGCGGCCAGTGAGGCGGGGAGTGCTGGTGATTTGCTGAAACAACTCGAAGAATCGAAAACGACGGCCATGAAACAGAAAGTCGCCGACGATATCTTGGCACAGTTTGGATTCAAGTAAGGACTGTTGAGCGATGGATATCGCAACCATTATTGGGATCATCCTTGCCTTGGGCTCCATTATCGGCGGCCAAATTCTCGAGGGTGGGCACGTCAGCTCGATTATGCAGCTCACCGCCCTCATCATCGTGGCGGGCGGGACGTTTGGCGCGGTTTGTGTACAGAATCCACTGTCGGTGGTCATTAAGGCGTTCGGTGCGCTGTCTCTGGCGATCACAGGCCCCCATATCGACAATAAGGGAACCATTAAGCTGATCCTAGACCTTGCGAACGTCTCGCGAAAACAAGGCTTATTGGCGCTCGAAGGGAAACTCAAAGACATCAAAGATCCCTTCATAAAGAAGGGAATTCAGCTCATTGTCGACGGAACCGATCCGAAAGCCGTGCACGAGATTCTCGAAATCGAGGTCGAACATCATGAAGAGCAAGGCGTCCATGCGGCCAAGGTATGGGAAGCGGCGGGTGGGTACGCACCGTGCGTCGGCATTATTGGTGCTGTGCTTGGACTGATTCACGTGATGGAGAATCTGGCCGATCCCTCCGCGCTCGGGGGTGGTATTGCCGTCGCCTTCGTCGCGACCGTGTATGGCGTTGGCTTGGCGAACCTCTTCTTTCTGCCGTTGGCCAATAAAATCAAGTTTAAGCTGAAAGAGGAGGCGGGATCACGCAACGTCATCATCATGGGGCTTGTAGGACTTGCTCAGGGTGAAAACCCCCGATTGCTCCAGGAAAAGCTGGAAAGCGTACTCCCTCACAGCGAACGCACAAAGGAGACGAAGAAGTGAAGCGCACCTCGTGAAGCGTGAAACGTGAAGCGTATCTCGTCTCCGGATTCGGACGCTTCACGCTTCACGAGGTGCGCTTCACGCAGGGAGACGCTTCACGCTTCAGGGTCGTAAATGTCCAAGAAGAAGCACGAAGAGCATGAAAATCACGAGCGGTGGCTGGTCTCCTATGCCGACTTTATCACGTTGCTGTTTGCGTTCTTCGTCGTGATGTACTCGATCTCGTCGGTCAATGTTGGAAAGTACCGAACCGTCAGCGAATCGATCAAAGCTGCGCTGAATCCAATCGTCAGTCCTCCATCCTCACCAACACCGTTGGCCCTGAGCGCAAGCAAAGCTGCGCTGACGGCGCCAGATTCACCTGGGAGCAAAGAGGTCGCCATCCGCAAACTGAGGAATTTGGTCAAAGGCATCAAGGCGTCGCCTCAATTAGCGATGGTGCGGATCACCGAAAAAGTGAATGGCGATATCGTCATCACCATTCCGGACCAGCTCCTCTTTAACAGCGGAGAAGCCGCGGTGCGTTCTGAGGCGCTGCGGTTTCTTGAGGGGCTTGGCACGGCCATTACTGAATTGAATCGGCATACCAGGATCGAGGGGCATACGGACAATGTTCCTATTCGTACTACGCAGTTTCCGTCCAATTGGGAATTGTCCTCAACACGGGCGGTGATGGTAGTGCGAGTGCTGTCCGAGCTTTACGGCGTCCCGGCTGATCACTTGGCGGCCGTTGGGCATGCCGAGACCAGGCCCGTGACGGCCAATGCAGATGCGGAACAGAGGGCGAAGAACCGTCGAGTCGAGGTCGTCATTCTTGAGCAGGCTCCGCCCGCCCCTATTCTTCAGACGGAGAACGATTCAGATGTGTTCGGGCGATCAACGGATGATGGGTCGTCGAACGCGTCACAGTTGGTTCCGGAACTATCCGGAGAGGGGCGAGTGCCAACGCCATAGATGCCGCATGGATGTCTTGCGGCGGCATTCAAGCCTCGTTCTCAAATAACCGACAGTATGATTCAGCGATTGCAGTGAGGAGAGGACTCGCGCTATGACCACGGAATCATCAACGGTACAATCGTCTCCAGTAGACGATCAGAACCCCAGACATCTCGCTCCGAAAGGGGATATCACCATATTTGAGGCGGGGGAATTTAAAGACTCGCTGACGAAACTGTTCAAAAACGATGGACTGGTCTCAGTAGACCTCAGTGGTGTTGCCAGAGTCGATACGGCGGCGATTCAGCTGCTGTTGGCCGCCAAGAAAGAAAACCGAATGTTCGTATCAGGCATCTCCGAAGACTTACAGACACGATTACATCAACTTGGATTTACCGGATCACTTGGCGAATGAAGGCCAGCACCCTGGAGACGGCCAACGGCGAGTCCAGCGGCCTGCGCATGGATAGGACGCAGCGTGTGACGCTCTGAAGACCGCCAAGTCTGAGTTCTTCAAGGCTGCGGCAAGGATTCAAAACGTATGACAATGACTTCAGGAAACCGCCACCAAAAAGGCGCAGGTGAATCGCTCCCAGTGGAGTGCGCGCCGCAGCCAGTACTTCAGGCACATCAACAAGCCTGGGAAACCTTCGGCGTCGATGCGGTACAGGTCATTCCGATTCTCAAGGCCCAGATGACGGCGGTGACACGGGAAACGGAGCGAGCCGCGATGGAGCTGATGGGGCATCTTCAAGTGTTGGCTTCTGTGAGTGAGACCATCACGGCCAAAGAGCGAGCGGCCAGTTTGTCAAAGGCGGTGATGGCGATGCAGTTCCAAGACATTACGCGTCAAAAGTTGGAACACGTAGGCCTGGCTTTGGATCAACTCCAGCGGCATATACAGGTGTTGATGAAAGGCCCACTCAGCCAAGAAGCTCAGGTAGAGATTGCGGCATTGCAACGAGTTGAGCGGAGCTACACCATGGATGCTGAACGTCGTCTGCACCAGACGGCCGTGACGTCCGATTATCTCGATCCCGTCCCAAGCGACATGGAGACCGCCGAGGGTGAGGAAAACCCGGTGACGCTCTTTTAGGAGACGCGTTGAATGGATAGACAAGGCAGCCTGCAGACGGAGGGGCACTATGGGTAAGACAGCACTGATCGTCGATGATTCACGCACCATGCGGCAGATGGTGGCGTTTACTCTCACGAACGCCGGTTTCACCGTAGTTGAAGCCGAGGATGGGAAAGACGCCGTCAACAAAGTTTCCGGCGGCGCGAAGATGGATATCGTCGTGACGGACCTGAATATGCCGGAAATGGACGGCATTGCCCTCATTAAAGAACTGCGGAAAATGAGCGCGTTCAAGTTTACCCCGATTCTCATGCTGACGACAGAGTCGGCGATGGAAAAGAAGAAAGAAGGCAAAGAAGCCGGCGCAACGGGATGGATCGTCAAGCCGTTCAACCCGGAAGTCCTGCTGAAAACCATTGCCAAGGTGCTGCCGGCATGATGCGTGAAACGTGAGGCGTGAAGCGATGGGAAATGACATGAAGCGTGAAGCGTCTGAATCTGGAACGAAATACGCTTCACGCTTCACGTCTTCCACGAACGACGAGGTTCAAGATGAGTAACGACTTTGCACAGTTTCAAGACGCCTTTTTCGATGAAGCCGTGGAACATCTGGCGGTCGTCGAGGACGGATTATTAGAACTAGAACAACATCCAGAGGATCGGGACCTTCTCAATAAGATCTTTCGATCGGCCCATTCAATCAAGGGTGGGAGCGGGATGTTCGGCTTCAATGCGGTTGCACAGTTTACGCATAAGATGGAGACGCTGCTGGATTTGCTGAGGAACGGGCAAAAGGCCGTCTCGCCGGCGATTGCGGATCTGCTCCTGAAATCTACGGATTGTTTGAAGACCTTGCTGGAGGCGGCGAAGACGGGCGCGTCGGTGGATGACGCAACAGTGCAACGACTGACGGACGAGTTAGCGTCCGCGAGCGCATCCGGCCCGCAGCAGCCAAAGGCCAGTGCCAACGAGGCCACATCGAATCAGACTCAGGAGCGGCAAGGGGATCAGACCTACGTCATTAGATGGACTCCCCCCGACTGGTTGTTTCAGCGAGGGCTTGATCCACTGCAAGTGCTGAGAGAGCTGCGAAGCCTCGGCAAGCTCACCGAGGTTGGAATAGATATGTCTCGACTGCCGGATCTCGCCGAGGTCGATCCGGAGAAATGCTATCTCTCGTGGCACATGCGGCTGGCGACCGAAAAGGATCGGAAGGTGATCGAGGCGGTATTCGAGTTCGTGCGCGAGGATAGCCAGCTCGTCATAGAAGAATGTGGAGCGTTAAGCGTGAAGCGTGAAGCGTCAGAATCCGAAAACGAGATACGTGTCACGAACGACGAGCCACGCGCCGAAGACGGAGAGCCCAAACCCCTCGGAGAGATCCTGGTTGAAAGCGGTGTGGTCTCGCGTGAGACGTTGGATCAGGCCTTGGCGCAACAAAAGCGAGTCGGACAAATCCTGGTTGAGCAACATGCCGCCAGCCCTCAGCAAGTCGAGCAAGCCCTTCAGAAACAGCGGCAGCAAGAGTCGGCCGCTCAATCCAAGAAAACCGATACGGCGTCGATTCGTGTGGATACCGACAAAATCGACAAGCTCATCAACTTGGTCGGGGAACTGGTAATTACACAATCGATGTTGAGCGACCTCGGCGCCCGTTTTGAGATGAGCCACATGCCCGTGTTGCTGGAGAGAATGGCTCAACTGGAACGCAATACGCGAGAAATTCAGGAACGCGTCATGAGCATCCGCATGCTGCCGATCGGCACGGCATTCAGCCGGTTTCCTCGGCTTGTCCGTGACCTTTCGGCTAAAGCGGGCAAGAAAATCCAGCTCGTCTTGTCCGGTGAAGAAACGGAACTTGATAAGACGGTGATCGAATCCATCAGCGATCCACTGACGCACTTGGTGAGAAATTCAGCCGACCATGGGCTCGAGCCACCGGAAGAGCGCCTCGATAATAACAAACAGGAAACCGGAACGATTCGACTGAACGCCTTCCATGAAGGCGGGAATATCTGCATTACCGTCGAGGACGACGGGCGCGGTCTTAACCGTGACAAGATTCTCGCCAAGGCCGTCAAACAAGGCCTCATCGGCGAGAACGAAAAGCTGAGCGATGATCAGATCTGGCTTCTCATTTTTAAGCCGGGGTTCTCGACGGCGGAGAAGGTGACGGACGTGTCCGGGCGAGGGGTTGGGATGGACGTCGTCAAACGCAATATTGAAGGATTAGGCGGGACCGTCAGCATTAAGACCAGGCCGGGGCATGGGACGATCTTTATCCTCAAACTTCCGCTGACGCTCGCCATTATCGAAGGCATGACCGTGCGGGTCGGCAAGGAAACGTACATCGTGCCGCTTTTGTCCATTCTGGAATCGATTCAGCCAAAACCAGGCGGCGTGAAAACTGTGGTGGGTAAGGGGGAACTGATCGATGTGCGCGGAACCTACTTGCCAGTGGTGCGGATGTACGAGATTTTTGCCTCGCAGCCAGAGATCACCGACCCGACGAAGGCCATTCTCCTCATCCTGGAAACGGAAGGGGAGCGAGTGGCAGTGATGGTGGACGAAATCCTCGGCCAGCAACAAGTCGTGATCAAGAGCATGGAGCAGAACTTCAGGAAGGTCGAGGGCATCGCCGGCGCGACCATCCTAGGCGACGGCACGGTCGGATTCATCTTGGACGTCCGTGGATTGCTTGAAATCGCCCGCCAAGGAGAGCCGGTGGCGGCGTGAGGCGCGAAGCGCCGGGAGCGTCGTACGGATCTCGTGAAGCGTGAAGCGATGGGAAATCCCGCAGCCAAATCGTGAGCCAGCTCCACCGGCCACCGCTAAAGAATATTTCAACCCATCCGATACAGTTCCGAATAGCCCGGAAGCAGGGGCACCTTAGAGTTGTGCGTTGCGAGTTTCAAGTCGCTGGTTTTCGGAGACTGTTTCCGGACAACCTGAAACGAGAAACCAGTAACTTCGAGTCCGGACGGTCGACTCTTCACGAGATGTAGTTCACGCTTCACCACGGGAGGACCCCATGGCCGCAGCAGCACTGGAATCCATGAAGGAGCTTAATCAGCAGAACGGACTGGCCACGGATGAAAACCAGTTCCTGACGTTCCAGCTCGGCAGTGAGCTGTATGGCGTCGACATCCTTCGCGTACAAGAAATTAAGGGGTACACCGCCGTGACCAAAATTCCCAATACCCCGCCGCACATCAAAGGCGTGCTGAACTTGCGTGGGACGATTGTACCGATTGTCGAACTGCGGACGAAGTTCGGCATGCCGACGATCGACTACACGATGTTTACGGTGATTGTCGTGGTGGTTGTGAAGGAAAAGATCATGGGGTTGGTCGTGGATTCTGTCTCAGATGTGTTGAATATCGACAAAAAAGATATCCAGGTCCCGCCGCAATTCGGGACCAAGGTGGATGTGAGCTTCTTAAACGGAATCGGCAAGTCCGGCGACAAGCTCGTGGCGCTGCTGGACATGGATCGACTGTTGACCGACGACGAGTTGCAGGAGCCCGGATCGGCGCAGGCTGCATAATGCGATAACGATGCAGGCCTCATAAAGACAGTGTTTTAAAAACAGGGTTGTGGACCGCTCGCTTGGAAGAAGCGATAGGCGCCGGACCTCTCGTAAGGAGAAATGTTTATGTTTGCCAATTTCAAATCGAATAAATCGAATGCAAAGGATCTTGCCGGCCTGGTTGAGGCGATCAATAGAACCCAAGCGATCATCGAGTTCAATCTGGATGGGACCGTCATAACTGCCAACGACAACTTTCTGGCGACGCTCGGGTATCAGCTGGGGGACCTCAAAGGGCAGCATCACCGGATGTTCTGCGACCCGGCGTACGTGAACAGCCAAGAATATCACGCTTTCTGGGCGAAGCTGAACCGCGGCGAGTCCGACGCGGGAGTTCATAAGTGGATCGGCAAGGAAGGCAAGGGGAACAAGGATGTGTGGATGCAGGCCTCCTACAACCTGATGCTGGGCACCGCCGGCCGGCCTCTGAAAATCATTGTGTTTGCCACCGACGTGACCGCGCAACGGACGGAACTCGAAGATCTTCGTGACGAACTCAAGGTCCGCACCGACATCATGAACGAGACCAGCATTATCTCAGAAGCCAATCTCAAGGGCGACATCATGTCGGTCAATGAAAAGTTTCTCGAAGTGTCCAAGTATCCCAAGAGTGAATTGATCGGCTTCGGCCACAATACGACTCGACATCCCGACATGCCCAAAGATGTCTTCAAGCAGATGTGGGCCACGATCGGCCGGGGGCAAATCTTTCGTGGCGTCATCAAAAATCGCGCCAAGGACGGCACACCCTACTATGTGGATGCGGTGATTGCCCCGTTTGTCGGCAAGAACGGCAAGCCCCGCAAGTATTTGGGTGTGCGCTATGACATCACCGAGCAGGAGATTGCGCGCCATAATATGCAGGGGGTCATGGATGCAATCGACAAATCATATGGCTCCATCGAGTTCAGTCTAGATGGGACCGTGATTACGGCTAATGGGAACTTTCTGACGACGCTGGGGTATCAACTGGGGGAGATCAAGGGGCAGCACCACCGGATGTTCTGCGATCCGGCCTATACGAGCAGCGGCGAGTATGTCGCGTTCTGGCAGAAGCTCAATCGCGGGGAGTTCGACGCGGGGGTCTATCGACAAGTGGGCAAGGGAGGCAAAGAAGTCTGGATCCAGGCCTCCTATAACCCGGTCAAGGACGAGATGGGCCGGACGTCCAAGGTGGTGAAATTCGCCACGGACATCACGGCGCAGAAGAAGGCTCAACAGGATCTCGAAGCCTGCCTGGCCGAAGCGCAGCAGGCGCTCAGTGCCATGGCGCAAGGCGACTTGACCCAGGCGATGGCGGGGACCTACCAGGGCGAATTGGAGCAGATCAAGACCAGCATCAACGCGGCGCTGACGAATCTGAGCAGCACCATTGCCACCGTGCGGGAGGCGGTTGACGCCGTCTCGTCCGGATCGGAGCAGATCACGAAGGGGAACGAAGACCTGTCGCAGCGGACGAGCGAACAAGCGGGGGCATTAGAAGAGACCTCGGCCTCGATGGAAGAAATGACGAGCACCGTGAAACAGAATGCCGATAACGCCAAACAGGCCAATCAATTGGCCATTGCGGCTCGGGATACCGCCGACAAGGGCGGGGCCGTGACCAAGNNGGCTCATCAATGAGTCGATTCAACGAGTGACCGACGGCAGCGAGTTGGTGCATCAATCGGGCAGGACGTTGGAAGAGATCGTCACGGCCGTCAAGCGGGTGACGGACATCATTGGGGAGATCAGTGCGGCGTCACAGGAGCAGGCGAGCGGGATCGACCAAGTGAACAAGGCGATTTTATCAATGGATGAGACCACGCAGCAGAATGCGGCGCTGGTGGAAGAGACCACGTCGGCGGCGCAGTCGATGAAGGAGCAGGCCAAGGAACTGAAGCAGCAAATGGAGAGCTTCACGATCGGTGAAACGCACATACGCCATGTGTTGAGTCCCATGTCTCCAGTTGCAAGTACCCGGAGACACTCCCAGCCTGAAACTCGCAACCCGAAACGTGACACGCCGGGCCGAGCGCCGCTCCGGGCAGTGGCGCCGGCAGGCGTTGCGTCCGGCAACGGCAAGGATTGCCGCGTGAGCGGAGATGAATTCGAAGAGTTTTAGGGTAACGTTCCAGAAAGACGTTCGTGGTTCGACAAGCGCAGCACGAACGGAAAGCTCCAGCCTATTCAATGCCCGCTCCGTTCATCCTTCGAGAACCTCAGGATGAACGGAGGGTTTTTCGTAGCCTGCTCGTGGTAGTTCTTTTGAACGCTGAGACGATGCCTCCCTTCAATTGCAAGAGAGATTCTGTATCGATCTCTGAGCCGTCTGAAAACTTCTCGCCATTCACCGGAAGAGAAGCGTTTAGGGTTGAATCCTGCCACGTAGGCGTAACTACCAAATCGTGACTCCCTCAAGATTCTGCGCGCGAGCGCCGATAGGTTCCTTGGGAAACGTGGACTGTCCTCAATTGACTGAGTGCGCGCGTTTCCAAGAAAAGGGGGCCGTTGATGTTGAGGAGAATGTACGCCGGGCTCGGATTGATCACCATTCTGTTCGGATATATGGGTGTGTTCGTGCCTGATGCGCAGGCCATTCCGGCATTTGCGAGAAAATACGACACATCTTGTAATACTTGCCACGTGTCCGGTTTTCCCAAGCTGAACGACTTCGGGAACCGGTTTCGGGACAATGGGTATCAGATGGATACGGACGATGATCTTCCCACCGGCCTCCACATGGGCTATTGGCCGGTCTCGCTGAGGACTGAGATAGGCTATCAGTCCAGCACCACTAGCCGTCTCGCTGTCGGCAACCCTGCAACGGGCTCAGCCAGTGCGTCAACCGGCGGCTTCGGCTTTGCGGCACTAGATCTTCTGGCCTTTGGCACAATCATGAAAGATGTGGCCTTCGGCGTCGTGTATACGCCAGGCCTCAGCAGTATCGGGTTTGGAACCGGCGGAAGCGACGGAGATCTGGAGGCCGCCTTCATTCGATTGAACAATCTGATGGGAACCAGTCTGTTGAATGTGAAGGTGGGTAAATATGAATTGGATGTTCCCTTCAGCGAAAAACGTAGTCCTACGCTCAATACCCCGTTTGCGTTGTATCATTACGTGCCCGGGCGAGCCCTTACTCGCGTAGTGGGCAATCCTGCGGGGAATCCCGCCTACGCCAATGCCAACGATTTTGCCATCGGCGACAATCAGCCGGGGCTCGAGCTCTTCGGGACCAAAGACATCGAGTTGGTGGATGGAACCTTTCGCTATTCGCTGAATGTCCTTTCAACGAATACGACCAATGTGCTCGGGGCCGGTGGCGGTCGAGCGATCCAGTTTTACGGACATGCGACACAATCGTTCGGAGGCTATGGGATCGTCAGTGGACAGCGCATCGGCGTCTTTGGAATGTACGGTCGCGCGCCGACGGTCGGAAACGCCGCCATCGGCGCTGGTGAGCAAACCGGCACCGGTGAACAAAGCCGTGTATTTTCTCGCTTCGGCGTCGACTTTAGCTTGACGGCATTGGGGAAGGTCAATGTCTTCGGCGCCTACATGATTGCCCACGACAGCGCGGACCTCTTTCGGTCTCAGGGGGTGACCAATGCGCAGGCTTCCCGTTGGAACGGCGGGTTCGTGCAAGCCGACTACAATTTTGTGCCGCAAGCGGTGCTGTACTACCGGTTTGATTGGATCAGGAATAATTTCCAAGGCGATGCCACGTTCGACAAGCGGTTCGGAAACGTGGAAGGCCACACCGTTGCGGCTCGCTACCACGTCATGGTCAGCAAGAGAACGGCCTTAGCCTTTCACGCCGAATTGAGTAGTACGCGATCGTACAAAACGGGGGCGTTCGGGGCTGATCAAATTGCGAACGTCGTCTTCGTCGGCGGAGACCTCGCGTTTTAGCGAAAGGCATCAGGATGACGCTGCGCTTCTTCACGATCCGCCTCCAGGCTGCCGTTCTTGTGGTCCTGGGGAGTGCCATTCTCGCCGCAGGTGAGGAAAGAGATCCGATCTCTAAACGAGTCCCGCTTGGGATGAGGGCGGAGGTTGAGGCGATGAAAAGCCCCATCATCTCCACACTCGAGAATGTAACAAAGGGGAAGGCGGTGTTCGAAGGAAAAGGTTTGTGTTTCAAGTGCCACGGTCTCGAAGGTCGAGGGAACGGTCGTCTGGCAGAGTTTCTGGACCCCTCGCCTCGGAACTTCACGAATCCGGAGTGGCAGAAAAACCGAACAGACGGCGAGCTGCTGTGGATCATCAAGAACGGCAGCGAAGGCACCGGCATGGTGTCCATGGCGCCGTCTGAAATCTCAGTGGAGGAAGCCTGGTATGTCGTGACGTATATCAGGTCGTTAATCAGTCAATAACTTGATTCCAAGAACCGGCCCGCGAAAAGGAGTATCCCTATGACCTCGAACCAATCTCGATGCTGCGCCATAGTCTGTTCGCTCTTGGTTCTCGTGGGAACAACTGTGTTGGCCGCTGAGCGAGACCCGCTTAAACCGCGCGTCCCCGACGGGGATCTGGCTGAAGCCAAAAAACTCCCGAACCCTGTGGCGGCTTCTCCGGAAACCATTGCGAAAGGCAAGGCCCTCTATGAAGAGAAGGGAACCTGTTTCAAATGTCACGGACTAAAAGGCGCAGGCGATGGCCCCTTCGGGAAAAACCTCAAACCCTCTCCACGAACCTTCATGAACGCCGAATGGCAAAAGGCTCGCACGGACGGCGAACTCTTCTGGATCATCAAGAACGGGAGCCCTGGAACCGGGATGGTGTCCTTGATTCCTTCTGATATCAACGAAACCGAGGCCTGGCATATCATCAACTACGTGCGCACGCTGGGGGCAAATTAGAGTGCCTCTTCTTGAAGGTGTAAGGACTCCAATGAAACATCGTCCGGTTAGCGTGCGGCTTACGCTGGCGTTCATCTTTGTCTTGAGCGGATTGCTGATCATGGCCGGAGTGTCACGATGGGCGATCGAGACCCTTTCCGGGACGATCGGGAGTCTCTATCGAGACAATACTGTGGCCGGAACCGAGCTTGCGAAAGCCAGCAATGCCCTCTTGCGATATCGCAATCATATTATTCAGATCATCGGCGTGCAGTCGAAAGAAGATCTCGAAGAAATGTATGCCGAACTCCCAAAGCTCACCGAGGAGATTCGTCAATATCTCAAGGCCTATCAACAACACGAGAAGCGAACGTCCGGCACTCATGATGAGACAAAGGAATTTGCTGCGTTAGAGACGGGGATTGAAGAGTATTTCGTCCTCGAAAAGCGAACGATCGATCGCCTGAAGTCCGCCATGGAGGCATCAGACCAAAAAGAAAAAGAACGCCTCCGGCAAGCGGCTATTCAAAACTCGTTTTACGGCGCCGGCCCCACCATGAACGTCGCCGGAGAAGCGATGGACCGGTTGCTCGATACCGTGGTCCAGGTCGCTGCAGACTCGAAAGCTGCCAGCGAGGAGACGATTACTCAGGCGCAGCAGATCGTGATCGGAGTACTGCTGGCCTGTCTTGTCCTGGGAACGGCCATCGCGAGGCTCTTATCCATCAGTATTACGCGGCCACTGAAGACGTTGAGCGAGGCCGTGTCCCAAATCGCCAAAGGCAATCTAAAAGCCCGCGCGACGGTGACGGCCCGGGACGAGGTGGGACGTCTTGCGCAGGCCTTCAACGAGATGGGCGAAAAGCTGGAACTCGCCGGAGCCAAGCAAGAAGAGTTGGTGTCCACTCTCAATAATGCGCAGGCGAATTTGGTGATTTGTGATCGCAATTTAAGCATCACCTATGTCAACAAGGGCGCTGAGGCGACATTTGGGAATCTTGAGGCTCAATTGAGACAGGAGATACCCGCGTTCGACACGAAGCGGCTCGTAGGCGCGAGCATCGGGCCCTTGATTGAGCGTGCCGAGGTATTGCGGGCCGCTGCAACGGACTCAACGCGCCTTCCCGTTCGCGCAGATGTGCAGATCGGGTCAGTCATGCTCGACATCACCCTGAATGGTCTCGTCACTCACGAGGGCGAGTATCTCGGTCTGACCATGGAATGGGTGAATGTCTCCACGACACGAGAAGCCGAGCGGACGGTTGCGCGGATGCAATCCGCTCTCGAACATGCGGGGACGAGCTTTCTCATCGCCGATGAGCAGGAGCGAGCCATTTTCCTTAACAAGACGGCTCGTGAGTGTCTTCAGCAACTGGCACCGGAGCTTCAAAAGCGTCTGTCCGGATTCAACGCCGACGGCATTCTTGGAGAATCCATTCTTCGATATTGCAACGATCCAGCGTCGATACGGAGGACTCTCGCCGGGCTTGGCTCCAAAGATGTGTATCGTGGTGAGATGGTGCTTGGGCCGTTCGTGTTGGATTACCAGGTCCGGGTTGTGTTGAACGCCAAGGGGGAGAAACTCGCCTATGTGCTCGAATGGCGTGATGTGAGCCAGGAGCGCAAGACCCAGCACGTCATCGCCGAATTGGTCGAAGGCGCCAGCAATGGCTCCCTGTCGACTCGTGTCGAGCTGGGCAATCTGGATGGCGTGTATAGATCCATGGCGCAGAATGTGAATCGCTTGTTGGATGCCATCTCAGTTCCCATGCACGAGGTCGGACAGGTCATGAAAGCGCTGTCTTCGTGTGATCTCACGGTGACGATGACGGGCCACTACAAGGGTGAGTTCGAGGAGATGAAGCGAAGTCTCAATGAGGGCATGTATAACCTGACGCAAAACGTCGTCGCGGTGCGGGAGGCAGTGGAAAGCGTGGCGTCTGGGGCCGAGGGGATCACGGATGGGTACGAAGACCTTTCCCGGCGCACAAGCGAGCAGGCGAAGGCCGTGGAAAAGACCAGCGCGAATATCGAAGCACTGACCAGCACCGTAAGGCAGAATGCCGATAATGCCAAGCAGGCGAACCAGCTGGCGATCGCGGCACACGATATCGCCGACAAAGGAGGCGCGGTCACCTATCGTGCGGTCGAGGCCATGGGTGAGATCAATAAGAGCAGTAAAAAGATCGCCGATATCATTACGGTCATTGACGAAATCGCGTTCCAGACGAATCTCTTGGCGCTTAATGCGGCGGTGGAAGCGGCGCGGGCAGGCGAACATGGCCGGGGGTTTGCCGTGGTGGCGGCGGAAGTGCGGAACCTCGCGCAACGGTCGGCCACGGCGGCGAAAGAGATCAAGGGGCTCATCAACGAATCGATCCAACGGGTGACGGACGGGAGCGAGCTGGTACATCAATCCGGTAGAACTCTGGAAGAGATTGTTCATTCCGTAAAAAAGGTCAGCGACATTATTGCTGAGATTACATCGTCTTCGCAGGAGCAAGCCGGCGGCATCGAGCAAACCAACACAGTGGTCAGACAGATGGAGAGCTCCACGCAGCAAAACGCCGCACTCGTCGAACAGATGGCCGGTACGACCAGGTTGGTGAAGGAAGAGACAAAAGAACTCTACCGCCGTGTCTTAGGGTTCACGATACAACATTCCGAGGAGGAGAAGGCCGCGATGCCGGCGGTATGTTCGTTTAGAACCCATGTTGCGGAAACCATTCACGAGTCCTACGAGAGTGCCGAGGTTGGAGCGAACGCCGATGGGGCACGATCAGTTAGCGGCCGCTCCAAGCGCCGTCGATAGCGGAGAACTGTTCTCCCAGCCTGAAACGCGAAACCCGAAACGTGAAACTCCTGGCCGAGCGCCGCTCCGGTCAGTGGCGTCGGCAGGCGTTGCGTCCGGCAACGGCAAGGATTGCCGCGTGGCGGATGCTGCGTTCGAAGATTTCTAGAAGCGGTGAAGCGTGAAGCGTCTTAATCCGGAACGAGACGAGCCCTTCGGTGAGCCTGCTCTGAGCTTGCCTAACCCGCATTATTCATGACTCTTCTGCTACAATCGCCGATCCGCTGTTCCGACAAGCCTGCGGCCGGCGGGCTCGCCCATCGGACCTTCGACGTACTGCACGAGTACGCCTCAGGTCCTCCGGGTTCCGCGCGCCGGTCTCACGACGCGGTTTGGCGATCTCGCGACGAACTGTCATGAATAATGCGGGCTAAGGGCTCGCGGGAATGGGTTGACGCAGTCTACGACGAATAGAGTGAACCGTTCGGCGTTGAAGAGCGACAAGTTCTTCGTTTGAAGCTGTCACCCGCAGTTCGAAACTTCCATTTTTCATCTCAATTGCGTAGCCCGAAACGCAGTATCTCTCCTGATATGCGGCCAATGCTTGAATCAGCTTCATTGGTCGTCGTACCATCATGCCATGTTGGTATGACGTGAGGAATCCATGAAGATGCTGTCGTTGAAGGTGTCTGATACCCTGGACCATCGGTTGGCTCATGCGGCGTCTTCCCGCAAGAGCACCAAGTCTGAGGTGATTCGCGAAGCCCTTGCGGCCTTTCTGGAAAACGCAGGAAAGGGGCAGGATGGATCGGCGTTGATGTTGGCGAAGGACCTTGCAGGAAGTATCACCGGATTGGTTGATTTGTCGGTCAATCCCGCTCATCTGAAACAGTTCGGACGCTCGTCCAGGCGCAAGCGAACGGGCGTCCGGTGACGCCGCCTTCTATCCTGTTGGATACCGGCCCGCTGGTCGCGTTTCTCAATCGCCGTGACCGGCATCATCAGTGGGCGGTGGCTCAATGGGCGGACTGAAACCTCCCTTCTTGACATGCGAGGCAGTGCTGGCCGAATCCTGTTTTCTGCTTCGGCGGTCTGCGGGCGGGAGTCAGGCTGTGATGCAATTGCGTAGTCGAGGGATTGTCTCGGTTCCGTTTCACCTGGAAGAAGAGTTGTCTGCAGTTGCGAAGTAGCTTGTTCGATATGCATCCGTCCCTATGTCGCTGGCCGATGCCTGCCTTGTGTCTATGGCCGAGCGATATCCCTCTGATACTGTGATGACGCTCGACCACGATTTCCTGGTTTACCGCAAGCACGGGCGGCAAGCGATCCCTACTCGTATGCCGACCGGTTTGTAGCCGAACGGTCAGGCGTGACGCTATTCGAACAGCGCGGTGAGAGGAATCTGGAAGTCTGGTAGGAGCGGGGTGGATAGGGTGTCGTTTGCTTCTCGCACAAGTTCTGCGGTCCGGACATACCTCTGGTCGGTCAGCCGATAGATTTTGATGCCTTCCAATTCCGGGTCCACGATCCAGTATTCACGCACTCCGTAGCGTTCGTAGAGTTTGCGTTTGATGACCTCGTCGATTTTCCGGGTGCCGGCGGAGAGGATTTCAACGACCAGATCCGGCGGCCCTTGAATGTTCTTCTCCGTGATGATGGCTGCACGGGCGGCGGAGATGAAGAGCAGGTCCGGCTCGACGATATCCTCATCGGAGAGGACTACATCGTAGGGAGCGGCGAACACCTCGCCCAGGCGATGAGTTGTGAGAAAATCCGCGAAGGCCGCGGACAGCCTGAAGGAAATCCTTTGATGTTGTGTGTTCGGCGAAGGGGTTATGAAGTGGTCTCCGTCGATGATCTCATGGCGTTTCCCGTCTTCGGGAAAGAGCAGGAAGTCGTCATAGTTGAACCGCACGCTGCGTGGAAGCGACATGAGACCTCTCTCCAAGGGAAGCGCACAACCGACTGCACTCAAGCAACCACCGGCCAGACGATCAAGTCGATGGACCACACGTCTTTCCCAGCTCCTTGACTGAACTTAAAAGTTAGTTTACTATACGACCATGATAAAGCTAAACATTCATGAGGCGAAAACCCATCTTTCCAAGTATCTCACCAGACTCAAAGCGGGGGATCGAATCGTACTGTGCAAGCGCAATCAGCCTGTGGCGCAGATCACTCCACTATCTGAAGTTCCGACACGTCCGCGTCCCATCGGTTTGGCCAAACAGACGTTCTCCGTTCCCGCGTCTTTTTTTGAGCCGCTTCCAGATGACATGCTCGACACATTCGAGGGCGGGAAGGCGTGAAGTGTCTCCTCGATACCTGCACCTTCTTGTGGATTATCGCAGGCTCGCGCGAACTCTCTTCGACCGCAGCGAAGATGTTTACCGATCCCACCCATGAAATCTACCTCAGTGCAGTGTCGGTGTGGGAGCTCTCGGTGAAACATTCGCTGGGAAAGCTTCCGCTGCCGGCTTCCCTCGACCGGTTTCTGTTGACGCAGCGGGAGATGCATGGGATATCGATTCTGCCGCTGGAAGAACGGGCGGTGTTTCACTTGCACAAACTTCCCGCGCTGCATCGCGACCCGTTCGATCGGATGTTGGTCTGCCAGGCCATTGAGCACGATTGCGTGCTGCTGACTCCCGATCCGCTCATCGTGCAATATCCTGTCAGAACGCAGTGGTAGTGCGGCATTGCTCCGCCGCTGTTCTTGTGGCTTCCGCGTAGGGCTAATCAGACTTGGGAGAACACTCGATAGACGAGGCTGTATAAATCGCATATAGTATTGAAGACTAATCATTAAAGAGAGGATCTCAATAATCAGGACAGGCATTCCTGGCCTATTCAAGGCTCAGTCATCTGCCACTGTTCCTACCTGGTTGACCATCGGTCAACAGCGGGTCTTTTCTTCTCCGCTTCTCGTGCCTGCGGGATTCCCCGTCGAGAGTCTTTTCCAAATGAGTGTTGTGTGCGAAGGAGCCACTCGTGGCCGGTAACACGCCGAAGCGCCGGAGGGTTGTGCGTCGCGTTCGCGGTGAGTTGAGACCACAGGGGGGGAAGGAAGCCGAGACACGCGCACAGGCGGCTCAACAGTTACTGCTCGCGATCACTCGGACGCAGGCCCTCTTTATCGACGAGGCGCAGCCAGCGCGACTATTTGGGGTGCTGCTCGAAGAACTGCTTACGCTGACGAACAGTGCATATGGATTTATCGGTGAGGTGGAGAGAATCGCTGAGGGGCAGCCGTTCTTACGAATCCATGCCATGACCGATATTGCGTGGAATGAGGACACGAAGGCGTTAATGGCGCAGAAGGTCACGATGCTCGAATTGCACGACCTCAAGACCTTGTTTGGCCATGTCATGACGACAGGCAAGCCGGTGATTGTGAACGACCCTGCTCATGATCCGCGCGCAGGCGGACTGCCACCGGGCCACCCGCCGATGCATGCGTTGTTGGGCCTGCCGTTCTTTCACGGTGGAGTGATGACGGGCATGGTCGGCATCGCCAACAGGTCTGGTGGTTATGACGAGACGCTGGTCGCCTACCTTCAGCCGCTTCTCGGAACCTGCGGACAATTAGTCGAGGGCTTTTGCAACAGGCGCTTTCGGAACAAGGCGGAGCAGGCGCTTCGCGTGAGCGAGGATCGGTTCCAGGTGGCCGTGCAAGGAGCGAATGACGGCATCTGGGACTGGGATCTTCGCACGAACCAGGTCTACTTTTCTGAGCGTTGGAAGAACATGCTTGGATATGAAGATCATGAGATTACCGACGTCTACAGTGAGTGGGAATCACGTCTGCATCCGGATGATCATGCTCGCGTCCTGTCCGGGCTGACGAGCTATTTACAGCATCAGCAGGATGCCTATGCGATGGAATTTCGGCTTCGAAAGAAAGACGACACCTATTGCTGGATTCACGCTCGAGGGAAAGCGGTGCGGGATGTCGAGGGTCGTCCGTATCGCATGGCGGGATCTCATGCAGACATTACGGAACAAAAACGGGAAGAAGCGTTTCAATCGGCGCAACTCCAGGTGTTGGAACTGGTGGCCAAGGGACAGGCACTCAATGAGGTGCTGGCGTTCTTCTGCCGAGCCTTCGAGGCCTGCGCAGCGCCGATGCTCTCCTCGGTCATGCTTGTCACGGAAGACGGCGCGCATCTCTCGTCGGCGGCGGGTCCCAGCCTTCCGGATGAGTACAATCGGTTGGTGCATAACATTCCCATCGGCCCGAACGTGGGGTCTTGCGGGAGTGCCGCCTTTTTTCGTAAACCCGTGATTGCGGCCGACATTGCAACCGATCCATCGTGGAAGGACTATGCGTCGGTGCCGTTGGCCTATGGGCTCAAGGCCTGTTGGTCACAGCCGATCGTGAGTTCCACCGGCGTGGTGCTCGGTACCTTTGCCGCCTATCATCGCACAGCAAGGTCTCCACAACCGGCCGAACTGAAGATCGTTGAACGGGCGAGCCACATCGCGGCGCTTGCCATTGAACATGCCCAGATGATCGATGCCTTGCGAGAAAGCGAGGCGCGGTTCCAAACGTTCATGCGCCATAGTCCGGCGGTCACGTTTATCAAGGACGCGGTCGGTCGCCACGTCTACGTCAATGCTCAGTTCGAAGCTGTGTTTGGTCTATCCAGGGAAGCGGTCAAGGATAAGACGGTCTTCGACTTCATGCCGGTTGACGTCGCAGGGGAGATGCACCGGAATGACCAGTTGGTGCTCTCGTCCGGTCAGACGCTTGAAGCTGAAGAAGCCGTTCCAACTCCGGACGGCAAAGCCAAATCCTGGCTGGTCGTCAAATTCCCCCTTGAGTTAGGACACAAGCAGTTGGTCGGTGGCATGGCCCTCGACATCACTGAACGGAAGAGGCTGGAACAAGCGAGCCAGGACCAAACCGATCGTCTTCGTCTGGCGATGGACATTGCCAGATTGGCCACCTGGGATTGGAATATCCTCACCAACCAGGTCATCTGGTCGGAGAACTGTGAAGCGGTGAAAGGTCTCCCTCGCGGCTCGTTCGACGGGACGTTTGAAGCCTATCAGCGACTGGTGCATCCGGAGGACCTGCCGAAGCTGCTGGCGGACATCGAAGGCGCGCTCAGCGGTCAACAGCCGTACCACACGGAACACCGGATTGTGCCGCCGACCGGCGAGGTGCAGTGGATTGAGGGGAACGGCGTGGTGTATCGAGACGAGCTGGGCCGGCCCATTCGGATGGTGGGCACGGTGAGGAATATCACAGCACGGAAACGTATTGAGCAGGCCATGCGGGTGAGCGAGGAACGGTACGCCAGGGCCACGGCGGTGGGAAGAGTCGGAGTCTGGGAATTAGATGTGCGGGCAGGCACCTACTATGGTGACAGGAATCTCAAAGCGATGTTTGGCTATCAGCCGGACGAGCTCTCAACCGATCCCCTTGCCTGGTTGAACCTGGTGCACCCGGACGATCAAGCCATTGCCATGGATCACTGGCAGCGAATCGTGAACCGTGACACCGACGACTACAACTATGAATTGCGCATGACCAGAGAGGACGGCACGGTCATCTGGACCGAGGTTCGAGGCCATGCCGTTCGTACGGCTGACGGTCAGCTGACCCATCTGATCGGCGCAACCCTTGATATCACGGATCGCAAGCGGGCTGAGGAGAGCCTGCTGCGTACCCAGTTTGCCATGGATCACGCGGTGGATGCCGTCTACTGGATCAATCCTCAGGCCGGAATTCTCTATACCAACGCGGCGGCCAGTGCCATGTTGGGCTATACCAAAGAGGAATTCTTGCGCATGACGGTCCACGATCTCAATCCGGACTTTCCAGCGGAGGTGTGGCCTGGGTGGTGGGCGGAGATGAGAGAGAAGAAAGTGATGTCTCTGGAAACCGTCCATCAGACAAAGGATGGCCGACGAATCCCCATCGACATTCGCGTCAGTTTCCTCGCCTATGGCGGCCAGGAATTCCATTGCGCCTATGTCCGGGATATCAGTGAACGGAAGCGAGTGGACGAAGCGTTGCGGGCGAGTCAAGAGCGATTTGAATTGGCTGCCAAAGCCAGCAACGATGGGATCTGGGACTGGAATATTCTGACCGGAGAGCAGTATTGGTCCGACCGGCACCTCGAACTATTCGGGCTTGAGCGAAGCGCCTTCATCCCCACGTATGACGCATGGATTGCGCAGGTGCATCCAGATGACGCCGATTGGGTGCACCGCACCACGCAACGGCATCTCGACACTCGTGAGCCCTACGATATCGAAGTGCGAGTGAAGGTAAAGGACGGTAGCTACCGGTGGTTCCGCGATCGAGGCCAGGCGGTGTGGGATAGCACCGGTCGACCTGTGCGCATGGTGGGTTCCATTTCTGATGTGACAGAACGTAGAAATTCGGAAGAGGCTATCTGGAACGCCCATGCGGAACTCGAACAACGGGTCATGGAGCGGACAAAGCAGGTGGCCTCAGCCAATCGCGCTCTCGAAGAGGAGATTATCCAACGGAAACGGGTGGAAGACCGGCTGCAACGAACCCAATATGCTGTCGATCATGCCGCTAACCAAATCTTCGTCATCGGTTCGGACGGCTACTTCCTCGATGTGAACGAGTCGGCCTGTTGCCGTCTGGGATATACAAAAGAGGAACTGCTCAAGATGTCCGTCATGGATCTCGATCCGGATTTCCCTCAAGCGGTATGGAGCGAGTTTTGGGCAGGGTTTGCGCAAGTGGGCCAGGTTCGACTGGAAACCAGGCATCGTAGTAAGTCCGGTGAGATCTACCCCGTGGAGGTGGTGGGGAACTACCTGTGCCATGACGGTCAGGAACTCGACTACGCCATCGTGCGCGATCTCACCGAGCGTCGGAGGTCGGAAGCAGCCATACGCGAGAGCGAACTGCGTTACAAGTTGGTGACGGAGGCGACGTTCGATGCGATCGCATTGCACGATAACGGCGTACTGATTGAGGTCAATGCCGGTTTGGAGCGGATGTTCGGCTATCAATCCGGCGAACTACTCGGTCGGTCTATCCTTGATCTCATTGCTGATGAGTCTCGTGATCACGTGGTCAGGAATATGGGGGATGGTATGATCGGGCCCTACGAAGCCATGGGACGTCGCAAGGACGGCACCACCTTTGCCGGCGAAGTCGTGGTCAGGCCCTATTGTTTTCGCGGGAAACAGGTTCGATTGGTGGCCGGCCGCGACATTACCGCACGCAAGCAACTGGAAAGGGCAATGGCGCGTCATACGGAGGAGCTCGAGCGCCAGGTTTCCGAACGGACGGCTGAAGTCGCCAAGCTGGAGTCTCAGCGCGCACAGTCAGAGAAATTAGCCGCGGTCGGCCAGCTGGCTGCCGCGGTCGCGCACGAGATCAATAACCCGATCGCCGGCATCAGGAATGCCTTCACGCTCGTCAAACAAGCCGTGGACCAGGCGCATCCTCACTATGAATTCGTCGGCATGATCGATCGGGAAATCTCCCGTGTCGCCGACATCGTGCGGAACATGTATCAACTGTATCGCAAACAACCAAGCAAAACAGAACCCGTCGACCTGCGGCTCCTGCTCGATGATCTGAACGCGTTGTTTGCCAAGCAGCTGTCTCAGGGGGACATGACGTTTGTCGCCACGCTGCAGTGTTCGATAACCACACTCCAGGTCCCACGCGGCGACCTCCTGCAAGTGTTGATGAACCTCATCCAGAACGCCATCGATTCCTCGGGTCAGGGCAGGACGATCGGCTTGACGGTGTGTGAGGAAGAGGGTACCGTCAACATCAGTGTGTCCGATGAGGGGGGTGGTATCACGCCCGATGTGTTGCCGCACATCTTCGATCCGTTTTTCACGACCAAGACCGAAAAGTACCAGAAGGGGATGGGGTTGGGCCTCTCTGTCTCCCAGAGTCTGGTGATGGCGATGGGCGGCAGGATCGAGGTCCGGACAGAGCTGAAGACCGGATCGACGTTTTCAGTGGTCTTGCCGCAGCTCCCGCCAGGAGACCGCTCAACAGCCCAGCAACACATCATGAAGGAGGTAGTGACGCATGACTACTGAGTCGCCGAGGATTTTGCTTGCCGATGATGAAGATACGTTCCGCAAAGCCACAGCCACGCTCTTGGAGCAGGAGGGGTATCGATGTGATAGCGCGCAGGATTCTGAGCAAGCCAGCCGGTTATTGATGAGTGAGCATGATGTGCTCATCTCCGATATTCGTATGCCGGGCAATATGCAGTTCGAGTTTCTCCGCGATGTCCGGACGCGGTTCCCGTTGCTTCCGATCGTGTTGGTGACCGGCTATCCTTCCGTTCAAACGGCGGTTGAGTCGCTCCGTCTCGGGTTTACGGATTACTTGCTCAAGCCGGTGGATTGGCCGGATCTGCGCCGAGCGGTGGCCGACGCGGTCAAGAAGACCAGCCTTGTGCGTATGACCACCTCGGTGCAAGAAGAAGCCAGTCGGCTTGCGGCGTCGTTGGAGCATCTTCAGGACACCTTGCCTCAGCTGAGCAGTGGAGCCAACGAACGAGAGCTGGCCTGGTCGCTCGATACGTTCCTCGCCCAGAGTTTTTCGTCGATGGCGGTCTTGTCTTCCCGGATCCGGTCCGTGCTGACCAGCCAGATGCAAGGCCATGCCGAGGCCCCCACCGATGTGTGCCGCATGATGGAATGCCCACGACTCGCTGTGTATCGGGAGGCATTGGAGGGGACGGTGGAGGTACTGGAGAAGACCAAGATCGCCTTCCGGTCCAAGGATCTTGGGCTCTTGCGGGCAAAAATCGAGCAGTTGCTCCGCGAAGATATCTGAAGGCGTTTGGGTTTCAGGTTTCAAGTTCAAAGTTTCAAGTGTTCCGACAACATGACACTCGAAACCTGAAACTTGAAACTTGAAACCTCCCGTGCCCCCAGCCGACGTTTAAGAATTCCCATCCTGAACCGATAGAGTACCAAGCACTACAGAGGACCTTGGTCGGGCGTGACGGCCCGATCGCCTGGTGGACAGAAGAGAGATCTGTCAGCTGAAGGCGCATTCAGAAAGTACTCGACACTGAGTGGCTTTTCAGTGTGCTTTTTGCGTTGGAGGCATCATGAACAGATTCAAGAATCTCAGCACCAGGACCAAGTTGATGGTGAATATCGGGCTGTTCGTGCTGATCATGATCATCACGACGGGACTCTCGATCAAGGAGATGGGTGAGCTGAGCCAACGCATTGAAGTGATTTACAAAACGAACGTGCTCCCGATGGCGATACTCGGCGATCTGCGACACAGCACGCAACGGGTGGCCGGAGCCGTGGGACTGCATATTCTTGCTCACGACAGCGCCACGGCGGCGAAACGCATGGAGGAGATCGCCAGGCTCGACGCAGAGATCGAGACGCTCATGTCGTCGTATGCGCCCATCATCCTCTCGGAAACGGAACGAAAGTACTTTGAGCAGTTTCAAACAAGCTGGTCCGGTTATAAAGATATTCGCGCGAAGGTGTTGCAGCTGAGTAAAGATTACAGCAAGGATGGCGCATCGGAACTTCGCGAAAAGGAACTGGATCCGAAACTCGACGCGCTCAACGACGCGGTGAATGGGCTGGTCGGAGAAAACAAAACACAAGCGCGTGAGGCGTTTCAAGCGAGTCAAGACTTGCGGGACACGCTGACCTTGACCTTGATCCTCTTCGTCGCCGGGGGGTGCGTCGCGGGGATCGGATTCGGGTGGTTTATGTCCCGATGCATCGTTGCAAACTTGGTGGATGTGCTGGAAGCCGCTCAGCAACTCGGTAGCGGGAAGCTGGATGCTCGTTCCACGGTCACGACACTGGATGAGGTGGGCCGGCTGGCACAGGAATTCAATCGCATGGGAGAGGCGCTGGAGCACTCGATGGTTAAGCAGCAAGAAGCCATCGAGGAGATGAATGCCCGTATCGATATCATGAACACGACGAGTATTGTGTCGGAGGCAAACCTCAAGGGAGAGATTCTTGCAGCCAATGACAAATTCATTGAAATCTCCAAGTATTCGAAAGATGAAATGATAGGCCGGCCCCACAACCTCACGCGGCATCCGGACGTGCCCAAGGAAGTCTTTAAGCAGATGTGGCAGACGATTGCGGCGGGGAAGATCTTTCGCGGCGTCATTAAGAACCGCGCCAAGGACGGAACTCCCTACTATGTCGATGCGGTGATCAAGCCGATCATGGGCCCGGATGGGAAACCCCGCAAATATCTGGGGGTTCGTTATGACATCACGGAGCATGAGATTGCGCGCCAAAATATGAAAGGAATTCTGGATGCCATTAACAAGTCCTACGCCACCGTCGAGTTTGATCTCAACGGGACTGTTCAAACAGCCAATACGCTATTCTTAGAGAAAATGGGGTACAGCTTAGGAGACATCAAGGGGAAGCACCACAGCCTCTTCGTCGAGCCGTCGCACAGCAATACACCTGAATATCGCTCCCTCTGGGAGAAACTTGGGCGCGGAGAACCTGATGCCAGACAGCATAAATGCATCGCCAAGGGTGGACGGGAGATCTGGTTTCAGACCAGCTTTAACCCGGTGTACGACGAGGTGGGGAGGCCGTTCAAGGTACTTGAGCTTGCCACGGACATCACCGAGCAAAAGCAGGCGTTGGTGGAGGTCGAAACCCTGATCAACGCGGCAGCGATGGGCCAATTGTCGCCGCGCATCAAGGCCGAGATGTTTACGGGGGCCTCACGAGATCTGACGGGCTCCGTCAATCGGTTGATGGAGGCCGTCACGCATCCCTTGCATGAAGCCCAGGCGGTGCTCACCTCTCTGGCGGCCAACGATCTCACCAAGACGATGACGGGAGCCTATCAAGGCGAATTCGAGCAAATGAAAAATACCTTGAATCTGGCCCTCACGAATCTGACGAAGACGATTACGATTGTACGGGAGGTTGTCGACAGTGTCTCGTCCGGGTCTGAGCAGATCACGAAGGGCAACGAAGATCTGGCGCAGCGGACGAGCGAGCAGGCGGGGTCGTTGGAAGAGACCAGCGCGTCGATGGAGGAGATGACGAGCACGGTGAAGCAGAACGCCGATAACGCCAAGCAAGCGAACCAGCTGGCCAGCGCCGCCCGCGAGACTGCGGATAAGGGCGGGGCGGTGACCAAACGGGCCGTCGATGCGATGGCGGAGATCAACAAGAGCAGCAAGAAGATCGCTGACATCATTACCGTCATCGATGAGATCGCCTTCCAGACGAATCTGTTGGCGTTGAACGCGGCGGTGGAAGCGGCGCGGGCCGGGGAGCATGGGCGGGGCTTCGCGGTCGTGGCCGCCGAAGTGCGCAACCTGGCACAGCGGTCGGCGACGGCGGCCAAAGAGATCAAGGGGTTGATCAACGAGTCCATCCAGCGAGTGACGGATGGCAGCGAACTGGTGGATCAATCGGGGAAGACGCTGGAAGAGATCGTGCATTCGGTGAAGCGGGTGAGCGACATCATTGCCGAGATCACGGCGGCGTCGCAGGAGCAGGCGAGCGGGATCGATCAGGTGAACAAGGCAATCATGGCGATGGACGAGACGACGCAGCAGAATGCCGCCTTGGTGGAAGAGACCACCAGCGCCAGCCAGTCGATGAAGGAACAGGCCAAGGAACTCATGCGACAAGTCGGGGTGTTCAAGATCAACGGAGCGGGTGAAGCGTCGCACGTGAAGCGTGAAGCGCCCAGCGTGAAAGGTGAAGCGTTAAGCGTGAAGCGTGGAGGAACAGGTTCCGGAACGAAACCCGCTTCACGAACGACGCTTCACGTAACTGAGCCGACAGGCGTTGCGGCTGGGAATGGGAAAGATCGGCGCAGTTCTGTCGACGAGTTCGAAGAGTTTTAGCCAAATTTCTCAGCAGCCATGCTTTGGAAGCGCAGTATGAGGCGTTGTCCCTCCGGCATTCGTGTACATACCGAATCGATATTCCCTCAAGATCCCCCACCGGAAGACCGATAGGTCTCTAAGGAACCTAGGCCACTCTCTCATGAACGAGAGTGGGCCTGTCTGCGGTTTGCTTCGCACTGGGCTCAACAGAAAGGAACAGAACATGGTTCACAAAGAAGAAATCATGAAGGCGATCGGCGCACATGGCATGTGGAAGACTCGTCTGACGCAAGCGATTGAAACCGGCAAGATCGACGCGGCCGTTGATACGGTTCGTATGGACAATCAGTGCGCCTTCGGTAAGTGGCTCTATGGCACGTCACTGGATGCGAACGATAAGAAATCTCCTCACTATGAAGAGTGTAAGACTCTGCACGCCAAATTCCATCAGGCGGCCGCTCAGGTCGTCGAACTGGCCGTGGCCGGGAAGAAACGGGAAGCTCAGCAGTTGATATCGCTAGAGGGTGAGTACACCAAAGTGTCTTCTAAGCTGACTGCCGCGATGTCGACGTGGGTCAAGGGCATGGCGGCCTAGCTCTCTTACCGCTCTGAGGCACCGTGTTCCCGTCCGTTTTCGACCGGTCGGCGGATTCTGAGTTGATCTTGCCGGCTGGTCGCTTGCCGTTGCTTACGCAGGCAGCAGGTTCGTTAGGACATGACATCCACCCGCTCGATTCAGATCAAGAATCGCTCGAAATCAACCGATAAAGAGAAGACCCGGCAGTAGCGGGCAAGAACTGGAACGCGTTGTCAGCCAGCTGGATGCTCTATGGACTTCTCCATCACGACCGACGAATTTCTGCGCTTTCGCAAGCTGATCTATGACGAAAGTGGGATTTCCCTCAGCGACCAGAAACAATCGCTGCTGGCTTCCCGCCTGTCGAAGCGTCTGCGCGAACTCGGACTCGAAACCTTCTCGGACTACTTCGCGACGGTGACGGAAGATCCGAGCCGCGAAGAATTCACGCGCATGCTGGATCTGATCTCGACCAATAAGACGGACTTTTTCAGAGAGCCGAAGCACTTCGATTTTCTCCGTGAGCGGATCCTTCCGGAGCTGGCAGGCGGAAAACGCATTCGGATTTGGTCGTCAGCCTGTTCGAGCGGCGAAGAGCCCTATACGATTGCCATGACGTTGTATGAAGGGGTCTCCGATCCGGCGCAATGGGATTTTCAAGTGTTGGCCTCAGATCTTTCGACACGCGTACTGGCCAAGGCCGTTGCGGGTGTGTACGGCGAAGACCGTTTCCGTGACGTGCCTCCCGACGTGCTGCGGCGGCACTTTCTGCGTGGGCGAGGAGAGCGTGCAGGCGTGTATAAGGTGAAGCCGCATTTGGCTGAGATGATTCGCTTCCGACGTCTGAATCTGATGGATGAGCAGTTTCCAATTAAGACGCCGCTGGACCTCGTCTTTTGCCGGAACGTCATGATCTATTTCGACCGTCCGACTCAGGAAAAACTTGTGAATAAGTTCCATCGATATTTGAAGCCGGGTGGCTATCTGTTCATCGGCCATTCCGAAAGTCTCCAGTGGGTGGAGCATCCCTTCAAGTCATTGGCGCCGACGATTTATCAGAAGGAGACGTGAAGCGTCGTTCGTGAAGCGTGAAGCAGCAGGAGGGGAAGGCGTTGTTCATGAAACGTGAAACGGTATGAAAATCACGAATTATCGAGATCTTGAGGTTTGGAAACTGGGAAAGAAGATTGTGCTGGGAATCTATCGCGCAACCGCCCTCTTTCCAAAAAGCGAGGTGTATGGTCTGACAGCGCAGATGCGAAGAGCGTCGGTCTCTATTCCGTCGAATGTCGCGGAAGGATTCAATCGCTTTCATAACAAAGAGTACAGGCAGTTTCTCTATGTGGCCCTGGGTTCCTGCGCCGAGCTGGAAACTCAGGTGGAGATCGCATGTGATCTTGGCTATCTGGGCCAGGTGGAGTACGGGCCTCTAGTGGAACAGCTGGATCATGAGACAAGGATGCTCCGAAACCTGATTAAGAAACTCTAGCCATGACAAACGCTTCACGAGATACGCTTCACGTTTCACGCTTCACGAATGACGTTAGTGCCTTCGCCCATATCCGACGCATGCGGGACAGCCGGTTTCCCCATGAGATTGCCGCCATCCTGCCTGGAGAGTTTTTTGTGAGTGCGACTCCCATGATTGTGTATACGGTCCTTGGATCCTGCATCTCGGCCTGCATTCGGGATCCGGTCGTCGGCGTAGGCGGGATGAATCACTTCATGCTTCCGAAGCCCAAAGACGGAGGCAGCGACTCATGGGGAGTATCGACCAGATACGGCTCCTACGCGATGGAGTCGTTGATCAACGACATCCTCAAACAGGGCGGTATCAAAAGCCGTCTGGAGGTGAAATTGTTCGGAGCAGGCAAGATCTATGAAGGCCAGATCGACGTCGGTGCTCGAAACGCCGAGTGGGTGCTTGACTTTCTCAAGACAGAAGGACTCAGGGCGGTGAAAACGGATTTGGGAGATGTGTGTCCGAGGAAAGTGTATTACTTCACGGACTCAGGCCGTGTTCTGATGAAGAAGATCGAGAGGTTGAAGAATAAGACTATTGCCGAGCGCGAGCAGGAATATGCGACAAAGATCCAAGTCGTCGGCAAGCCGGTGGAGGAAGATGTGACGCTGTTTTAAAAAAACCGTGAAGCGTCGTTTGTGAAGCGTATCTCGTTCCGGAATCGGACGCTTCACGCTTCACGAGATGCGTTTCACGCAGGAAGACCTTGCACGAACGACGAGATACGGAGATAAGCATGAAGAAGATTCGCGTACTCACGGTCGATGATTCGGCGCTGATGCGGCAAGTGCTTGCTGCGCTGCTCGCCAAGGATCCTGACATTGAAGTGGTCGGTGCCGCTCCGGATCCCTTCATTGCGCGAGAGAAGATCAAAGCGCTGAACCCTGATGTGCTGACGCTCGACGTCGAAATGCCAAAGATGGACGGCCTCACCTTCCTTGAGAAATTGATGCGCGGGCACCCGATGCCGGTCGTCATGGTGAGTTCGCTCACGGAAGCGGGTTGTCAGACTACGCTTCGAGCATTAGAGCTTGGTGCGGTCGATTTTATTGCCAAACCGAAGATCGACCTGCGTGAGGGGATGGAAGACATCGCACAAGATCTTATCGCCAAGGTCAAAGCCGCCGCTGCGGCACGGGTGCGACCGTTAAGCGTGAAGCGTGTCTCGTCTTCGGAAACGGACGCTTCACGCTTCACGAACGACGCTTCACGAGCTTCGATGATCAAAACGACCGACACGATCATCGCCATCGGATCCTCGACCGGTGGGACCGAGGCCGTGAAAGATGTGTTGGAAGTGCTTCCACCCAATACGCCGCCGATCCTTATTACCCAGCATATGCCGGAGCGGTTTACAAAGACCTGGGCCGATCGCTTGAACAGTCTCTGCCGGATTTCCGTCAAAGAGGCTCAAGATGGGGACAGTGTGTTGCCGGGGCATGCGCTGGTCGCGCCGGGCGGCTATCACATGACGCTGGAGCGGAGTGGGGCTCGTTATACGGTTCGGATCAATCAGGACCCTCCGGTGAATCGCCATCGGCCGTCGGTGGATGTGACGTTTGCCTCAGTGGCTCGGTGCGCCGGCGCCAACGCCATTGGGGTGATTCTCACCGGGATGGGTGGTGACGGTGCGAAGGAAATGTTGACGATGAAGCAGGCCGGCGCCTTCACGATTGCGCAGGACGAAGCGAGTTGTGTTGTGTTCGGGATGCCCAAAGAAGCGATCAAAGCCGGTGCGGTCGATAAAGTTCTGCCGCTGGGTGACATTGCCGGTGCGATCTTGGCTCACGTGAGCCGCTGATTCTCGCGGAGGTTGTATGCCGATTACTCAACGCCCTTGGCGCGATACGACCGTGATCCATGTGGAGGATGTGTTCACCCACCGCAATCGTAAAGAATTTTCGTCTGCGGTGACGGCGTTTAAGGCGTCAACCGTCCGTCATCTCATCGTGAACTTGCACGATGCGACCTATATGGACAGTGCCGCCATCGGGCTGTTGGCCCTGACGTCGCAACAGCTCACGGCTGATGAGCGACGAATCAGTCTGGTCGGTCCGCAAGGTACCGTGAGGCAGATTCTCGAAATGGCGAATATCGATAAGATGATTGCGGTGTTTCCAACCGAGGAAGCTGCGGCCATTGCTCGGGCCGCGTGAGGAGCAGACACGAGCCAAACTCGATAGGATTGAATGAAGGAGGAACTCATGGCGATGCAAACGAAAGAGCGCCCCGTGCCGAACGGTGTGGTTCTTGAAATGACAGGAGACCTCACGTACGCCAATCGTGAGCAGTTCAAAACGGCGGTGGAAGCTATCCGGCAGAAAGGCTGTCGACATCTGATCTTGAATATGGCCGACGTCCGTTTCGTGGACAGCTCAGGTCTTGGCTTGCTGGCGCTTGTCTCGCAAAACTTTAAGTTGAGTCAAGCGAAGGTGAGCATGCTGAAGCCACAGAGCTATGTGCGGGAAATCATGAGTCTGGCGAACATTCAGAAACTGATTCCCGTCTACGACAATGAGCAAGATGCGCTGGGTGGACAGCCGAAAGCGGCGTAGGTGGGAAGCATCGCACGTGAAGCGTATCTCGTGAAGCGACGGGAAATGGCGTGAAACATGAAACGATGGTAAATGACGTGAAACGTGACGTGTCCGGTTCCGAAGACGAGATACGCTTCACGAACGACGCTTCACGAACGACGCTTCACGCGATTGTGGCGCCTCAAACTGTCCTGGTCGTGGATGATGAACCCACTGCTCGTATTGCGTTGACGTCTCGACTCAAACGACTCGGTTACCGTGTGATTGAAGCCGTCGATGGCAAGGCCGGGCTTGAGGCGCTTCGACGCGAACAGCCAGATCTGACGATTGTGGACTGGATGATGCCGGAAATGGACGGGCCGTCCTTCTGCGAATATGTTCGGCAAGATCCGGAACTCTTGACGAGTCAGATCTTGATGATGACAGGTCACGATCAGCCGGAGCAGATCGCTGAAGGCTTGGCGCGCGGCGCCGATGACTTTCTGAGTAAAGCGGCCAGTAAGTACGAAATTACGGCTCGTGTGCAGACCGGGATGCGTGCGGCGACGTTGGTCAGAAGGTTGAGGGATGCCACCGAGGAGATCCGCCAGAAGCAGGAGGCGCTTGAACAGGAGTTGCAGTCTGCTGCGCGGTATGTCGAGTCGCTGCTCCCTCCGCCGGGGATCATCTTGCCGGGCGTGCGGATGGTCCATGCCTACCGGCCATCTCTCGCCTTGGGCGGCGATCTGTTTAATGTCGTTCCGTGGAGCGATGACTTCTTGGGGCTGTATCTGCTGGATGCGTCGGGCCATGGTGTATCACCGGCGTTGCGATCCTCATCATTTTCCACCTTTCTTCGCAGAGACAGTTTGCTGCGTCATGTTGGCTCGAATGACCCTGGGGCCATTCTGACGGAAGCCAATAAGCAATTCCCTCTCACGGAAACTGGACACTACTTCACGATCGTCTTCGCGAGTCTCGATCTCCGATGCCATACCCTCTCCTATGCGACAGCCGGGCACGGCGGAGCGTTACTTCACCGCCGATCCGGTGAAGTCTGTTGGATGGCCCAACCCAATTTGCCGCTTGGGTTTGATCCTTCAACAACCTATGTGACCGCGACGCTTCCTATTGGTCCGGGTGATCGATTGTACTTGCTCAGCGACGGACTGTACGAATTCCCTGCGGCGAGCGGGGAGTTGTGGGGACAGGGTCGGTTGGAAACGACGATTCAAACATTGGGTCAGCAACCCTTAGAGACCGTCATCACGGAGACGATCGCTGAGGCGGTGCGCTGGCAGGGCCATGAGCAATTTCCCGATGATGTGGCGTTGATGGGGGTCGAAATCGGTGGCGGTTGAACAAGTCGCAGGCGATCTTGTCTAAGTTTCATGTTTGAAGTTTCAGGTTTCAGGTTTTCCGACAACGCGAAACTTGAAACCTGAAACTTGAAGCGCGATGCTTCACAGATTAGGAGTGATCGCATGAACCATGACCCCGTTTTTAGCTTCGACGAGGCCCTCGCCCGTGTCGATGATGACCGAGAGACGTTCCAGATGATGGCGGAATTGTTGCTTGAGCATGCGCCGAAGGACTTAGTGGATGCTCAGACGGCTCTGGCTTGCCACAATGCCGACGCCCTTGCTCGATCCAGCCACAAGCTGAAGGGGGCGATCCTCCAGTTTTGTGCCCCTACGGTGCTCCACGCGTGTAAAGAGCTAGAGGAGTCGGCTAAGGCCGGAGACCTCACGCATGCTGGAGAACTGTATGCCATATTGGAGAAGGAGCTGACGCGCCTCCTAGCTGCCATCCGTCATACGCTCGACAAAGGAATTGCCGCATGAACATGCTGAATACGTCTGAGCATCTCTTGGTCATCGATCCCTGTTCGGACACGCAGGCGCGCATTGCCGAACAGTTGCAGGGGAGAGGGTTTTCAGTTGTTGCGGCGTCAGACCTGACCACTGCGTTGACTACCATCGACATGGCGGCGCCGGATATTGTGATCACCGACTTGTTTCTTCCTGAAGCAACAGGCTTGACCGTGCTCAAAGAGTTGAAGGCTCGGCATGAACTCTGTCCTGTGATCGTCATGGCGAAGGATGCACCGGAGCCGATGATCATCCAGGCGCTTCGGATCGGAGCCGCCGACTATCTGCACAAGCCCGTGACCGAAGAAGAGCTGGTACTGGCGTTGCAGCGCGCTCGGAATCTCATGCCCGGAGACCTCGGGGATATTCCAGGAGTGTGCCGAGCGGAATATCAACTGACCGTCGACTCCGACCCGACGCATATTCCAGCGATGATCTCCTGGCTCATCAAGACCACGGCCTCGACTCTGCCTCCTGTCCGACGGTTGCATCTTCGGGGAGCCCTGCAAGAACTCCTCTTTAACGCTATTGAACATGGGAATCTCGAGATCGTCTATCGGGAAAAACAGGAAGCGCTCGCCGAGGGCCGCTATGAGCAGCTGCTCGCGCGTCGACTCGCTCAAGCTCGGTTGAGGGAGCGTCGGGTGCAGATTCATGTAGCCCACGACACGGATACCAACAGTTTAGTATACGGGATCACCGATGAGGGCAAGGGGTTCAAGTGGCAGAGCTTGCTTGCGCGATCCCAAGAGGTCTGCGAGTCAGAAGACGCGAACGGGCGGGGGGTGTTTTTAGCTCGATCATTTTTCCCCTCCTTGAGATACAACGATCGAGGCAATGAAGTAACTCTGACAGTGGAGCTTCATTAAGTTTCAAGTTCAAGGTTTCAGGTTTCGAGTTTCATGTTGAGAGAGGCCTCGAACACGTGGAACCTGAAACTCCTACAGAATCCGAAGATATTCGACGGTACTCTCGCCCTTGCTGGCGTCTCGCTTCAGGACGGCCCATGAGGCCTTGGTTGTTTCATTCACGGTAACGGCGAGGCGCGCGGAGAAATAGTCCGATTTGATATCATAGTCGTTTCTGAGTGTTCGACCGATCTCCTGAAAGCTTCCCACTCGATCGAGTTCCACTTTCGTCTTGTATGGGCGTCCTTGGACAATCTCGATGGCAACGGTTTGGGTGACACTTGGATCCAGCGTCTGAAGGACGATGGGATCTGCGGTGTTGAGGTTCATCGGCACGCCTCCCTCTTGTGGGAAAACCGTTATGTAGGGGGAGATCCGCTCGATAATGTCCGGCGTGAATCCCTTGATGAGCCGAAGATCTCCCAGCCCAGGTAACGGGCTATTCGCGGACCGATAGGGTGGTCTCAACGATTGGTAGTAGGAGCTCTCAGCGCCAGCCGGTTGAGGCACTTCATCCTGGTCGACCCAATCGATGAGCGCATCAACCAGGGTGGGGCTGACCCTCAGCAGCTCGAACAATCGCTTGGCTCGGAGGATCTTCTTCTTCTGTTCGATATCGCCTCCCGCAGTTGATGCGAGGTCGTTCAGGTTGAATTTTCCCGTCTCATCCTGGATCTGCGCGGTCAGGAATCCGTCTCCAATCGGATAGTTCTTGATCGGCATGGCCCAGATATCAGTCGGCGCATCGTATTTCTGCCCCGTCATCTTCTCACGCAAGAGATCCTGCAGCAGCACGGCTCGCGCGGCCTGCACGGCGGCCCGGGTGAGCATGCCTGTTTTGTAATCGTCCCGAAAGGCGGCGGCGGCTCGATACTCGCGACGCGCTTCCGCATCGAACTCAAGAATCATGGCGGTGAGCAGCGTCAGCACCAGGAGGGCTAAGAGCAGCGCGATGCCTCGTTCATCAGCTTTTCGCATAGCTCAAGACCCGCACGGTTGCGTCGAGATTGACCGGATTATCGAATTTCGGGCGGATCTGCAGGTGGCGAACCTGAAGGTCGTAGGGGGCTTGATCAATGGCCACGAGTAATGCCAGCAAGTCCGGCAATTGAATGCCGTCCAACCGGAGATCGACGGCCGTTTCCTGATAGCCTTGCGCCAGTGCTTGGACTTGCGGCTGCATGCTGGTGATGCGCTCGCGCACATGGGCGGTGGTGGCCGCTTCCTCCATGAATGTCAGCAGGGAGAAATGACTGTCGGCTCCCGGCATGCGGCTTTCGGTCAAGGTCAACCGATCCCGCTTGGCGAGATAGGCTTGGCCGAGCACCGTCAGTTCGGCGAGGTCTTTCTGTTTCCGAATCTCCTGGCGATCGAGGCGATCACGCGCGTCTAAGAGGGGGTCGACGATCAGGATAAAGAGGAGGCTGAGTCCAAGCACGATACCGCCCCCCAGTACGAGGGTGCGCTCACGTTGCGACATCTGGCGCCAGCGTTCCCGAAAGTTCTGCGTCATGACTTCTCCACCGTGACCGTGATTCGAAAGACGACTTGATTGGGGCCTGCGCCCACTCGGGTTTCCGTCACCGCGACGTCCTTCAATCGAGGGCTCGAGGCGAAGGTTTGCTTGAGTCGCTCCACGGCGTCGAAGGAGGTTGTTTCACCCTCCATGAGGACGGTCGTTCCGTCTATGGTCAGCTCGCGCACCTTGACCGTCGTTCCGGGCGGGAGTTGTTTCACGAACGTGGAGAGCGTGTGCACGACCTTGCCCTCCGCCGTATCGATGGCGCTGAGCGCTTTATCCAGAACTCCGATGCGGTACTGGGCTTGATCGAGCTCTTCCCCAGGCGCGGCACCCGGCCCAAAGAACTGCTCATACTGGCTGTGTAGCGTCGCTTTCAGCCGAGTGACCCGCTGGTCGTGCAGCCAGAAGTGAATCGAGAAATCCACGATCGCGAGAATGGCAATGACCAGACCGGCGGCGATCGCCAGACGACGGTCTTGTTTGGTCGTGGCGCTGTCCGGCGAAGCCGCGTCGGTGACGCCTTTGAGATCGAGCGCGAGCTCCTGAGAAGCCGACGTGAATCGCCATCGAGGCCGGATGATTTTGGGATGAATCGCCAAGCCGAACGCGATGGAAAATGCTCGCGGGGTGTTGGCCCCGAATCCCTGTCGAGGTCCGACTGGATAGAGTCCCAATTGTCGAGAGAGGTAGCCGCCGACTTCTTGAAGTTTTGCCCCGCCTCCGCATACCCAACAGTGGGTCAAGCGGCTGCGCTCGTTGCCCAGCTGGGCCTGCAAGGTGATGCGGAGCTCTTTCAGGACCGGTTCCAGCAACCCGTGGACCTGATCCACGGCCATCGTCCGCTTCAGACGCTCTGCATCGGCGAAACTACAGGCGTGCCGGACGGCCAAGGCATGCGTTAGATGATTGCCACCCCACAGAATCGTTCGGAGGAGCAGGGGGCGTCCTCCTTGCACCAGGCAGAGCGTCGTCTTCGAGGCTCCGACGTCGATGATGGCGAGGTCTTGCGGGACCGCTGCTCCTTCTTCTTGCAGATATTGTGTGACGGAGAAGAGGGCCATCGCATCGACATTGATCGCCGAGGGTTCCACGTCGGCTTGGGCCAGAAACCGGAGATGCTCCGTGACCTTGTCTCTCGGCGCGGCCGTGACCAGGACCTCCGAGCCCTTGCTTTCGCGGGCCAAACCATCTGCTGTATGTCCTGGCGGCAAGATCAGACTTCCGATCGCGAGATCTTCGATCGGCATCGGAACGAGATTCTCGACCTCAAAGGGGACGACTTGTGCGAGCTTGGTCGAGTCCTTGAAAGGGAAGGAGAGTGTTCTGACGAACAGATCCTGGCAAGGAATCGCGGTTACCAACCGGTCTGTGGCATAGAGTCCGTTTCGCCAGAGAAATCCGCGCAGCGACTGCACGCGTCGAGCCGGTTCGAGATCCTCGGGACGGGAAAACGGCAGGGGCTGTTGGAAGTAATCGATTGTTTCGCGCCCGCTTAGGCGGCGGCGGAAACGCACGGCCTTCAAGCCCGTTTGCCCGATATCCAACCCGACACATTCGTTTGTGATGGACATGAATCTACCTTCAGTTTCATGTTTCTCGTTTCAGGTTTCATGTTGTCGGAATACATGAAACGTGGAACGTGAAACTTCCGTGCTACTTTACAATGCAATCCTCGCTTGTGCCAAGGTCCCGACGATCTTGACGGTCATGGGCGTTCCAGGCGGCGGCGAGGGAAAGCCTAGTGTGCCTGCTTTCGAAGCAAATCCGGGGCCGGGGACGACCGTCACCGAGAGATTCACGTGGCTCTGTTGTATGGGCTGCTGGATGGTGACATATCCTTCGCCTGTAAAGGAGCCGTCGATGCCATCGCCCTTCAGTTGCGTCACATCGCAACGGAGGTCGCGGCATGCCAGTCCAGCCGAGACCTGGCTGAATGTGAGCGACAGAGTGCGCCCGTTTCCGAGCGGAATCTGATCGATCACCAGATCCGTCGCTTCAGCCGTCCACGTGCCTTCCCCCTTCATTGAGGTGAGAGGCGCCTGGGCGGAGTTGACGCGGTGGGAGAAGTTGCCGGTGAGTGTACCGTGCGTGACGTAGCGGCGGAGGAGTTTGGACAGGTCCACGTGTTGCACCTGTCCCTTGAGCGTGATGGGGCCGTCGAAGGAAAGCGACGAGGCCGTGATGGTGCCTTTCGCGAGGTCTGTCGGGGACGCGGACTCCGTCAGTTTTGCGACAATATCGAGCCCGAGCGTGCCGCTTAACGCGGATGTGACGCCGAGCTTGGCTTGCATCGCGGCCAACTGGATCGGGGTCCAGCTCGGTTTCGATAAGGTGACGTCTCGCCATTCAAGACCTGGTGGGAGGCCCACGGCCCAATCGGTCACTCGGACCTCCATCCCCGTGGCCCGCGTGAGTTCCGCCACGATCCGTGCCTGGAGCATTCCGTACGGGAACGTCGCGATCAGGCACAGCACCAGGATGGAGATTCCCCCTNNATGCTTCAGGCCATTTGATGGTCATGATGCGCCGATCGTCACCCATTCCCGCACCGTCCATGGGGCGGCATCGGGGTATTGAAATGTCACTTCGATCAACAAGGCCTTGGGAATTTTGGTGGCCGCCGGCCATTCGTCGATCCAGATCCGGTTCTGGTCGTCGTAATAGCGAATATTAAACGCATGGACGCGGTCGGCCAATTCCATCTGGCTCAGCGACTCATTGGTATCGGTCAGCGTATAGAGATTCCGACGAACGAACCGAATCAGCCGATCGCGTTCACGTGTGTATACCACGCGAACGCTCTCGCTTTCTTTGGCGGACGTCGTGCTCAGCTCTTGACTCATCGCGAGGATGGCGAGGATGTCGGCCGGTTGCCCGTCCTGGGTCCCGTTCGTTCCCACCCACGGGTACTGGGAATGGCGTTTGCTGAGCGCAATTTCCTCTGCCATGAGACGCAATACTCGTCTGATCGTTTGTTCCTTCGCCACATGGTCTCGTCCGGCCTCCACGGCTCTGGTGGTCATGACGAGCGACCCAAAGACCATAGCGCCGATCATACCCAGCAAGGCCACGGCCACCATGACTTCGACGAGCGTAAAGCCCGCATCGGATTTAGAACGTGGAACGGCCGGCAAAGACATAGGTGCTGACCTCTAGCGATTCTTCCAGCTCGCCCCGCAGCCACGAGACTTTGATCCGAATCTCCCGAATCAACTCCAATGGAGTGGGCGCAATCGTCCGTTTCCATCTGTACCCGATCGCTCTCGGAACTGCTTGGATGGTGGTTTGTGCGCCAAGCGGGAGGTTCAGGAACTCTCCGCTGGTTTCCCCGATGGCATATTGTCCTGAAAGTTCGGTCTCCAATAGTTTCTCCTGGGCCAGCAGCGTGGCGGAGGTCAGTTCGGACGCTCTCTCTTGAAGTCCCAGGTCAAAATTTCTGAGGCCGAGAAGAATCGGGAGCGCGATCGCCAGCAGGGCGATGGCGAGTAGCACTTCGAGTAGCGTGAATCCATCTTCGTGAGGCGTGGTTCGATGTCCATCGTGGGCCATTGCAATCGACTACTGGTTCGGAACCAACCCTCTCTGCGAGGCTCCCGCCCCTCCTTGCTGGTTTGGCTTCAAGAGCAACCGGACTCGGTCGGGGATGATTGGGTTTAGGGGAGGGTCGAGTCGTTCATCGCTGACTCGAATTCCTCCTGTCAATGAATCGACTGCCAGTCCCAAGAGATTGTTCTTCGCATCCGTCAGATACAGTGTGACCGGCTCAATCCGGCCATTGGCGAAGAAAGACACGTCGACACGTCCAGAAAATCGTTTGTCTTGGNNTTGGCCGATGGAGACCTCCGTAAATCGGATCGATTCCGGGAGCGCACGAGGGATCTTCCAGGCGGGATCAAGCGGGATCCGCTCCTCCTTGCCCTCCACCAGCATCATCCAGTAGGTTCCCTGATCGATGTCGAGGTAGAGCTTCAGGGGCTTTTGGCTTGTGGCCGCCAACCCTTGAAAGGTTCGAAGGACGCCGACCAGTTTCCGTCCGGTGGAGCCCAAGTCCTCGGTAAGACTGATCCGCGGAAAGACGACGACTACGACGATGGTCAGGAGAAACAGGACGATCAGCATTTCGAGGATGGTGAAACCGGCGGAAGAGCGTGAAGGGTGAAGCGTGAAGGGTGAAGCGTGAAGGGGGAGGGGTGAAACGTGAAACGTGAAACGTGAAACGTGAGGCGTGAGCGGCAAGGAGGATGAAGTGAGAAGAGTGGCCTGAGGCCCAATGCCAGAGGACTGACCCTGAAGTGCCGATCGCCTGATCCCAAGCCAATGACGAATGACCATTGACTGCTTATTCCTTGTCCAGGTTCCAATTGGTGATGTCCGCGTTTACGCCCTCGCCACCGACCTCGCCGTCCGTTCCAAGGGAGGTGATTTCATACTCCACTTTGTACTCTCCTCGTTGGACTGGGCTGAGGTATTTATAGGGATTGGCCCAGGGATCTTCCGGCAGCTTGGGCAGATATCCTCCAAGCTTCCATTTCTTCGGGATCACTCCGACGGAGGGCTTTTCCACGAGCGACTTGAGACCCTGTTCTGTCGAGGGATAGACGCCGTTATCCAGTTTATAGAGTTGCAGCGCTCCCTCGATATTGCGAATCTGGACTTTGGCCGCCGTGCGCTTGGCGTCATCCGTTCTGCCCATGATGCGTGGGACGACCAGGGCTGCGAGAATGGCCAAGATGGCCACGACGACCATGATCTCGATGAAGGTGAAGCCGCCTGTTGCGCGTGAAGCGTGAAGCGCCTGCCTGCCGAGACGGCGGCGTAGGCCGGTGAAGCGTGAAGCGAGTGGGGTGTTTCCACGAGGCAATGCCTGTCCATTCTTTAACGATCTCAAGATCCGTCCTTCTTTGTCCATGCTGTGTCTCTCCCTCTGTCTTGTTCGACTTTCAACCTATTCCGACTCGGCGCGCGATTCTCGGTGTTGTACGCATTTCATCGAACCATCTGGCCCATTTCGAAGATGGGCAAGAGTATCGCGACGACGATGAAGAGGACGACGGCGCCCATGGCCAGGATCATGACCGGCTCCATGAGCGAGGTCAAGCGGGCGATGACCCGTTCCACTTCTCCGTCGTAGATTTGACTCACTCGGCGCAACATCTCCTCCAT
>CXWL01002478.1_pt1 | contig 50335 bp, 50 predicted proteins | sample 590931 | NCBI WGS metagenome assembly CXWL01 (sample SAMEA3498368, study PRJEB10139) | groundwater metagenome | biome: water well; material: biofilm material | place: Germany | collected 2015-04-27 | reverse complement strand
CGACGCCCTCGCTTGCCAGCTTTTCAAGCACGGTCACGTCGGTTGAATAATCGCCCGACTTGCCCTTGCGCCCACCCTTCAGCCCCATCTTGGCGAACAGGATTTCGCCAAGCTGCTTGGGACTGCCGACGGTAAAGGGCTGCCCGGCGAGCGCATGGATTTCAGCTTCGAACCCGGCAATCCCTTCGGCAAATTCGGCTGACATGCGCGCGAGTTCGGCGCGATCGACCCTGATACCTTCGCGCTCCATCTGCGCCAGCACCGGGATCAGAGGACGATCGACCCGTTCATAGACACGCATGACTTTTTCCGCCGAAAGGCGCGGCTTGAGCCACTGCCAGAAACGCAGCGTCACGTCCGCGTCCTCGGCGGCGTAACGGGTGGCATCCTTGAGCGCGACCTGGTTGAAACTGAGCTGCGACTTGCCCGACCCGCAGACATCCTTGAACGCGATGCAGACATGCCCGAAATGCGCGAGCGCCAGTTCGTCCATCCCGTGATTATGCTTGCCGGCATCGAGATCGAAACTCATCACAATGGTATCGTCGATCGGCCCAACCTTGATGCCGTAACGGGCAAGCACATTCAGGTCATATTTGATGTTGTGCCCGATCTTCAGGATCGACGAATCCTCGAGCAGCGGTTTGAGTTTGGCGATGGCCATATCGAACGGAATCTGGACGGGATTTTCAGACAGCAAGTCCGTCCCGCCATGCGCGAGCGGGATGTAGCAGGCACGGTTGGGGGCGGTCGCAAGGCTGACGCCGACCAGCCCTGCTGTCATCGAATCGAGCGCGTCGGTTTCGGTATCGACGGCAATCGACCCTGCCGCATAGCATTCCGCAATCCAGGCATCGAGCGCTTCGACGGTCTGTACGCAGTGATATTGGTCGCGGTCGAACGTCTGGGCTTCAGGTTTCGGCGCAGGCCCCGAAGGCACCGATTTCGCTTCCTGACGGAGCAGCTTCATCGTCTGGTGATCGGCCCGCGATGGTTCCCCCCCGAGCTTTTTCAGGAGCGAGGCAAAGCCGTGATGTTCGAGAAAGGCGCGCAGCGGCGGTTCAGGGATTTCCTTGAGAAGGAAGTCGTCCAAGGGCTCAGGAAGTGCGGCATCTTCCTTGAGCGTGACCAGCACCCGGCTCATCCGCGCCTGTTCCGCAAATTCGATCAGGTTTTCGCGCATCTTCGAGGGCTTCATTTCGGGTGCGGCCGCCAGAACGGCTTCGACCGTGCCAAATTCCTGGATCAGCTTGGCCGCAGTCTTCGGTCCGATCCCTGGAACGCCCGGCACATTGTCCGCGCTGTCACCCATCAGGCCGAGGACTTCGCCGAGCGCCTCGGGCAGCACACCGAATTTCTCGACCACGGCCTGCGGTCCCAGCCGCTCGCTCTTCATCGGATCGAGCATGTCGAGCCCGGGCTGGATCAGCTGCATCAGATCCTTATCGGTCGAAACCACCGTCACCAGCCATCCGGCCTTGAGCGCGGCGACCGCGTAGGATGCGATGATGTCGTCCGCCTCAAGCCCGACTTCCTCGATACACGGCAGCGAGAAAGCGCGCGTGGCATCGCGGATCATAGGGAATTGGGGAACAAGGTCTTCGGGCGCGGGCGGGCGGTGCGCCTTGTAGAGCGGGTAGATGTCGTTCCTGAACGATTTCCCCGACGCATCGAGGATGACGGCCATGTGCGTCGGGCCGTCGGCCTTGTGGAGCGCATCGGCCAGCTTCCAGAGCATGGTCGTATAGCCATAGACGGCGCCGACAGGTTCAGCGCGGATGTTGGTGAGGGGCGGAAGCCGGTGATAAGCCCGGAAAATATAGCCCGAGCCATCGATCAGGTAGAGGTGGTTTTGTGACATTGGCGAACGGTCTAGCGCGTTCGCCGCGCCGGGGCAAAAGCCTATTGACCGTGATAGGCCACGACTGTTGCACTGATTCCCTGCATCAGTTCCCAGCGCTTGGGAACCGGGCTGACCGTATCGGCAATCATCACGACCACGACATAGCTTGTTCCATCGGGCGCGGTCAGGATCGCAACATCGTTGAATCCGGCCGTGCGCCCCTTGAAATCCTGCCCGGTCCCGGTCTTGTGCGCAAACCCCCAATTTGCCGGAACGCCGCCGTGCAGCCGCTGCGGCCCGGTCGTAGAGGTTTCCATCAGATGGAGCAGGTAGCGGGTCGATGACGGCGAAAGCAGTTCGCCGCGTTTCAGCCGGAGGAGTGCACGGGCAATAGCGGTGGGCGCCGCGCCATCGGGCGGATCGGCCAGATAGGCATTCATTGCCGCCTTCCGTATCGCATCGGGAAGCTTGGCGCGAGCCGCCCGGAAAGTCCTGTTGTCAATAAAGTCCGACCGCCAGGTCAAGCCGGCGGTCTTCGCCTGGAGGAGTTTTTCCCCCGGGCCAAAGCGGATTGCGCCCAGATCCTTGCCCGAAATGAACGCCCGGATAGCCTGCGGCCCGCCGACCTTGCGCATCAGGAAATCGTTGGCCGTGTTGTCGCTCCGGCGCATCTGGCGGTCGAGCAGATCGGCAATGGTCGTGGTAAACCCGTTCTCCCCGATCGACGCAGCAATGGGCTGGTTGAAGACGGTAAGATCAGACCGCGTGAGCGTCACCCGGTCGTTGAGGTTCATCGCACCCCTGTCGATCGCATCCATCACCGCCAGCGCGACCCAGAGCTTCGACACGCTTTGCTGCGGCATCAGTTCGTCGCCGCGTTCGTCAATCATCCAGCTGCCGTCAAGACGGGCAATGGCGATGCCAGTACGCCCTTCATATCCGGCCCATAGTGCATGGATCGAGTTTGCGAGCGCGACAGGTCTGGTCGATTGCGGAGTGGGCGCCGGGGGTTTGGGTGTTGGTCGCGCAATCGGCTTGACCGGGGGGACAAAAACGGGCGGGCGTCGATCAGGCGCTTCCTGCGACGAGACGCATGCAGTCGCCGTCAACATTCCCGCGATTAACGCGATCCGCGCCCTCAATACCATTGATCGTCGCCCTATCAGGATGATCGCCCTTCAACATCCCCCGCACGACGAACGATTCTCCAGGCGCGACAAACGGTTGTGGAGACGCGCTATTTTCCGAACAGGGCGTTCGAAGGGGCCTCATTCGCCTTGGCCTTGGCCACTGCCTCCGCCGCGCGAAGGACGCGAATCAGGTTCCGGCTGGAGATTTTTTCGAGATCGGCCTGCGAGTAGCCGCGTCGTGCGAGTTCGGCGAACAGCGCCGGATATTTCGACACGTCCTCGAGCCCGTCGACCCCGGCAGGCATGCCGTCATAATCGCCACCAAGGCCGATATGATCGATGCCTGCCAGTTTGCGGATATGGTCGATATGATCGGCAACCTGCGCAAGCGTGCCACGCGGACGCGGATGTTCCGCCACCCAGTCCGCCAGCGCCGATGCCGCCGCACCCGGATTGCCCAGATGGATATATTTCGCCCGCGCATCCTCCGCCGCGCGTGCCCCTTCCCATCGGCGAACCTCCTCGCTGACGAAATCGGGCAGGAACACGACCATCACCATCCCGCCATTGGCCTTCAGGCGCGCCAGCACCGAATCGGGCACGTCGCGCGGATGGCCACCAATCGCTCTCGCGCCCGAATGGCTGAAGATCACCGGTGCGGCGGCGACATCCAACGCGTCCATCATCGTCGTTTCGGAGACATGGCTCAGATCGACGAGCATCCCCAACCGATTCATTTCCTTCACCACCGCCACGCCGAACGGCGCCAACCCGTCGAACTTGGGCGCATCGGTCGCGCTATCGGCCCAAGGCGTATTCTTCGAATGCGTGATCGTCATGTAGCGCGCGCCGGCACGGTACATCTGGCGTAGCACGCCCAATGAACTGCCAATCGAATGGCCGCCCTCCACCCCGATCAGCGAGGCAATGCGGCGCTGTTTGAAGGCCAACTCGATATCGTCGGCGCTGTGGGCGAGCACCAGATCCTTGGGATAGGCCGCGACCAGCCGTTCGACCACGTCGATCTGCTCGGTGACTTCGCGCACCGCCTCGGGCTCGGACAGGCTGGTGCTGACCCAGACCGACCAGAATTGCCCACCGACCTTGCCAGTCCGCAGGCGGGCGAGATCGGTATGCATCTTGCCCCCTTTCTGCGTGGCAGTGGACGACATGTCGTGGAAATCGAACTTCGAGAAATCATTGTCGAAGCGTTCGCGGAGCTGCTCCGGCACGTCATTGTGCCCGTCGACAACCGGGGAGCGGGCAAGCGCTGCGCGGGCGGTTTCTTCAGGGGTTGCGGCTTGAGCGGCACCCCCGATTGCAAGCAGAATAGAAAAATAGGAACCCAATAGGAAATATTTTGCTTGACTGGTAGGAAATGTTTTCATATTGTTCCTCATGTCGATCTGACGAATCGGGTTCTTTGAAACGTGAATATCAACGCCCAAGCCTCTCGCAGGCAAGGGAGGGGTGTGGCAGCAGTTCCTCCCTGCCGCAAGGCAGGGAGGAGGAGCCTTACGCCATCAGCTTGGGGAAGAAGCCCTCATGCGCGGCGCGGAGGTCGGCGAGGGGGATACTGGCTATGTGACCCGAATAGCCCGGAGCATCGCCAATGTTGAGGTCATCGCCGCCCGTATCCCCTATGAAATTGATCTCGATGCCAGACTGGTTTGCCAGCCGAATGAGGGTTTCATTGTCTTCCCGGTTAATGCTCACAACATATCGGCCCTGATCTTCACCGAACAATTTCGAACCAAGGGTCAACGCCTCCGGCGCGTTCCATGCGATGTCAAACGATGCGCCGAGTCCGGCGGCCAAAGCCATTTCGGCAACCGCTACGAGGACACCGCCGTCAGATACGTCATGAACCGCTGAGACCTTCTCGGCCTCCACGAGTGATCGAACGAATGAGCCAACCTTGCGTTCCATTTCGAGATTTACTGGCGGCGGCGGTCCATCCTCGCGTCCTTGTATCTCTCGCAGCCAAAGCGATTGGCCCAGATGGCCCANNTTGCCGAAATTCATGCAGTCGGTGGTCGCAAGCGGGGTGGCGCCGACGGCGGTCAGGTTGCGGTAGCATTCGGCGATAGCCTGCTTGCCGCCTTCATAGGGATCCGCATAGCAATAGCGCGGGGTGCAATCGGTGCTGATCGCCAACGCTTTTTGCGTGCCGTGGATGCGGACGACCGCGGCGTCGCCGCCGGGCACCTGCAGCGTGTCTCCACCGACCTTGTTGTCATACTGCTCCCAGATCCAGCGGCGCGAAGCGATGTCCGGGCTGGCCATGAGCTTGAGCAGGTCGGCGCCGATGTCCGTGCTTTCGGGAATGTCGGTCAGTGGCGCGGGCGGCACTGTCTTCACCCAAGGGCGGTCATAAGCGGGCGCATCGTCTGCGAGCGGCCCCAGGGGAATGTCGCATACCGTTTCGCCGTTGAACTTCAGCACCATGTGCCCGGTCTCGGTGACATGGCCGATCACGGCGAAATCGAGTTCCCATTTGCGGAAGATGGCTTCGGCAAAATCCTCGCGGCCGGGCTTCAGAACCATCAGCATGCGTTCCTGCGATTCGGAGAGCATCATCTCATAGGGCGTCATGCCCTCCTCGCGGCACGGCACCTTGTTCATGTCGAGTTCGATGCCGACCCCGCCCTTCGATGCCATCTCGACGCTCGAGGAGGTGAGGCCCGCCGCGCCCATGTCCTGGATCGCGACGATCGCGTCCGAGGCCATCAGCTCGAGACAGGCCTCGATCAGCAGCTTTTCGGTAAAGGGATCGCCGACCTGCACCGTCGGGCGCTTTTCCTCCGAATCCTCGGAGAAATCGGCCGAGGCCATCGTCGCACCGTGGATGCCGTCGCGCCCGGTCTTCGAACCGACATAGACGATCGAATTGCCCGGACCTGAAGCGGCCGAATAGAAGATCTTGTCGGTATCCGCGATGCCCACCGTCATCGCATTCACAAGGATGTTGCCGTCATAGGCCTTGTGGAAATTGACCTCTCCGCCGACCGTGGGCACGCCGACGCAATTGCCATAGCCCCCGATCCCGCGCACCACGCCCGAGATCAGGTGGCGCATCTTTGGATGATCGGGCCGCCCGAAACGCAGCGCGTTGAGATTGGCGATCGGCCGCGCACCCATCGTGAAAACATCGCGCAAGATGCCGCCAACGCCGGTCGCCGCACCCTGATAGGGCTCGATATAGCTCGGGTGGTTGTGGCTCTCCATCTTGAAGATCGCTGCCTGGCCGTCTCCGATATCGACGACGCCAGCATTTTCGCCGGGGCCGCAAATCACCTGCGGGCCGGTGGTCGGCAGTTTCTTCAGGTGGATGCGCGAGGATTTGTAGCTGCAATGCTCCGACCACATGACCGAAAAGATGCCCAGCTCGGTGATGTTCGGCTCGCGCCCCATCGCGGCGAGCACGCGCGCATATTCTTGGCAGGACAGGCCGTGTTCGGCAACGATTTCGGGGGTGATGGCTGACATGGCCGCGCCTTAACGGGGCCGGACGGATTAGCCTAGAGCATTTCCGTTTTTGAATGTTCCACCTGGCGTCACCCCTTCACCCAACCTACCGCAGCGCTACCCCCAAAAATGCTCGCGGAACCATTTGGTGACGATATATTTTGTGCCGCCCGACACCGGACAGCCTTCATGGAGCGTCAGTTCGTTGGGTGCACCCAGCGCATCCATGTTGTTCCAAAGGACAAGCATGGCAGTGCGTGGCGAGACACACATCCCTGCGCGCGGAAAATTCGTCTCCCCACCACCTTCGGGTTCGTTGAGGTAGATCATCGCCGTCCAGCTGCGTTGCCCGCCGCGGGCGCGCTCCATATCCCAATAGGACTGGTTCGCATGAAAAAAATCATGGTGCGGCTTGAAGAGCTGGCCCATTGCATAACGCTGCCCCTGCAGCGTTTCGCCGTGGCGCTTGTCGACCCCCATCAGATTGCAGATGCGGCCCTCGACGATCTGCACGAGCGGATGAAACGGATCGAGATCGCCGCTGTAACTGGTACGGAATCCTTCGATTTCCGTACCCTTGTAGAGCGTCGATGGGCGGCTTGTTGCATCGATCAGCGTCATCAGGTCGATGCACTCCTGTTCGGTCAGGAAGCCCTGCACAATGAAAAGTTCGATTATGCCCGATGTGACAATTTCCACACGTTCGTGCTTCGTCAGTCGTTTGCGGACAGTCTTGCCGATATTGGCAAGTTTGCCGGATCCCAGCTTCGCCTTCGCTGACGCCCCGCTCACTCGATCACTCGCCCCCGCACCATCACGAACTGCACCTTTTCCAGCACCCGCACATTGCTGAGCGGATCGCCATCGACCGCAATCATATCGGCCGAATAGCCTGGCGCAATCCGGCCGACCTCTTTGTCGATGCCCAGCAGCTTTGCCGCATCGGTGGTGGCGCTGGCCAGCGCCTCGGCCGGGGTCATCCCGCCAAGCGCGACAAGCTGGGCAAATTCCTCGGCATTGCGGCCATGTTCGAAAACGCCCGAATCGGTTCCGAACGCAATGCCAACACCCGCTGCGCGCGCCGCCTTCAGCGCTTCGCCGATATGGCTCAGCGTTTCGCGCACTTTTGCCTCGACTGTGGGTGTATAGATGTTCTTGCCCAGCCGTTCGCGGATGCCGGTAAAGGCCATCAGCGTAGGGACGAACCAGCCGCCATTAGCCTTCATCGCCTTGAGGCCTGCGGCATCGGCAAACGTGCCATGCTCGATCGAATCGACGCCCGCCCGCGCCGCGCCCTCGATCCCGCTGGCGCCATGGGCATGAGCCGCAACCTTCAGCCCAAGACTGTGCGCGGTCGAAACAATCGAGGCCATTTCCTCATCCGTGAAATGCTTGCCAAGGCCGCGCCCCTGTTGCGAAAGGACACCGCCGGTTGCGGTGATCTTTATGACGTCCGCCCCACGCTTCGACATTTCGCGTACGCGCGCTGCGCATTGCTCCGCCCCGGTGCAGGTATTGCCTGCATCGAGCACGGCGTTCACGTCCGGCCGGAAACCCGAAACATCGCCATGCCCGCCGATGATCGAAATCGCCGACCCGGCAGACAGGATGCGCGGCCCCGGAATGAAGCCCTTGGCTGTCCCGTCGCGCAGCGCGAACCCGGCAAGCGGCGCGGAACCCAGGTCACGCACCGTCGTGAATCCGGCAAGGGCTGTGATGCGGGCATTCTTGGCACCGGTCACGACGGCCGATTCTGTCGAATCAACTGCTTCGTTGCGAAAATCCCCGCCCGGATCGCCCGTCAGATGGACATGGCTGTCGATCAGGCCCGGAAGCACCGTTTTTGTCGAAAGGTCGATCATTTTCGCGCCCGTGTCGACGCGCGCCAGGCCATCGACAATGGCGGTGATCCGGCCGTCTGTTACCGTGATCGTGCTGGGCCCGCGCGCGGGTTTGGCAGCGTCGGTGATGACATGGCCGGCATGGATGATGACGGTTTCTGCAACCGCAGTTGAGGCAAAGGCCAAAAGCGTGGCAATGGCGGTAATCGGCTTGAGCATCATTGTTCCTCCGTTGTCAGCGGGATGGAACAGATGGGGCGATGGACGCAAGCGGGAAAAGAAAATGGGCCCGGAGTCAGCTTTGACACCGGGCCCCGGATTCATGCGATCCAACTACCAGAAGAAGCCGTAGATCGCGTCCACCACATAGCCACTGCGCGTATCGACGAGCAGAACATCGTCATAATAACGCACCCAGCGCGTACCATAGGGCGCCGGTGGCAGGCGATATTCCCAAGGATCGTTCAGCCAGTAGCGGTTGCCGAAAAAGAGCGAGTCGAGATAGATACCGATCCCGAAGCGCTGGTAACCATGGCGATAGCCATAGGGGTTGTAGTAGCGCGGCTGACGGTATTGATGGCGATATTGATTGCGATAGCCATGCCAATCATAGCGCCGGTCGCTGCGCCACGTCCGGTTCCAGTCGCGATGGTGCGATCCATTGTTCCAGTTGCTGTCGTTGCGATGGTGATCGCCGCGCCGTTCCCACCGGCCATTGTCACCGTGCCGCCAGCCACCGCGCTGTACGCCGTTCTGGCCATTCCCGCGATCTCCATCCCAGTGGCGATCATCGTTCCGGCGACCGTCCCAGCGGCGCTGGCTGCCCTGCGCAGAAGGCAGATCGCCACGCGGTCCGTCATGGCGACCGCTCCAGTTGCCACCGTTCTGACCATTGCCGTTGTTCCGATGGGCCCAGTCTTCCCGCCGCTGTGGTGTAGTCACAGGGGGAGCATTGGTGGACATTGAGTCTCCGCGACCCTGCCGGCTGCGATTGCCATCCCATTGCCCATGATTGCGGGAAGGTTGGGGCTGAGCCACCGGCGGCGATTGTGCGGCCTGAGGCTGGGCCTGGCTCCGCCAATTGCCATGGTGACCACTATCGGGGATCGCGACCGGCTGCTGCTGGCCACGAGCTTCGCGAGCCCGCGCCATTGCTTCATAGCGAGCAGCCCGGCTTTCGTTTTCAGGCTGCCCACCGCCGACCTGACCGGCTTGCAAGCGTTCACGTATGGTCGGTTGCGAATGGGAATTGCGCGCTTGTTCGCTAACCGGATCGTCCGGTTCGGCGAAAGCGGGAACGGATGTGGCGGATGCCAGCAACAAAGCGAGGGTCAACATTCGCATCGTCAGGTTACTCCTCACACGACTCACAATGGCCGTGCTTCCCATATCCTTTGGTCTCCGCCAGATGAGCCGATGCTTAATGGCGCTGAAAGCAACCAGAAAGCTGTCAGCGCTCCAACGGTGTCAGCGCCGGTACCGCCCGTGCAGCATCTGCAGGCGAAATCCCCGGCGGCGGTGCGGCTACAATCACTTCGCGGCCCGCCGCCATTGCCGCTGCACGACGGATCGCGCGGCGTATCCGCGGATACGTGCCACAGCGGCAGATATTGGTCATCGCCGCATCGATATCGGCATCGCTCGGATTGGCGTTGGTTTTCAGCAGCAGCGCTGCCGCCATAATCATGCCTGATTGGCAATATCCGCATTGCGGAACGCTTTCCGCCGCCCAGGCTTGCTGCACAGGGTGGCTGCGATCGCGCGACAAGCCCTCGATCGTGGTCACGACCGTGCCTTCGGCGGCAGCAATCGTGATCTGGCAGGAACGCACCGCACGGCCGTCCATATCGACCGTGCAAGCCCCGCAATCGCCCGAGCCGCAGCCATATTTGGTGCCGGTCAGATTCGACGCATCGCGCAACGCCCAGAGCAGTGGCGTTTCGGGGTCCATCCGGTATTCGACCGGCTGGTTGTTGACAGTCAATTTGGTCAAAACGCCTGCTCAAGCCGAGCGCGAAGGTTGCGCGCCGGATTCGGCTCAGCCATCGGCTGCGCCAATTTGCGATCAAGCCGCTGGATTCGTGCATAAAGATCTTCGCTCGCGCGGATCAGATCCTGTGCTTCCTCAGGAAGGCCCGCGACGGTGTCGGCATCGCTCGGCGCGGCTGCGGCAAGCGAATTTGTCAGTGTTTGCGACGCGCGCTGCGAAAGCAACCAGGCGATGGTGTGCATCAGCCGCGTCGTCACTTTGAGCGATTCGCATGAAAAGCTGACACGTTGCAACGGGCTCATATCCAAGCGCGCTTCACGCCCGAACTGGTCAAAATAGGCACGCGCCTCATCGGCCAGCACCATGGCCTCCATATAAAGCGCGTTGATGACCTTTTCCGTCAAACCCATGACTGGATGCGTTTCCGACTCATTGCTTTGCCCAAGCCGCAGGAATGGCACATCGGGATGATCGGGGAAACGGCGATTGAAGGTAAATTACGCCCGAATGGCCTTCAATAGGCACCAATCGCCTCAAACATCGTCGTCAATGCGCGGCGTTCGGCCATATCGAGTTCGGGCCGCCAGATTTCGAGAAGCAGGATGACGCGGGTCTGGTCGCTGTCATTCCATGCTTCATGTTCGATACTGTCATCGAAGATCATCGCCTTGCCAGCCTCGACCATGCGAGTCTCGTTGCCAACGCGCAAGCGACAATCCGGCGGCACGATCAACGGCAAATGAACAATCAACCGCGTGTTGAGCATCCCCCAATGCGGCGGAATATGCGTTCTGGCCTTCAGCACCGAAAACAGCGCCATGGGTGACCGCGTTGCAATTGCAGGCATGGGCAGCGGCTCAAGTGCCGCAATGGTGGCGGGGCAGGCGCTGGCGTGTTGCTCCACAAGCCCACCATCCTGCCAAAGATAATAGGCGCTCCAGCTCGGATCGTTGAGAAGCGCGTGCTCGCGTGTCGGCCGGTCGTGGTTGGTCTGGACATAGGGCGCGAGGCCTTGATCTGCCGCAAGCACAACCTCCACTTCCGCGCGGATTGCGGACGTCGCAGCCTCAAGCCCGGGCACCCAATCGAACGACGTGTTATCGTAAAAAGGTATCTGCGGCAGGCGGGGAAAGAAAAAGCTGGTCGGTTGCTGCACCTGCGGCTGCGCGCGGCCGACAAGGATTTCGAGCGCTTCCGCAAATCGCGGGCCCGTCGCCTTGGCATCGATACCGCCTGCCGCAAGGCTGGCCTGCAAGTGATCCTCGAACCGCTTTTCGTTTGCTACCCTCGTCGCCACGGCGCGCTCAAGCCGCACCGACAGGTCGGGCGGCAGGTTCTGATGCTGGGCCGCGCTCGAAAGCGCCATGCCGAGCCAACTGCTCGCAGCACGATCATCCCCCAGCCGGGCCTGATGCTCACCCTTCATCAGCAGCGCGTAGAGGTTGCGTGGCTCCCTCTCGAGCACGGGCGCGAGGGCCGATTCCATCGCCGCTCCGTCGCCTGTCATTTCGCAGGCTTGCGCCAAAAGCAGCCAGAGCTGGTGCGAGGCGCGGCCTGCGGCCACCACCTGATCGAAGGCCATACGCGCCACTATGCCGTCGCCGCGTGTCAGTGCCTCGACGCCGGATCGGGCGATGGCTTCATAATCTGGGGCATTCATCGACCGAGCCTTAGCGCCCGGCCGCGCCCCGATCAAATCCCGCCATACCATTCATAACCCGCGCCATCCTCCCAATAACCACCCTTGCCACCGAACACCTTGGTGAGATCATCGACCGCCTCGATCCGCTCGACATATTTGGCTTGCTTGTAACCGAGCTGGCGCTCGACCCTGAGGCGGAGCGGCGCGCCATTGCCGACGAGTAGCGGCTCGTCATTGAGCGCCCACGCCAGGATCGTCTGCGGGTGGAAGGCATCTACCAGATCGACGCTTTCATAATATGTCGTCCCGAAGCCCATCTTGTCGGCGCAGTGGAAGACGATGTAACGCGCCTGTGTGCGCAGACCTGCCGCATCGAGCAGCAACTTGAGCGGTACCCCGGTCCATTTTCCGATCGCGCTCCATCCTTCGACGCAATCGTGCCGCGTGATCTGCGTGCGCTTTGGCCCCGCCATCAACTGTGCCAAAGAAAACGCCTGTGGCCGCGCAACCAGACCATCGACCATAAGCCGCCAATTGGCAAACTTCTCGGTAATATGCCGGGCGTAGACGGGCCCTTGCGGCTGACGCGTACCGTTGACGCGAAAGACTGGAGAACGCTGATCCGGGCGGAACTCCTTGGCCAGAGCCATCCTGTCCTGCAGGCTGCGCTGGATAGCAAAGTTGCCCTTTTCGCCAAGCGCCAGGAGCTTGAGGAAGTCCTCATTCTTGCCAAGCGCGTCGCATCCCGAAAGGAGCCCTGCGGCACCCCCGACCAGCAAGTTTCGGCGCGAAATGATCATGCCGGTTCTCCCGCATTATTGGCCGGCGGAGGCGAGAGCCTGTACCAGCCCGTAATCATCGAACGGATCTCGTTGATCGGCCCCGCAAGCACCACAAGTATGAGGTGGATGACGATGAAGCCCGCAATCCCCGCCGCACAGATGAAGTGGATCGACCGCGCCGATTGTCGGCCGGCGAACAGATCGACCAACCAGGGCATCGCCGAATTCATGCCCGGGGACATGGTGAGTCCCGTCAGAATCACCACCGGGATCAACCCGAACAGGACAAGGCTATAGGTGATCTTCTGCAACGGATTATAGCGCGCCTCGCTCTCGTGGAAATCGAAACGCGCGTGCTTCTTGATGTCTTCCCACAGGTGCTTCGGCGCGACCTCGGCCCGGGAAAGCGCCACGTCCTTTTTGAGGTGCCCGTTGAACAGCGACCAGAGCAGAAAGGCGAGCAGCCCGAACGCCAGCACCCAGGCAAAAGCCAGATGCCATTGCCGCCCGAGCGCCAGGTTGTAGCTCGAGGGAATCGTCGCCCAACCCGGAAAACGCGGCAGGACGAGCCAGGCATGATCAAGATTCGCGCCATATTTGCCCCAGTACAACCGGGGGTGCGCGTTGAAGATCATCATGCCCGACATCAGCATGACGAAGATCGCCACTGCATTCACCCAGTGCCAGATGCGGGTCGAGAGCCTATGGCGGAATACGATTGCGGGCACCGCCTGACGTTCGTCAGCATTATCGGAGGCAATTGCAGCTTCAGTCATTGGGGACACTCCTCCCCTTGGGTTCGGGTGCAAGTCGAATTCCGTTACAGGGCCGGCCTGTCAATCGAGGATGCGCTTGCCGGTTCCCCAAATCAACCAGACAATCGCGCCGACAACATTGACCCCGGCCGCAACAATCAGCGTTGCGGTGTAGCCCCCTGTCAAATCGAGCAGGAAACCGGTCGCGGCAACGCCGATAATGCCCGGCAATGTCCCGGCGGTGTTGGTGATGCTGAACAGGACGTCGGCATGCTTTGGCGCAATATCAAGATGGTTCGAGGCAAGGCCCGACCAGGTCAGGCCAAGCAGGCCAAGCGCGCCGCACAGCGTCGCCAGCGCCGCCATCGGTGTCGTCGCATTCGATGCAAACAACAAGAAGGAGGCCGACCCCAGCAGCCCCGCAATCTGGAATCCCTTACGCACCAGCGTCAAGTCCGCGCCACGCGTGATGAGCCGGTCGGCGATCGCGGCCCCCAGATTGCCAACCACGAAATAGCTGACCCACGGGCCAACGGCAAAAACACCAGACCCGGCAACAGACAGGTTCTGGGCATCGCGAAAGTAGCTCGGCAGCCAGGTCAGCATCAGATAGAGCGTCCAGTTGCTGCAGAAATGGTTGAAGATGAGCGCCCATACCGCAGAATGCGAAAGCAGGCGGCCCCAGGGCACGTGATCGCCATGTTCGCCCGCTTCGGCCTCAACGTGTGCCAGCAAGGCGCACTCCGCGGGGGAAATTGTCGGATGTGCCGATGGCCGGGCATGGACGAACAGGAACCAGACAATCGCAAAGACGATGCCTGCCATTCCGAACACGTAGAACACGCTCTGCCAGCCATAGCCAGCCACAAGCCAGCCCGTTGTCGAGAGTGCAAAGATCGTCCCCAGCGCGATACCCGTCAGGTTGAACGCGACCGCGCGGGTCCGCTCGGTCGGCGGAAGCCACCGTGCGAACAGGTTATAGACCGCCGGAAAACTCGCCGCCTCTCCGATGCCCATCGCAATCCGCGTCGCAATCAGCACAGCGAACGACAGGCTGGCAGCAATCGGCGTCAGGAATGTGAAAACCGACCAGCCGATCAGCGCAAGCCCCAGCAATAGCTTGCCGCCGATCCGGTTCGCCAGCCATCCGCTTGGGATCATCGCGCCCATATAGCCGATGAAGAATGAGGACAGCACCAGCCCCTTGGTCGTGCCCGACCAGCCAAACTGTTCTGCCATCGGAATGACCGCAACCGAGATATTGACCCGGTCGATATAGCAGATGAACGTCGCCAGAAAGCACAGCGCGACCAGGATATGACGCTTCTGGATTCCGTTGCGGCCGGCTTTTGTGGCCTGTGTTGCGATCTCCATCCCCACCTCGCTGCCTTTTCGCATTCGATTGGAGGATAGAACCCGCTTCAGCCGAATAGGCAAGCGATGATTTCGGCGAGGATCACAGGATCGCGGCGAGCTTTTCTTCTGCCAGCCGATCAAGCTCGGCGCGGCTCTTCTTCTCGCTCGACGTTTTCAACTGGCCGCAGGCGGCGTCGATATCGCGGCCGCGGGGCGTGCGAACGGGCGCAGAAATCCCGGCCTTGAACACGAGGTTCGAAAAGGCCCGAATACGCTCTGGCTCCGAACACTCATAAGCCGCGCCCGGCCAGGGGTTGAAGGGAATTAGATTCACTTTGGCAGGCAGCTTGTACTTCTTGAGCAAGCGGACAAGCTCGCGCGCATCATCGTCCGAGTCATTCTTGTCCTTGAGCATCACATATTCGAAAGTGATGCGCCGCGCATTGTTCGCGCCGGGATAATCGGCGCAGGCCTGGAGCAATTCCTCGATCCCGTATTTGCGGTTGATCGGAACGATTTCGTCGCGGACTTCCTTGGTCACCGCATGAAGCGAAACCGCCAAATTCACCCCAATCTCATCGCCAGCGCGCGCCATCATCGGAACGACACCCGAGGTTGATAGCGTGATGCGGCGCTTGGAGAGCGCCAGCCCGTCGCCATCCATAACGATCTTGAGCGCATCGCGGACAGCCTCGAAATTGTAGAGCGGCTCACCCATCCCCATCATGACGATGTTGGTGAGCATCCGGCCATCCTCTCCGCTCGGCCATTCGCCAAGCGAATCGCGTGCAAGCATGACCTGCCCGACAATTTCGGCGGGCGTCAGGTTGCGGACGAGGCGCATCGTGCCGGTGTGGCAGAAGCGGCAATTGAGCGTGCAGCCAACTTGGCTCGACACGCACAGCGTCCCGCGATCTGCATCGGGGATGAAGACCATCTCGAAATCCTGCCCGTCGTCCGAGCGCAGCAGCCATTTGCGGGTGCCGTCTGTGGAGACCTGCGCCTCCACGACTTCAGGCCGCGAAATGGCGAAATGCTCGCTGAACCAGCCGTGCTGCGCCTTGGCGATATCGGTCATCGCCGCAAAGTCTGAAACTCCCCGGTTGTAGATCCAGTGCCAAACCTGCTTGGCGCGCAGCTTGGCCGCTTTTGGCTCAAGCCCGGCCGCTTCAAGTTCAGCCCTGATCTGCTCCTTGGTCAACCCGACCAGTTCGGCACGACCATCCGCGCGCACACTCGCAGCGCGCGGCACGGGAACCGGATCGATGTTTCCGGGGATTTGCATGGCCGCGCCTATAGGGGTCGCTTTGTGATATTGCCACCGCAATAGCCCACCCTACCCGAATCAGCGCCCCCGCGCGCAACCCAGCGCCGCTGCATCGATGGCGGTCGCCGCTCCCTTCAGCGTGTAGGTATCCGCAAAGCCGCCTCCGTTTGCCGAGACGGTCGCAATGCTCATGCTCCGCCCTGAACGCATCGCAGCGATGATTGCTGCGTCGCCCCGGGGGTCAGGCGCCCAGGCATCGGCCCCTCCTGCCACCATCGGAAAACGGCGATCGTCAATGCTGAGCGTGACGGCGGCATTGGCCCGCTTTTCGCGGCTCAGGCGGATATGGACCTGCCCGCGGATGCGCGGCACCGGCCAGTGCGCCACGCTGGCGAAGGGCCGCCATTTGCCGCCGCGGCTCCTGACCGGTTCGGCAATCGCAAAGCAGCGCAGCGGCTTGGCGTCGCGGAACGCCCCCCAGCCATTGTAAACGCCAAGCGCATCGCGCGCCGTCGCCGGGCTTGCCGCCAATACAAAGGCCAGCAGCGCGCGCCTCATGCCAATTGCGTGCCTCCGCCGAGACGAATGACTTTTTCCTCGCCATTGCCGACCATCACCATCGTCCCTTGCGGCAGGCTGGGCGCAATCGGCGCCTTCCAGACGGGATCGACGTCCAGCCCCAGCAACATCCCGCGCAGCACCCGTGATGACATGCCGTGCATGATGACGAGCCGGTCGCCCCGCTGGCCCGCAGTATCGTCGATCCAGCTTTGCAGGCGGGCGGCGATATCGTCATACCATTCACCACCCGGCGGACGGATGCTGAACAGCGCTACGTGCGGATCCAGGATGCTCCCCTGTTCGGCCATGATCTCGGCATATGTGCGTCCAGCCCAATCCCCAACGTCAATTTCCTGCAGGCGGGCATCGTGCGTCGCGCTGTGCCAGTCCCCGCCAATATGTTCGGCGATCACGGCCAGCGTCTGGAGCGCACGGCCCGAAGGCGACGACCAGAGCGAGAGCGTCTGGCGCGTTCCGAGCCACTGGGCGAGCGCTTCGCCCATCGCTTCAGCCTGTGCGAATCCTGTTCGCGTCAGCGGAGTATCGAGCTGATCGCCCTGCATCCGTTTCGCAGCGTTAAAGACGGTTTCGCCGTGACGAGCGATGAAGATGCGGCCTTGTAATGCAAGGGGTAATGTCATGCCGCTTCATCCCCGCAAATTATCCCCAATGCAAGCTGTGCCAACCCTTGCAGCCAAGCCCATTCTTGTTCATGAAAGGCACTGGCGAGCGGCGTTTCTGCCGCTATAAGCGCACCAGACCATAGCGAATAAGACCAGGGAATTTTTACATGAAGGCTACCATCGAACGGGCTACGCTTCTGAAGAGCCTGGGCCATGTCCAGTCGGTGGTTGAACGCCGCAACACGATACCCATTCTTTCGAACGTGCTGATCGAAGCCAATAGCGACGGCACGATCCGGCTAATGGCAACCGATCTCGATTTGCAGATCAACGAAAGCGTCGAAGCACAGGTCGAAACGCCGGGCGCTACGACGGTTTCCGCCCACACGCTCTTCGATATAGCCCGAAAGCTGCCCGAAGGCAGTCAGGTGAGCCTTGCCGCAGCCGATGGCAAGATGGCGGTTAATGCCGGCCGCGCGCGTTTCAACCTTTCGACGCTGCCGCGCGACGATTTTCCGGTCATTGCCGAGGGCGAACTGCCCGTGAAGTTCGAGCTTCCAGCGGCCACGCTCAAGGAAATCATCGACAAGACGCGCTTTGCGATCTCGACCGAGGAAACCCGCTATTACCTGAACGGCATTTTCTGGCACGTGACCGACGATGCCCAGCCGGTGCTCAAGGCGGCCGCAACCGATGGCCACCGCCTTGCCCGCGTCACTGTGGCCCGTCCCGATGGCGCGGCGGGAATGCCTGACATCATCATTCCCCGGAAGTGCATTGCCGAACTGCGGAAGCTGCTCGACGAAATCGACGGTTCGGTCGAGATTTCGCTTTCGCCCAGCAAGATCCGCTTCGGGCTTGGCACGGCCGTCCTCACGTCAAAGCTGATCGATGGCACTTTTCCCGATTATAGCCGCGTTATTCCTACAGGAAATGACAAGATCCTCAGGATCGATCCGAAGAGCTTTATGGAAGGCGTTGACCGCGTCTCGACCATCGCCTCGGAAAAGACACGAGCGGTCAAGATGGCGCTCGAGACCGACAAGATCACGCTCTCGGTCACATCGCCCGAAAACGGCACGGCGTCCGAGGAAGTATCAGGCGATTACAAGTCGGATGGCTTCGAAATCGGTTTCAATGCGCGCTATTTGATGGACATATTGGCGCAGGTCGAAGGCGATACGGTCGAAGTCCACCTCGCCGACGCCGCCGCGCCCACGCTGCTGCGCGAGAATGACAAGGCCAGCGCGCTTTATGTGCTGATGCCGATGCGGGTTTGAGCATTTTCGCCCAAAGCGTTGCCTTGGGTGAGACTGTTTGCAGACGGTCTTGTTTATCGGGTCGTCAGCGTTTCCAGCAGCCCCTTTGCCCCTGCCATCACCTCTGACCAAGCAAGGTCGAAATCCCGGGCATCGCCATAATAGGGATCGGTAACGCTCTGGCCCATCCGCCCCGGAACATGATCGAGCAGCAGAGAAAGCGCCGCCGTCGCATCCGTCGGGCACAGCACCTGCAAATCGGTGAGGTTCTGAGCATCGAGGGCGACGATATGCGTGAAACGACTGAAGTCCTCGCGCACCACTTGTCGCGCACGAAAGGCACCAATCTCTACGCCATGCTTCCTCGCAACCGCTTGCGCGCGCTTGTCCGGAGCATGGCCGATATGCCAATCGCCAGTTCCGGCGGACTCGATCGCAACGTCAAGCCCCGCCGCTTGCACCTCGCGCTGCAACGCGGCCTCGGCCAGCGGTGAGCGGCAGATATTGCCCAGACAGACGAAAAGTATGGAAGCCGTCATTTCCGCATCAATCTCCTTGCCAAGCCACCTTGCTCTGCTAGCCATAAGCCAAGCGGGGTACAAACGCTGCGTGGAGGAAGAATTTGACCAAGGCCGAAACCGCAACGCCGCATACTGAGCGGTACTCTTGGTATGTGCTTTCCGTCCTCGTGCTGGTCTACATCCTGAACTTCATCGACCGGCAAGTGCTGACCATATTGGCGGAAGACCTGAAGCGCGACCTCCACCTGGAGGACAGCGACCTGGGCTTTCTCTATGGTACGGCGTTCGGCGTCTTCTATGCGCTGTTCGGCATCCCACTTGGCAAGCTCGCCGATAGCTGGAACCGCGTTCGCCTGATGAGCATCGGCCTTGCCTTATGGTCGAGCATGACGATGCTTTCAGGGCTGTCGCGCAATATCGGACAGCTTGCCGCTGCGCGCGTGGGCGTGGGCGTGGGTGAGGCGACGGCAGGCCCGAGCGCCTATTCGCTGATTGCCGACTATTTCCCCAAACACCGACGCGCAACCGCGCTCGCGATCTACACGTCGGGCCTTTATCTGGGAGGGGGGCTGTCGCTGTTTATCGGCGGCGCGATCGTCACGCAGTGGAACCAGGCGTTCCCCGATCATAGTGGCCCGTTCGGGCTGGTCGGCTGGCAGGCAGCGTTCCTCGCGGTCGGCATCCCCGGCCTCCTTCTCGCGCTTTGGGTCGCGACATTGCGCGAGCCGATCCGCGGCCTGATCGACGGTGTCCCGACGGCGCCGTCGGCGGCTCCTTTCAAGGCCTTTGGCGAAGAGTTGATTGCCGTCATCCCGCCTTTCACGCTGATCGGAGCGTTGCGGCGCGGGCCAGTGGCCTTTGCCATCAACATGACTGTCGCGGCAGTCGCAGCGGCTGTTGCGTGGCAGCTCTACCGGCTGACCGGCGATGGCAAGCAATGGGGCGCAATCGGGTTGGGCATCTATGCCGTTTTCAGCTGGGCAACCACATTGCGCGAACGCGATCCACCGGCCTTCGAGTTGATCTGGAAGACGCCCGCATTCCTTTGCGTTGTCCTCGGCTATGGCCTGATCGCGTTCATCGGTTATTCCGTCAGCGCATTTTCGCCCGCCTATGCCATCCGCACATTCGGGGCCGATCCGCAAATGGCCGGTTTCCTGATCGGCGGTGCAGGGGCAGCGGGCGGTGCGATTGGCGTCATTCTCGGCGGTTGGGCCGCGGATCGATTGCACCTCACCAATCCTGCGGGACGGTTGATCGTCGTGCTGGTCGGTTCGGTCGCGCCTTTGATCCCCTTCGTGGCGGCTTTCACGACCGAAAGCGAGACCGTCTATTATGCTGTGCAATTGCCCATGACGATCCTGTCGAGCGCCGCACTGGGTGCCTCGGCTGCCACCATTGTCGATTTGGTCTTGCCACGCATGCGGGGTACGGCAACGGCGGCGTTCCTGATCGGAACCACCCTCGTTGGCCTGTCGCTCGGCCCTTACAGTGCCGGCAAGATCTCGACAATTACCGGCGATCTTGCGACCGGCATGCTTTCGCTGCTGGCCGTGGCGCCGATTTCCATCGGCGCCCTGTTGATCGCCTATCACACGGTTCCCAAGGCAGCAGCCACGGTTCTCGAACGCGCGCGCGCGGCCGGGGAGCCCGTTTAGGCCGAAGGCCGCCCGACCGAATGATAGTCGAAGCCTGCGCGCTTCGCTTCCTCGGGTTGGTAGATGTTGCGTAAATCGACAAGGCAGCGCTGATGCATCGCGTCGCCCAGCCGCTTGAGATCGAGCGCACGGAACGCATCCCATTCGGTGACGATCACCACCGCAACCGCGCCTTCGGCAACGGCATAAGGATCCGCCAGATAGGAGATGTCCGGCATGAGTGATTGCGCGACACCCATCCCTTCGGGATCGTAGGCCGCGACATCGGCTCCCGCGTCGATCAGCGCTTGGACGATCGCAAGCGAAGGGGCGTCGCGCATATCGTCGGTGTTGGGCTTGAAGGTCAGCCCCAGCAAACCGATCTTGCGACCACGGACATCGCCACCGACGGCCGCGATGATCTTGCGACCCATCGCCCGTTTGCGGCTGTCATTGGCCTTGACCACGGCTTCGACGATCCGCACCGGCGCGTCGAAATCCTCGGCGGTCTTGAGCAGCGCCAACGTATCCTTGGGAAAACAGGAACCGCCATATCCCGGCCCGGCATGCAAGAATTTCGACCCGATCCGGTTGTCGAGGCCAATGCCGCGCGAGACGTCCTGCACATCGGCGCCCACGGCTTCGCACAGGTCTGCAATTTCGTTGATGAAAGTTATCTTGGTCGCAAGGAAAGCATTGGCAGCATATTTGATCAGTTCGGCCGTCCGCCTGCCCGTGAAAAGGATCGGCGCTTCGTTGAGGAAGAGCGGCCGGTAGATTTCGCGCATCACGCTGCGGGCGTGCTCATCTTCGGTTCCAATCACAATACGGTCGGGCCGCTTGAAATCGGCAATGGCTGCACCTTCGCGCAGGAATTCGGGGTTGGAGACAGTTGTCCAGTCAAACCCCGGCGCCGCTTCCTTCAAGATGCGCGCAACCTCGTCGCCAGTGCCAACCGGGACGGTCGATTTGGTGACAATCACCATGGGGCGTTTCGCAGCAGCGGCGATATCGCGGGTTGCCTGATAGACATAGGACAGGTCGGCATGGCCGTCGCCGCGCCGTGACGGCGTGCCGACTGCGATGAAGACCGCGTCTGCATCGCCCACCGAAGCGCTCAGGTCAGTCGAGAAAGCGAGTCGTCCAGCCTCCACATTGTTGCGCACCAGCGCCTCGAGGCCCGGCTCATAGATTGGCATGATGCCGCCCCTCAGGGCATCGACCTTGGCCGCGTCAAGATCGACGCAAATGACGTGGTGGCCGAAATCGGCAAAACAGGCTCCTGAGACGAGACCGACATAGCCCGCACCAATCATCGTGATTTTCATGAAATACCCTAATCGAAGTCTGACGCTCGCCCTTAACCTGCCAGCCCGTTCGCTGCCAGCCCAAACGAAAAGGGCCAGTCTTCCGACCGGCCCTCTCGTTACAATCCAAAAAGGATTGGAATGGCTTACATGCCCGAACCTGGACCGTAAGTGATTTCCACCCGACGGTTCTGGAGTTCACGCACACCATCGGCGGTTTCGACGCGCGGAGCGCCTTCACCGAAGGCCTGAGTACTGATGACGCCACCCGGAATGCCCTTGCCCTCAAGGTAGGAACGAACCGAAGCATTACGCCGTTCGGACAGGCCGATATTGTACTTCGGCGTACCCGACTTGTCAGCATGGCCTGCAAGCATGACCTGAGCCTGACCGCAGGTGCTGTATGCACCAACAGCGCTATCAAGGATGCCACCGGCTTCAGCCGTGATGTCCGACTTATCCCACTCGAAGAACACGATATACGGCCCAGGTGAGCAGACTTCCGGCGGCGGAGGCGGCGGAGGCGGAGGCGGAGGTGGCGGAGGCGGAGGTGGCGGAGGTGGCGGAGGTGGAGCTTCCGGTTCACCAAAATTGTAGATCAGGCTGCCAAGCATTGAGTGCGAACGGTAGCGACCGTCCGTCACACGTCCGAGCCGATCGATCAGCGCCACATGATCGGCGTTGAAGAAGCGATACTTCAGGCCAACGTCCCAATGATCGTTGAGCGGAGCACGAATGCCCGCAATTGCCTGCCACGCAAAACCGGTATCCGAATCATCAACAGCATTGCCGAACGTGCTCAAGCCATAGCTGACCTTGGTCCGGGCGACACCGCCGCCGACGCCGACAAAGCCGTTGAGGCCGTCATCGTCGCCGAAATCGAGTATTCCGTTCAGCATGAAGCTGAGAACCGAAGAATCGCCGCCAGCAAAGGCATATGTACCGGCGGCTGTATTGACCACCGCGCCGCCGACGCCGACCTGCGGCTGGACAACAGTCGATGTAACTGACTGGATGCCTGCCAGTTTGTAGCCGACTTCGGCTTCAAGGCGGAAACCGCCAAAATCATAACCGATAATGCCGTCGACATCATAGCCGGTGTCATGATCGACGCTCGTGGCATTTCGCACGACGCCAACATCGAATCTTGTATCTTCAACGATCGAGGCTCCAGCCTCAACGCCGACATACCATGCATCATCACGCGCAAGCGCAGGTGAGGCAATGGCGGTGGACGTGAGTGCCATAGCAATGGCCAGCTTCCGCATAATAATCCCCTTTCTCATTTGTCACTCGGGACAGCATCGACGCACTAGCCAAAGCGAAGGACGGGTGCAAGCGCAGAAATTGCCCGAACTGTTGCCCAAATGCCGCAGTTGCGGCCCAGTTGGTGCGAAAGACACAGCCGGAAAACGACAATCAGGCAGTGATCAGCCCGTGCGCCCTCAAAGCCGCCAGGATAGCCGCCACAACGACTCGTATTTCGGCATCGATTGTCGTGCCTCCGCTGGCATCGGCAATCGCGGGCTGCCGCGCGCCCAGCACCTGTTGGCTGTGGATCCGCACTGCTGCTGCGTCGATCTGGCCAACTTCCCAAGCGGATGCAGCCCTTTTCACTGGCAAGGCGTCGGCGAGGCTCCACGCAACCATGCCATCGAAGGGCGGCGCAAAGCGCCAGCCCCCAGCCGTCCAGCAGGCAATTGCTCCGTCATGGCCCGCCCAAGCACCGGTGGCTCCGCCCCCGACGATCCAGCATTGGCCCGGAACCGGCGATGCGGGAACGTTCGCGGGCGCCACGACCTGAACCACAGGCTGGACGAGCATGTCCGCAAGCGCCAGCGCTTCGTTGTGCGTTATTTCCTTTTGCGCCTGCCCGCTTGCAAGCAGCGGAAATCCGAGGCGACCGGTTTCTTCGTTCATGACGAACTCCTTATGTCAGGGGAATGGTGATGGCAGTGGGGCGCGACTGGCCGGAACTACCGATCTGGCGGACGCTGAAAATCAGGCGGGTTGCCCCGTTTGCGAGATCGGCGGCGCGCGCGGCTACGTCATAGATGAGGCCCGGCCCGCTTTGCTCGCTCACGCGGGCAGACCCCGTGTCGGGCGTGAAGGTGACGGCATAACGCTCCACCTCCTCGACCAGCGGCGCATCGACGCCGTCGAGCCAGCGCCAGCCATTGCGACTGCGACGCATCCAGCGAATTTCGGTATCACCATTGGCCAGCAGGATTGCGGCGAGATGCGATGGTGGGAGCGGGAAAAGTGCCTGGCCGGGAGCGACAAGACCTTGCTCGGGCGGCACGGCATCCTGAATGCCGACCGCGATTGTACGCACCCGCCCCGCCCCTGGCGGAATGTCGATAAAGGCCAGCGCATCGGCCTCGATTAGAATGAACCGTTCCCCCGCCGCATGCGAGGAAATCGCCCATTCGGTTCCGCGTCGCCCACGTAGCAAACCTGAAAGTCGGTAGCGATTCTCTCCCAGGGGCAAGGCCGTGCGGAACTGGATCAACTCGTCGCCCAGCATGGCAGCGTTAGCGCCCGCCAGCAACGCGGCTCGGTCGCACTCCTGCAATGTCATGCCGCCGTGTAGCAGCGCGACCTCGACCGATCCGGCTTCATCGAAGAGCAAGGCACTCCCGTCTTGCAGGGCGGTCTTTGCCACACCAATCACGGCGGGCGCGGCCGTTGCCCCGGCTTCCTGCCAGCTTGCCCCATCGTCTAGGCTGAGGAGCAGGCTGGCCCGCCGCCAACCCGGCAATAACCCCGCCGCAGCAATGGCAATGCGTGGCGCAGTCGCCGCCGTGTCATCGAGCTGGGGCAAATCAAGCAGGTGATACAGCGTCGGCCCGTGAACAAGGTCGGGCTGCGAAAGATTGCGCCCGGGGTCGGACGCTGGCGCAAGACCCGAAACCGCCGCACGCTGGGTGAGATCGACCTCCACCACCATCCGGTCGAGCATCACACCCGACACGCGCCAGTCGGTCGCGTCGCCCGGCACGGCAAGACGTTGGCCCGGCTCAAGGTCGAGATAGCGCCACGGCAGACGGATCTTTGCAGTCACCCGTTCCGCGCGCATCCGTTGTAACGCGGCAACCGCATGACGCTTCACCCAGCCAGCATCGAGCGTCACGGGCATGTCGATCCGAAGGTCGCGCCGCCCTCCACCACCATCGCTGACCCGCTGGAGCCCTTGCTGGTAATCGCGCGCCGGTTCGTAATGCGCGACCGACAGGGTTGCAGGCAGCGTCGCTTCGGAACGCCGCTCACGCGCCAGACGGGGTTCGGTTTTGTCGGTCGGGGAAGCACCCTGATCGGTCGCTGTCACATCTCCATAGGAGTTCGGCGCCGACTCAAGCCGCAACACAGCGCCGTCGTCGCGCGCATGGTAGGGAAAGAGACTGGCCAGCGTCTCGGCAACTCCGCGCACTGCATCGCCGGTAGCGGCAAAGCCCTGGAGCAATGCCGGATCATCGGCGATGACGCCCGCGCCAGCCAGCTCCGAAAGCATTTGTCCGACGCTGACATCGCCGTCATCGGCCACCACTTCGAAACTCAAGGCCGGGATGCGGTTACCGAAATCGCCAAGCTGGAAATCCTCGAACACGGCATAGGCAAGGCCGCGATAGGCGGGCGTCATCCCCACCCCTTCGGCCGAGGCGATCAGCGGATCGACCGGCTGGGCCTCGTTTCCGGCATGAAGCCGAAAACCCGTCTCGCTCTTGAAATCGCCCCCGCCGCCGCGCAGCAAACTGCCATCCGCCCAGATACGCCCGACGCGAACGATCCGCCGAGCGGAAAGCGCCACCGCGAACGAGGCAGAGTAACTGTAAACGGTCGATTTGGGCCGCCCCTTGCCGTTCGAAACCTTGCGCTTGGTTTCCTTCAGGTCGGTCGCCCAGATCACCGTTCCGGCCACGCGGTTGCTGCCGAATAGCTTGGGGATGGACGAACCATAGGCCGAAGACTGGACGGCAAGTTCATTGAGGCGCGGCCCGTTACGGCCCTTGGGTGCAAACACCCGCTGGTCGATCTGCTGGCCGATGATCGCGCCGATGGCCCCGCCGATCGGGCCGCCGATCAATGTGCCGGCCGTGCTCAGGATAAGCGTTGCCATTACAGCTTCCTTTCACGGCGCAGCCAGGCCGAAAGCAGCGGCCAGCGCGGAACTCCCGGCGTCTCGACGATCCGGCCAAGCCCTGCATCGGCATGGATCAGGCTTTCGCCGGTCCAGATGCCGAGATGGACCTGCGCCGGACCGGGCCGGAGCATCAGCAAATCGCTCCGCCGCCACGCGACATTGCGGCGGACAAAGCCGAGCCTGCGCACGACCCACATCATCTGCAGCGCATCGCCGCCGCGCAGGGCATAGCCCGTCGGGACGCCATCGGCCCGCCCAAACGCCAGCGCCGCCAGCCCGACACAGTCAAGGCCGTGTTCGGGCGCGCGACCGTGCAGGCGAAAGGGCACACCGACCAGCGAACGAGCGACGAAGACAGGGTCATTTCGCATAGCGCACCAGCAAGTCATTGCCGGGAAGATGCGGCTCTCCCCTGAAATTCTCCGCATTGCCGAAACGCGCGGCGCAGGTCGAAAACCGCTTGTCGCAACCTTCACCCAGCTCGATCATCGCCCCCGGTACCGCCACAAAGGGCGGCGGTTCGCGCAGCGTGACAGGGCCATCGGACGCCGCAATCGCGCTCACCAGCCCGGCATTGTCCCCATCGAGCCAGCGGATCGTTCCGGAGGCATAGTCGCCCGCGGCGGCATCTACGGCAATTGCGGCCCCATTCGCGGAAACGACCCGCGCGATCACCCGCCGACCCGCCATATCGACCCGGCAGCGCCGGTCACCCAGTCCGGCGCGGCATTCGGGCGAAGTCTCCTCGACCACCGGCGCTTCGAGCAAGGCCGAAGGCCCGCGCAATTCAGCCGAAAAGCTCCGCCCGTCGCTTTCGACACTGCCCAGTTCCCCGCGCACGAGGAACACCGGATTGTCGTCCGGATCGACCCAGTTGACCGCCATCACCCGCAACCGCGCGCCATCCCAGCGCCCGGCCAGCAAGTCGGCCTCGGTGATGAGGCTGCTGGTCAGCGCACCCGCCAGATCCATATTGTCCGGATCGAGGCTGTCCCGCCGCTCGATCGCGGAGGGAACCATGCCGGGGGCGGCGCTGTAAGTCAGCCCGCCGAGCACCAGATCGCGGTCATGGCTGGTAAAGCCCAGCACCACGCCATCACGCCGCTCCAGCCGCCAGCAAAATGCGAGCGCGGTCAAATTGTCCTTGAACCATTTCGTCATGAAAATTCCCCACTGGAGAAAACCCCAATTCCTAATCTTCCCGGATTTCGATCAACGGCACCGAAGGCGCTTCGCCCGCCTGCCACTGCCCGGCATCGACGGCCAAGCTGTCCTCGGCGAAACGGACGGGAACGTCGAAGTGGAAGCCTGCCGTCACCGTCGCACCCGCTGCGGGAGCAATAGCGAAATCGATCATGCCGCCCGCTCCCACCGACCAATTGCCCGACGGAACCCCGTTGACGGCAACCAGCACCGACGCCGCCTCTGGCCGCGTGATCCGACGCCGCTCCTCCTCGTCCCCTTGGCCATAAACCTTGATCAGCGGAAACGACGTCCTGACCCCATCGCCCACCCCGATTGGCTGATCCAATGCGGTCGGCGCATCCGTCATTCCGCCCGACGAGTGATCGAGCGGATCGCGGAACCGGAAACCCTTGGCCGCGCCCCGTCTCGCCCGGAAAAAGCCGATCAGCGTCTGGAGATCGGCTTCGGATCGCACCCCCGGCCCCGCATCGAAACTCAACCGCCCGCTGGCCCAATCCATGTTGCGCTGCTCATGGCCTGAAGCCGTTGTAACAATCGCCGTCGAATAACCCGGCGTCACGCTCGCCCCGCGGCCGAGCGCCAGCGGGAAAGTCACATCGTCAAATGCCTGCACATAGTCCTCCGCCAAAGTAAAAACCGTAAATCCGTCGCGCAGCACCTGCGGCAGCGCCCAGATGAAGGCCTCGCCCACGCCGCGCCGCGCGCCGACCCGCGCCGCGGCCTCGATGCGCGACCATTGCGCCTTGTCCTGAGGGGCAAGGACAAAGCCCGAAAAATAATGCTGATCCCCCGGCGGATAGCCGAGCCTCGCCGTCATGACGGAAGCCCCCATCGCACTCGACGCGGTATTGCCCGTCGTCACCCAGTCATAATCCTCAAGCTGGAGCACATCGAAAGCCGGCGCCGCCCAGCCGACCGGCACATTGGCGCGCTTGAGGTCGGGCGCCGCCGCATCGAGCACGGTCGGCAGATAGACGAGCAACAAGGCCTCGCATCCCGGCTGGTCGAGCCGCACCGCTGCAACCAGCGCGGCCGTCGATGCCACAAGCAACGCCCCCGCCGCATCGAGCAACGTCTTCTGGGCGGCGCTCAGGCTCTTCGAATTCACCATTGGAATCTCGACCGGCGCGCCCCCCAGAGCCGCGCGCGCTGAAGCATCGTAAAGACAGGGCCGGCCATCGGGCAGCACCCACCACCACGGCTCCCCCACCTGGAAACGCGCGGCATGTCCGGCCGAGGCGGCAATGAACACGAACGCCCGCGCGACCGCCTGCAAATACCCCATCGCGTTGGGATTTGCGGGTGAGAGCAATACCGAGGGCGGGGTGTATCCAGTCCACGCCGGATCACCATTCCACGCCCGCTGTTTCCAGTCGTTCCAGCAATGTGCGTCGAACAGTTCGTAGGAGAGCGAGACGATCAGGCTATAGCCCAGCGCCTTCGACCGCGCGGCGAAGTCCTTGTGCCAGGCCGCGCACGGCGCGTTCAATGCGCGCCCCGTGAGGCTCACATAATAGCCGCCATAAAGCGCCTCGAGCCGGAAATAGTGGCTCATCCCGACATAATGGTTGAGGCTCCCGCGATAGCCGAGTTGCAGCGCATTGCGCAGCAGCCGCGCGGGCGTCTGGTTGTAGCAATCGTCATAACCGGTCGCGATCGACAGCCCGTGCGGCGGGACAATGACCTCGCCAATCGCCAGCACCGAACCCGGTCCGTCGCACGTCATTTCGCCGAGCGTCACCCAGCCTTCCACTGCGGCAGGAAGCGGCCCGTCGCTATTGGTGAAACCGGGCGGCACCAGCGAAATGAACAGCCGGTCAATGTCCCCCGCCCAGACCGGATCACCCTCCGAGGGAAGCAGGAAGCCGCCACTCAGTGTATCAAAATCGAGCGTGATCGCGGCATTCGTGGCGGTGCCCTTGGCATAGTTCCACAGCCGGACATACCAGCTACGCGGGTTGCCCGATGCATCGCGCCCCTCGATCGTCAGCGTCGGGCCATTGATCGCATCGAGCGCCATGACCCCCGACGATTGCCAGCGAAATTTGAGCACACATCCCCTGAAGTCCCGGCTCGTTTCATAGGCCAGCAGCGGATGATCGAAGCGATCTTCAGCCTCCCAGATCAGTCCGGCCAGATCGTTCGCCTTATAGAACACGGTATCCACCCGCAGCGATTGCGGGCCGGTCGTGGCGACGGCGGCCATCATCGGACGCGGGAAATCGACCGTCCAGAAACGCGGATCGAAGCGTTTGACAAACCCGCTCTGAAGCGCGTCTCCCGGTTTTGCGAGCCAGTGTCCCATTGCCCTAATCCTCCCGCGCCAAAGCCGCCCGCACCGCGCGCGCAACCTGTCGGCTCGAACGCGCCAGCATATCCGGCGCACTGCCCGCAGGCGCGTTGATCGCAATCGAGATGCGAACGTCGCGTGCGGACGAACCCGTGATCGGCGCAATCGATCCGCTGCTCGTTGGCACGAAGATTTCGGGACCGCGTTCGCCGACCGCATAGGCCCGACCCGGAGAGACCGGCCCGCCCGTCGCGCGTCCTGGTGCGCCCAGAAATGCGGACAACAACGATACGCCGGCCTGCGCCAGACCGCTTCCCGAAGAGCCGCCAAGCGACCCGATTCCGGCGCGGATGGCAGCGGCGGCAATCTCTGCCGTCACCGAAAGCGCAACGCGTTTCAGATCCTCAAATCCCAGTTTTCCGGTGCGCAGCGCACGGGTAAGCGTACTTTCGAGCAGCTGCCCGGCGCGTTCGACGCCAGCGCCAAACGGCCCGGCGAGCAGCCCACGCATCTCCCCCACATCTCGGGCAAAGCCCTGCGTATCGGCGCGGACCGATACGACCAGCCGTTCAATTTCTTCATCCATCGGGAAATTGTTCCTTCAATCGGGCGATCAATGCGCCATCCGCCGCATCGCCCTGTTCGCGCGAGAGCGCGGCAAGGATGGTCGCGAGTTCTGCTGGCGTTGCATTCCAGAATTCGTCCGGCCGCCAGCCCAGCAAGGCCGCAGTAAGGCCTGCGAGATGGGCAGCAGCTTCTGCCCACATCAGTGCCCCACCAATATCTGGCCCAGAAGCACCTTGAGCGCGGGCGTCGCACCGGCGAGGCCAGTCGCCGCAACGGCCTCGCCAAATGCATCGCGCGTCAGATCGGGATGGCGATCCTTCAGGCAATGCCAGAAGAGCGCGACCATCTCGGAAAGCTTCAGCCCGCCGGATGCCGCCCGTTCGACCAGCGCAAAGAGCGGCCCCAGTTCCTCCTCAGCCGCGACCAAAGCCGCAAAACTCGGTCGCAACACCCAGTCGAGTAGGCGCGCCTCTCCGCGAGCCGGATTCACAGCGACACCACCGCGCCCGAGCTTTCGAGCGCGAGCGTGTAGGAGCGTTCGCCGTTGAAATCCCCGGCATAATCGAGCCGCGCGACGAGGAACTTGCCGCGCAACCGCTCTCCACTTTCAAACGACAATTCATAGTCGTCGAGCACACCCGACAGCGCATTGGCCTTGATCCGCACCTCAGCCGCCGAGCCGGTAAAGACACCCGCACCCGATACCGAGACCGAACGTACCCCAGCGCCGGAGAGCAACTCACGCCACCCGCCCGAGCCCTTGCTGGTGATGACCACGCCTTCGCCATTGATCGCAAGCTGCGTCGTCCGCAGCCCCGCAACCGTCGTGTAAACCGGCGCAACCGCGCCATCGCCGACCTTCAACAGGAAGGCGCTTCCTTTTTCTGCTGGCATTTTCTTTCTCCTTACTCTGTTGCCATCACCCGCACCCGGTGTTCGACCAGCCCGGCCCAGGGGCCAGCGGGATCGCGCACCACCATTGCGCGGACGAACGCCACGCTCGCCACGCGCCAGCCGTCGAGATCGCGTTCGATCCCGGCAACGGCATCCTCGATATGATGCATGAGGCCATGAAGCCGCGCGGGTTCCTCACCATCGTCCCACACGGTCAGCGCAACACGAATTTCGCGGCCCGGCGCCGTCTTGGTGCTCCAGTCGCTGCCGCTGCCATCACTGATCGACACATAGGGAAAGGACGCGCGTACCGGCGGCCCGTCATAGACGCCCGAAACGCCCGCCATCACCGGCACCGAATTGCGCAGGGCATTGGCGACAGCCTCCTGCACGGCGATCATCGCGCTGGTCATCGCCCGATCCTCCGAAGGCGCGGGTCGTCGATCATCCGGCGGCGCAGCTTGCGGGCGGAGAGCTTCACGCCATCCTTGCCGATTTCGAGAGTCACGTCGGCGGGAAGCTCCACCTTGTCTGCCAGCCGCGCAATTGCCGTCAGGACGGCCGCCTCACCCAGCCGCTTTGCGCGGGTTATCAATCGTTCGAACATCATCGCATCTCCTCACAGGTCAAAAGCATTTGCGCAGGCTCGCGCGGGTCGCTGACAACGCCCTTCACGGCGAGGAACCGGCCGCGCCAGACGAGCCGCGTGGCGGGGCCGATCCCCTCCCGCTTGCGCATCGTCACTTGCCAGCGCGGCTGCGCGGAAAGCGCATCGGCGACGATTAGCCCCGCCGGCATCAGCGGCGTCACCGCCACCCAGGCCGCGCCGTCATAGGCGTAACCACGCTTGGCCCCGGCAAGGACATCGCGCTCCGCCCGGCGGCGTTCGATCGAGACGCGCTCGCGCAGCGCTCCCGCAAATTCGCCGCTCATGACAGCCGCATCCTTCTCCACGGACGGAGCAGCGCCGCGACCGCCGCAGGCGGCCCGACATCGTCGGCCATGTCGCGATAGGTGTAGAGATGCCCGGTCAGCCGCAGCACCGCGAGGCGCAGCGGTTCCGGGACATCGCCCCAGTCTGCCGCCAGTCCGGCATCGACCGTAACGTCGATCCGCCCCGCGCTGCCGGGCTGCGTGACGCGCACCCAGCCATCGCCGCTACCGTCGATATCGAGCGCATAGGCGTCCACCGGGAGGGTGAAAACCGCGCCCTCGGCGGGAAGGCCGGCAACCAGCGTGATGGCATGAACCGGCGTAACGCCCAGCCTTTGCCATGCGCTCGAAACCGCCAGCCGATCCACCCCTGCACGACGCAAGAGCAACTGGTTTGTAAACCCTTCGACATGGCGGACAGCGGCCGCAAGCAGCGCGCCGATCAGCGCATCCTCAAGATCGTTTTCGATCCGCAAATAGGTTTTGGCCGCAACAACGGCCTCCGCCGCGATCAGCGGCGGGGAGAGACTGAACATTTTGGGGGTTCCGTTTTTGGTTTGACGGCAGCGCGTCTCGCCTCCCCTTTGTCACCCCCGCAAAAGCGGGGCCCCATCCGGGTTCCCGCTTTCGCGGGAATGACAAGGGAGGGAGGGAGAGGGGCTTCCTGTTACGCCGCCGAGAATTTCAGCAGCTTGATCGCTTCCGAATTCGACACGCACCCGCCCAGCCGCTTGGTCGCGTAGAACTGGACATAGGGCTTGTTCGAATAGGGATCGCGCAGGATCCGCGTCTCGGTCCGCTCGGCGATCAGGTAACCCGCCCTGAAGTTGCCGAACGCGATCGACAGGCTGTTGTTGGCGATGTCGGGCATGTCCTCCGCTTCGACCACGGGATAACCGAGCAGCGTATCGGGCTGGCCAGAGACAAGCCCCGCCTGCCAGATGAACGCCCCGTCGGTGGTCTTGAACTTGCGGATCGCAGCAAGCGTCGCTGAATTCATCACCCAGGCCGCGCCCTGCCGATACGGTGCACGCAGCGTGTGAACCAGCTCGACGAGCTTGTCCTGCGGGCTGGCGGAAAACGCCCCCAAGGTCCCGCTCGGGATGTATTGCAACGTCCCGAATACCCGCGACACATCGGGCGACGCGTTGACCGGCGATTGCAGGAAGCCCTTGGGCCGGTTGGTACCATTGCCGTTGACGAAGGCGCTGCCTTCGGCCTTGGCAAACTCGGTCGCAATCTCGCCCGCCAGCCAGCTTTCGACATCGAACTGCGCATCGTCGAGCATCGCCTGCGTCGCCGAGGGATTGGCGTAAAGGTCACCAAAGCTCGGCACGACTTCGTTGAAGACGGGCGTGTCGGTTTCGGGTCGCGCGGCATCTTCGGCTGCCCAACCCGAGGCGACGCCGCTCTGCGTCACCAGCTTTCGATAGCCGGCACTGCCGACCTTCACGACATTGGCGATCGAACGGATCGGCGAGATGCCCTTCAGCGTCGCGTCGATTGCAGCGTCGATTTCCTTCGGGATCGCATAGCCGCCATCCGCCGGCGCAACGCCGGAAATGCTCTTCGCCTCAAGCTCCGAACCACGCCGCACATAGCCATCGATAAACGCCGAACGACTGGCATCGCCGCCCTGCAGGATCGGCCGCTCGATTGCGACCGCACCCGTTTCAACCGCCGCAAAGCTCTCTTCGAGCGATCTGGCTTTCACTTCATAAACCATCTTTCTTCTCCTTCATGTTAAACCTCCACCGCATGCACCCGCGCAAGCGGCTGCATCGGCTGCGACACCAGGCTCACCTCGATCAGTTCGAGGTCAGTCAGTTCCCTGAATGTTCCCTTATTGGCTTTGCGGACGCGGTAACCGAACGACAGGCCGTGACCCGACGCGACGGTGCGTCCGCCCGAAAGCCGCGCGACAATGCGAAGTCCCCGCGAGTCTTCGGCAAGGCTTTCGACCGTGCCGATCCGCTGGGCGGCGTCATGCTGCCAGAACAGCGGAAGCCCTTCGGTCCTTGCGCTGGCAAAGGCCCCTTTGCGGACAATATCGCCGCCGCTGTCGGGCCGGTCGAAAATGGCGGCGTAACCGGCGAATTTCATAGATAAACTCCATTGATTGCCCCACGCCTTCCCGAGCGCAGACGAGGGACTATGCCGAGCGGAGCCGAGGCTTTCACTGCCGAGGTTCTCGACTTCGCTCGAATGAGTCCCTCGACTTCGGCCGAACGGCCGAAGTTTATCCTGAGCGCCTGCAAGGCAGTCGAAGGACTCGGGAAGGCGGAGGGTCGTTGTAGCGTTACTGGCTGACCAGCCCGGCGAGGCCGAGCTTCACCGCGATCCCGATCAACAGGATGGCGAGGAACCCGCGCATCAGCCAGTCCACCACTGCCTTGCGCGCGGACACCTTGGCATCGCGCCAGGCAGACAAAAGCTCGCGCAATTCCTCCATATCCTTGCGCGCCTTGTCATCGGCAAGGCCAAGCGAGGCCAGCGCCCGCGATGCACCCAGTTCGGACGCTTCCTCGATCAGTGCGCGCAACGTCACCAAATCGGCCCCGCGCGCTTCGGCCTGCGCCGTCAATTGTGTCAGCATGTTTGAATCGCTCATGATGTGTGCTCCGGACAAAGAAAAAGCCGCCCGAAGGCGGCTCTGTGGTAAAGTTTGAATGTGCGGGTCAGCCGGGAAGACGGCCCCCTCGATTACCGGGGGTCATGTTCAACCCCCCGAAAATCTCGCAAAACGACAATACCCTGACGCAAAACCGTCCTTATAGGCGGAGAGCGTGGCTGTACGGTGGTAACGCCGCGTCTTCAGGTCGAAGGTTTCATGCTCGTCCTTGGTCTTGACGAACGTAGTGATCCGACGCGTCGTGGACGCAATTGTCTTTGTCTCCTCGTCTTTTGGCCCCACGTCGGTGTATAGCCCGACGTTCAGATCAACCCGGTAGCGGAAATCATAGGCCCAGCTGTCTGGCATGGCATACGCATAGCCTTCAAGTTCGGGGTGATACGCCCTGTAGTCATGGCCGCTGACGGAACAGATGATATCGAACTTCCTGATGTGTCTTGGCGCTTTGGCGTTAACCGGACTGGAGTGAGTCAACGCGCCAACCGAAACAAGCAACGAAATTAGCTGCCAGGAGCGGCGTACCGTTCTTGCAACTGTTTGCGAAGGGAACATCTTTACACTTTACTCTACGATTCTACTAACTTCTTGATAACGTGCCGTTAATTACAAAGCCATAGTCAAACGACCGGCACTGTTCCTGATGGGCCAGTTTCTTTGCGGCTTTGAAGACGACCACTGGCCGCGGCCGGACTGCGGCCAGTGCCCGTTCGAGGCGATCATTTGCCCATATTCCGCCCAAAGGCGGACCGACAAGCCGGAGTCCCCCGCGGCCCGCAACAAACTCGGCATTATTCGTGAGCCGATAGCCGCGCGCAGGCCGCATCCGGAAGACTTCAACATCGTACCACCGGGTCAATCCGCCTGCCGCCTCGACAAACAACAGGATATGGCGCTCCCCCTCGAAACTCTTTGTATCAATGAGATAACGGACACGGTACCGACGAGCCTTGGGATCTTGGAACCTGAACCGGCTGTGTGAAAGACAATAAAGGCTGGCTGTCACATCCGAAACATCTTGTGTTGATGATGCGGTGGCAAGCGTCGATGAAGCGGCTGCGGTACTCGTGATGAGCGCGGTCGATGCCAGATGATGAATGAAAATGGCTGTTACCTCGGTTTGGGCAGGGCTTGACGTGTCCGATCAGAATGAGGTGATCAGATATCAAATCCGTAGAGGCGCCTAAACTTCTCGATCTCGAGCGTCTTGTCTAGCACCCTGTTGCCCGCGCGCTCCTCGAGCACGCGGTAGGCCCGGTCGCTGGATAAATCTTCCTCATCATCCTCTTGGAAATAGTCGAACTCGGCCGAAAACTTCCCGTCGTTCAACGAGTATCGCATTGCTTGCCAGCGCTGATCTTTCGGATCTTTTTCCCATAGCGACAGCGCCGTCCAGACGATCTCATTGTCCGCAAGATGTAAAATCACGCGATCGCCCGCGTCCTCAAGTATATATCCTGAGCCTGTATTTTCGGCGACTTCCGAATAGAGAAAGGCGTTCTCGCTCTTCCCTTCGAGCTGATCATCGATCAAGCGGCCAATCTCTTCCAGAATTTCGCCTTTTTCTTTCATGTTCATGTCATCAGTTCCCGTTGCCGTTCGTAAAAGGCACCTTCACCAGATTGCCGTCATAGAAATACATCACATCGATATCGGATGGACGCCGTGATCCGGGCGGATAGCGCGGAATAATCGAAAATGTGACTTTTTTGCCACCCTGAATGAGCTTGCGCCACTTTGTTTCCAGTTTGCGATAACGGCCCCTGTTGAATTTGGCGTCCTGGGCGAAATGGTTGAAGCCTTTGTCGGGTCCGCCGAATTCGCGGGCAACATAATGTCCGCCTTCATCTGTCGGCAAACGGTCTGGCCTGCCAGCCCTTCTTTGTGCGGACCGTGAGCGTCGTTGCCCGGGATCCAGCCTCACGGTGCCCCCAGCCCTGCGCGTCAGATTGTTACTGTCCAGATCGAAGTCGTAGCCATTTTCAGTTACCCGGCGCATCCCGCCTGTTCCGCTCCGAACGGAGGTGCTGGCCCGGCGCACGATGGGCGTCCTGCTTGCAGCAGTCGGAGCAGGTTGCGGCACGGGAGCGACAGGCTTGCGCGTCTGGTTTCGGGTGCTTTTGGGCCTCGGCCGCGGCGGCAAGTCAAATCGGCCGGTCGCTCCGCCACCGCCAAAGCTGCCGCCCCCACCGGAAAAGGTTCCGCCCTGTCTGAACGTGAAACGGCCGTCCTTCGGGTCGTGCCAAGGGTTGAACTTGACTTCGATCCGCTCCGTCGCCTTTGCTGCTGCCTCGCTTTCCGCCTGCGGTTCCAGCCCGAGCATGGCGCGTTTTTCGTTTGGGCTGAGAAAGCCCGCACCGCTCACCTGCGCCCAGAGCCGCTCCCGGTCTTCGGACAGCGCCACCACCCGATCGAGATCGACCGACAGCGAGAGCCCGGCGAACCAGGGCTTCAACCCTTCCGCCAAAGCATCGAGGATCTTCCCCGTCAGCGGCAGGATCGCCTGCCGCCACAGCGCCTTGCTGGCCTCGCGGTAATTGGCATATGTCGCATCGCCCGGCAGCCCGAGCAGCACCGAAGGCACCCCGAACGCCAGTGCAATCTCGCGCGCCGCCGCCGCTTTCAGCCCGGCAAAATCCATGTCCGCAGGCGAAAGCGACATCGCCTGCCATTTGAGCCCGCCCTCCAGAAGCATCGGCCGGCCGGCATTGCCCGCGCCGGCAAAGCTGGCCATCAATTCGCTTTGCAGGCGCGTGAACTGATCCGAGGTCAGCGTGTCGTCGCCATCGGCAACCAGCGCGCCGGAGGGCCGCGCCGCATTGTCGAGCAGCGCCTTGTTCCACTTGGTCGCAGCATTATGCGCCGCCATCGGGCCCGCCGCTGCATCGAGGCAGCCCAGCCCGTAATGATCGTCGAGTGGATGATGCGTGCGGATATGGATGACCCTGTCGGGCGCCAGCCGTGTCACCGCAGCACCCGTCCGGTAGAGAAACCCCATCGGCCAGCCGCGCGCATCGGGTTCCACACTTACCCGCTCGGGCCGCAGTGCGAACAGCTCGGCCGGGGCACCGTTGCTGCCGGGCAGCAGCTCGACATAGGCATTGCCGTGCAACAGCAACTGCATCGCCACCGTCTCAAGCAAGGGCTGCCCGCCGCTCGTGCTCGTGACCAAAGCCAGCGCCACGGCATTGGAGGAAGCGAGCGGCGCAGACGCCACCCCTTCCGCCACCAGCCGCACCGCCCGCTGCGCCACCGCATTACCCAGATAAAGCTCACGCAACTGCGCCTCATAGGATCGCGGCCAATCCGATGTCATCGATGTCGAAAGCCCATACGAAAGCACCGGACGCGCGAGGGCACGTCCGGCCGATTTCCAGCCGAAAAGTTTCATGATAGTTCCTTAAGTGTGACCGTCCGCTACTTCTTGGGACGATAATCTCGCTTGTCCAAACAGGCGTCATAACTGGCCCGGTCGATCTTTACCCAATCCGTGTGATTGATTCCCCGCACCTTAAATGCCGGGCTGTATGGAAATGCCGAAACCATCTTGATCCACCGACCCTGTTCGGCGGCGATGATCCGAATCTCGTCCGCAACCTCCGATAGATCTTGATCTCGGCAAAACAGCAGCGCCACATCGAATTCCCGCTTCAACGCCATCCGGATAATGTCGAGAGCAATACGGACATCGATCCCCTTTTCATCTCCGTCAAGAAAGCTGTGCTCGCTGCCATCTGGTAACAGGACACGTTTGTTGCGGTATCTGAGAGGGCTGGTGAACACATGAACCTTGTCGCGCCCCATTTGCGCGCCCTTGGCTGTCCAAAAATGATTCCAGAACGGCTTGTCAGCCGCGTCGGGTACACCAGTGTAAAAACGAACGCCCGAAACATTCCAGCCATTTTTGGCGCAGATGTATTCGGTAAGTGCGACAGGGTCGAAGTTTGGCCAAGTATAACCGAAGGCCTGCTTGGCCGAGTGAAACAGGTTTTGCCCGTCAAAAAACGAAACCGCGCGGATCAGTGCTGGCTCTTTCATGCCCAATGATTGGCACAGTCCCGGCATTCGCGCAAAGCACAAATAAATAACCCCGCCAGAGTCCTTGCGGCGTGTCCGGCGGGGTGAAAGTTGATGCCGCAGATATGCGTTACTGCGTATGAACGTCAAGTTAAAACGCTGCAATAGGCGTTGATCGGCCTACAACAACCTGATCCTCGGCCCCTCCCGCCGCTTCCCCAGCATCAATTCCGTCACCGCCCAGACCAGCGCATCGGCACGATCGGGGGATCGCCCCGGCCCTTCGTAACTCCCGCCGACGATCAGGCCGCAAAGTTCATCCTCCAGCGCGGGGAACGCCCCGACATGATGAACGCGGCGCTTCTCGTAAAGCGCGGCAACCGGTTCGGCGCGCGGCACCTTGCCCTTGCTGGCGTGCACCAGCGTGACGGGCATCGAGACGTCGGCGGCGCGCAACACGCTTTCGACCATCTCCCCGCCATTATTCTTTTCCGCGATCACCCGGTCGGCCTCCCAGCGCAGCGCAGCGTCCGCCACCGCCCGCGCCCAGCCTTCGGGCGACTGGCCCGAAACGCTTTCGTCGGCCAGCACCCAGCCCTTGCCCTCGCCGCACATACCGACTGCAACAATCCCGCAGGCATCGCCGCCGCTCGATGCTGGCGGATCGACGCCGATCACAACGCGCTTCATCTGCGGCGCAGATCGCACCCGGCATGTCTCGATCCGGTCGCGCGTCCACAGCGCGCCTTCGGCATCGTCGATCAGTTCGCCACCCAGTTCCTGCCGCCCGAGCCGCGTGCCCCCATATTCGGCCTTCACCGATTGCAGGAAGGACGGCGGCAGGTTCGCGGCATTATCGAGCGTCCGGCCGGCCGTCCTCCTCACCCCTTTGCCCACGTAAAGCCGTCGCACCAGCGGCACCGGCCGCGGCGTGGTCGTCGCCACGACCTGTGGCGCGACCCCAAGCCGCATCCCCATCTGCAGATTGTCCCAGGCCGCAATGCCATAAGGCCATTTCGCAATCTCGTCGGCCCAGGCGAGGTGATGCTGCGGCCCGCGCAGGCTTTCGGGTTCCGCCGCCGAGTAAAGCTGCGCAACGGCGCCATTGGCCCATGTCAGCCGTTTCAGCGACGGTTCCCACTGCACGTCCATGCCGTTGGCGCAAACCGCGAGTAGCCCGCTTTCGCCCTCCACCATTACATTGCGCGCTTCGACTATCGTCGCGCCAACCAATGCGATCCGCAGCGATCCTTCCGCCTCCGCCCGTTCGCGTACCCATTCGGCACCCATTCGGGTCTTTCCGAAGCCACGCCCGGCCATCACCAGCCAGACGCGCCAATCGCCCTCGGGCTCCGCCTGTGCGGCAAGCCGCCAGAATGGCCATGAGCGAATTCTCTTCTCGACATCCGTCCGCTTCCACGCGTTGATCGTGCGGCGCGCCTGTTCGGGCGACATCCGCGCCAGTTGTTCAGCCGTGTGTTTCATCGTCTGCCTTCGCGGCTTCGATCCGGTTGTGCATCTCGCCGACGCGGGCGATCAGGATCTGCTTGAGTTTTCTGAGATCGACCATCGCCGGCGGAACAAGCCCCTTCACCGAAGGCCGGTGCTGCGCGAGCAGGCTAAGGCCAAGTCGGTGCGCCTGCGCCTGCCGCTTGAGTTCATCCACATCGACCGCACCACTCACCTTCTTGAGCGCAGCCTCCAGCAAGCTCGCCTCCAGCCGGGCATAGCCCTCTGCCAGCGCTTCGGCCCATGCCGCGCGGAACTCGGGCGATTTGCGGCGGAGCGCATAGACGCTGCCGACCGGCATCTTCGCCGCGCGCGCCGATGCGGCGACGTTGGATGTTTCGGCCAGCCTGGTCAGGAAGGACTCGCGGCATCCCTTGGTCCAGGTCTGCGGCTTCGCCTTGGTTTTCAGTGTCGTCATCGTTCCAATCCTTTCGTTCAACAAAAAGGCCGCAAAGGCTTTTCCGCCTGCGGCCTGTTGCAGCACCCCCCGGTCAGCGGGTCGGCTGCGAATCACAATTTCCCATTGCGCCCTTTTTAGTCAAAACAGCGTGACGCTGTCAACAATAAAATGCCATATAGGATATTTATAGGAAATAAATAGGATATATGTGCCGCCCAACCTTGATTTCTTCCTTCCTCCGCGCCTCCGCGCCTCTGCGTGAACCCCTGCTATTCTTTTTGTTCACGCAGAGGCGCGGAGGCGCAGAGGCAGCACTGTTGATACGGAATCGCAGTTCGCAATCTTCGGCAACCCTGTTATCGGGCCCATGAACGACACCCCAAGCGCGAAAGCCCGATTCATGAAATTCTTCGTCGATACCGCCGACACCAAGGACATTGCCGAACTCGCTGCGACCGGCTTGCTTGACGGCGTCACCACCAACCCGTCGCTGATCCACAAATCGGGCCGTGATTTCATGGACGTGACGCGGGAGATTTGCGGGCTGGTCGATGGGCCGGTCTCGGCCGAAGTCGTCGCGCTCGATCATGAAACGATGATGAGAGAGGCGGAAATCCTGCGCAAGATCGCCGACAATGTCTGCATCAAGGTGCCGCTGACGATCGACGGCCTCAAAACCTGCCGGAAACTGACCAGCGAAGGGACGATGGTCAACGTGACGCTCTGCTTTTCCGCCAACCAGGCGCTGCTTGCCGCGAAAGCCGGGGCGAGCTTCATTTCGCCGTTCGTCGGGCGGCATGACGATAACGGTTTCGACGGGATGGCATTGATCGCCGACATCCGGCTGATTTACGACAATTACGATTTCCCGACGGAAATCCTCGTCGCCAGCGTCCGCCACCCGATCCATGTGCTCGAAGCGGCGAAGATCGGTGCCGACGTGATGACTGCACCCCCGGCCGTCATCAAATCGCTGTTCAACCACGTCCTGACCGACAAGGGCATTGCCGGATTCCTCGCCGATTGGGAAAAGACGGGGCAGAAGATCGGCTAGCGCCACATCCCCGCCTTCCCGAGCGAAGACGAGGGACTATACCGAGCGTAGTCAAGGTTGTTTCGGGGCACCCAAAGGTTCTCGGCTTCGCTCGAACGAGTCCCTCGTCTTCAACCAAAGGTTGAAGTTTATCCTGAGCGCCTGCCTTGCAGGCAGTCGAAGGGCTCGGGAAGGCGGGACGTGTAGGGGAGTATGATGACGGCCGACCTCATCCAGTCTTGGTCCAACCACCTCCGCCAGGATCGGCGGCGTTCGCTGCATACCGTCCGCGCCTATGTCGCAACTGCCGAGCGGTTGCTCGCGTTCCTCAGCGATCATCAGGGCGGGGCGCCCACACTCGATGGCCTCCAAGCTGCGGATTTGCGGGCCTTCCTCGCCCGGCGGCGGATGGACGGGATCGGCAATGCCAGCGCGGCGCGCGAACTTTCCGCCGTGCGCGGCTTCCTCACTTTTGCCGGCGGCGAAGAGTCCGTGCCGAGGCTCAGGGGCCCAAGGGTCAAGAAAGGGCTGCCCCGCGCGATTTCGCCCGACGAAGTGATGTCGCTCGCCGAAGACGTGGCCGAACAGGCGGGCGATGCATGGATCGCCGCGCGCGACTGGGCGATCCTCCTGCTGCTCTATGGCGCCGGCCTGCGGATCAGCGAGGCATTGGGCCTGACCGGAAGCGTGCTTCCCCTGGAACGCGTCCTGCGCGTCACCGGCAAGCGCGAAAAAACGCGGATCGTGCCGCTGCTCGCCCCGGTCAGCGATGCGATCACTGCCTATGTCGCGCTGTGCCCCTATCCGGCCTCAAAAGACGAACCTCTCTTCCGGGGTGCACGCGGCGGGCCGCTCAATCCGGCGATTATCCGCCGTTCGGTGCGTGCGGCGCGGACACGCCTTAGCTTGAGCGACCGGACGACGCCCCATGCGCTGCGCCACAGCTTTGCAACCCACCTGCTCGCAGGCGGCGCGGATTTGCGCAGTTTGCAGGAATTGCTCGGCCATGCCAGCCTGAGCTCGACGCAGATCTACACGGCGGTCGATGCGGCCTATCTGCTGGATGTCTATAGGAACGCGCATCCGAGGGCGGGCTAACCCAAACCCCTCCGCGCCTCCGCGCCTCTGCGCGAACCCAAACTTTCTAATTGTTCGCGCAGAGGCGCGGAGGCGCGGAGAAATTATTAGTGGCTATGCCCCGACGACGGATAGACAAGCTGCCTGAGCGCTCCCGTCCGCTCGAAGGGTTTCCATGTCCCTTCTTCCTGCGCCAGCCGGTCGGCCACCGCATAGAGAACCACCGGATTGACGCCGAGGCCGCAATGGCTGCCATGAACCTGGATATTGTCGGTCAGCGCGTCTTCGGGCTCGATGCAATTCTGCCAGGCGACCACGCCGTCTTCCTTGGTGAAAATCGCGGTTGACGGGACGGGCGGGGGCAAATGGCTTTCGCGCAGCTGCGCCTGTGTGCCGGGATCGCCAATCTTGTGGCCGGTGAAACGCTGATAGGCGCGCCAGGCATTGGTTGAGCGCGGATCGCCGACAATGGGTGAGCCAAGCGTGATGATCTGGCGGACAAGATCGGGGCGACGACGCGCAAGCTGCCGCGCCATCATGCCGCCCAGGCTCCAGCCGACAAGGCTGACCGTGCGGCCGGTTGCGGCATGGACTTCGTCAAGCCGGGCAATCAGGCGTTCCCCCTCATGACCAATCGCCTTGGGCCCAAGGTTGCGGCCCAGATTCCAGCTATGGGCATCATAGCCCATCCGCGTAAGGAAACGCCTGAGCAGGCCGGTCGAAATATCCGACGTGATAAAACCGGGCAGGACGAGCACCGGATGGCCATCGCCACGCGGTGCCAGCGCCAGCAGCGGTGCGGCCAATGGCATCGATCCAAGCTCGAATATCGCGCGCATCGGCTCGGTCAGCGCCAGAAGCAAAGACGGTGGTGCGACCCTATCTTCCTGATTATCCTGCATTATTTTTTATTATCCTCTCACGAACCCCTATGCTGCGTTGTTTTGTTGTGCGGTGCAAGCCATTTACGTGGTGAATTGACCACCAACGCCGGAGTGCCCGATGAAATCCCATGCCGTCCTGATCCTGCTGTCTGCGCTCGCGAGCCCCTTGGCGGCTGCAGAAAACGCGCCATTCATGATCGAGGAAACCGGGCAGGGCTACTGGCGGCTCGACGATGCTGTACGCGCTGTTGGTGACCGTGACGCGAGCATCGTCATCGCGCCGGGCACATATCGCGATTGCGCCGTCCAGACTGCTGGCGTCATCACATTCCGCGCAGCACGCCCCGGCAGCGTGATCTTCGACGGCGGAATTTGCGAAGCCAAGGCCGCACTTGTCCTGCGCGGACGCGGGGCGCGGGTGGAGGGGTTGATCTTCCAGAATATGCGCGTTCCCGACGGCAATGGCGCTGGCATCCGGCTTGAACAGGCCAATCTCGACATTTCCACCACGATTTTCCGCAATTCCGAAGAAGGCATCCTTGCGGGCGCCGACGAAGCGGGCAACATCACGATCGACCAGTCGACCTTTTCCGGCCTTGGCCGCTGCGACCGCGACCTTTCCTGTGCCCATTCGATCTATATCGGCTATTATGGCAGCCTGACCGTGACCCGCAGCCGCTTCGAACGGGGGCGCGGCGGGCATTATGTCAAAAGCAATGCGATCCGCACCGATGTCCGAGATTCGAGCTTCGACGATACCCAGGGACATTTGACCAACTACATGATCGACCTGCCCGCTGGGGCGATCGGCACGATTGCCGGAAATGTTTTCGTGCAAGGCCGGGACAAGGAGAATTACTCGGCAATGATCGCTGTCGCGGCCGAAGCGCGGGCGCATCCCTCCCACGGGCTGATCATCACCGACAATGACGCGACGTTGGGGGCGGGCGCGAACAACACGGTTTTCGTTGCCGACTGGAGCCATGAGCCGCTGAGGATATCCGCCAACCGGCTTGGCGCGGGGATCAAACCCTTCGAGACGCGGTGATCAACCCGGCAAGGCCGCCAGCAACCCCGGCGTCAGCACCTGTGGCAGTTCGGTCGGCTCGCCGCCGCCCTTGGGATACCAGAGGTAAAGCGGCACACCCGAACGACCTCGTGCTTCGAGGAAGCGCGTGATCGCCGGATCGCCATTGGTCCAGTCTCCGACCATCACCGTGACGCCTGCCTTCTCGAACGCTGCCCTGGTTTCGGCGCGGTCGATCGCGGCCTTTTCGTTGACTTTGCAGGTCAGGCACCAGTCGGCGGTGAAATAGAGGAAAACCGGCTTGCTGGCCTGGCGCAGCGCGACAAGGCGCGTTTCGGAGAAGGGCTCGGTTCCTGCGGCGATGCTGCTATGGGTCGGGGCAAGGGTGAAAAGGAAGGGCATCGCCACGGCTGCCACGACGGCCAGTGCGCCAAAGGCGGGGAGAAGCGAAAGCCCCAGCGGCTGGCGGCGCCCGGCGAGCCATCCGAGCAGCGTGACCAGCAATGCCCCGGCGATCCCGATCTTGAGGCCGGCCAACCCTGTCTGGCGCCAAAGCAGCCAGAGCAGCGCCGCAACGGTCAGCGCCATCGGTATGGCAAGGATGCGCTGGAAAGTTGCCATCCACGCGCCGGGCTTGGGCATCATCCGGCGCAGCGCAGGGATGAAGCCAAGGCCAAGGAAGGGCAGGGCAAGGCCGAGGCCCAATCCGGCAAAGATCGCCAGCGCGGCAGGCACGGGAAGGACGAGTGCTGCGCCAAGCGCTGCTGCCATGAACGGGCCGGTGCACGGCGTTGCGACAAAGGCTGCGAGCACACCCGTCCAGAAGGAACCCGCCGCACCGCCCTTGCCCGCCAGTGCTTCGCCGCCGCCAAAACTGCGCAAGTGGAACAGGCCGACAAGGTTGAGTGTGATCGCGGTCGCCAGCAAAGTCAGGAACAGGATGACGCGGGGATCCTGCAACTGGAATGCCCAGCCGACCTGCACCCCCCCCGCCCGAAGCGCCAGTAGCGCGCCGCCGAGTGCGAGACAGGTTGCCATCACGCCCGCCGTATAGGCCAGCGCCTCTCGCCTCGCTTCGCCTTCATTGCTGCCGCCCGCCTTGGCAAGGCTGATGGCCTTCAGGCTGATGACCGGAAAGACGCAAGGCATGATGTTGAGGATCAGCCCGCCAAGGATCGCACCGCCGAGCGCGAAGATGAGGGTTAGCAGCCCGGCACCGCTACCGCCTTTGGGGACGGTGCCGGGCGTTGCCGAGATGGCGAGCCCCTCACCCTTGCCAAGCGAAACGACGCCCTCGAGTTTTTGGGGGCTGACAAAGCCATAGCCCGCCTTTGCGGCCTCGATCACCAGCATGTCGCCCTTGCGACCGACCTTTTGCGGCGAAACATAGCTCAGCGCATTCTCGCTGATCGCATAGAACCAAGCGTCTCCGGCCGGGCGACTGGCGGGATAGGGGATGCCGATGCGGATCATCGGGCCATCGACCTGGAAATGCGCGCCGCTGCCCAGCGGCTTGGGCAATTTCATCCGCCACTGGTCGAACCGGGAGCGGTCTGCCGCAGCAATTGCCCCGCCGCCGACCGTCAGGTCGAGCGCCAGTTCATCATGTTCGGGTACGCAAATCTTGTCGGTGCAGGCGAGCCTGTCGATCTTCACGCGGAGCGGCAGCACCGTGCCTCTTGCAAGGCCAGCCGGGATCGTCAGCGTCGCCAGAAGGACATGCTCGGCATTGTAGACATGGTTCATCAGGTCGGCGATCACGAGGCGTTCGGGCACGGGATAGCGCAGCGCGCTGACGGTCGTGCCCTTGGGCAGCGTCCAGTCGAGCAGCGCGGAAAGCCCCGCATCGCCGGGATTCTGCCAATAGCCATGCCAGCCGGGCTCTGGCTGCATCCGGATCGCAATCGTCACGGACCGGCCCGATGCGGGCGCGCCGCTTTCGGCCACAAGCGAGGCAGCGATATGGTTTTGCGCCAATGCCGGCGCCGCGAATACGGTAAGCATCGCAATCAACGTCATCAGGCTGCAACGAAGCCAGGCCATGAAAATTCCTTGTGACAGTGTCGGGCGCGCTATAGCCTGTTTCGGAACAACACAAAGCGGAGTTACAGGTGAGGAAATTCAGTTTTGCCGGTGTCGCGCTGGCGCTTGCGATTTGCCTTGGCGGAACTGCGGCCTCCGCTGCTCCCAAAAAGGCGACGAAGCCCGCTCCGGCCGCCCCAGAGCCGGTCGTTGCCCGCCCCAGGCTGATTGTCACAATCTCGATCGACCAGTTTTCGGCCGACCTGTTTGCCGAATATCGCGGCCATTTTTCGGGCGGGCTGAAGCGGCTGGGCGAAGGCGCGGTCTTTCCTTCGGGCTATCAAAGCCATGCCGCAACCGAGACATGCCCCGGGCATTCAACGATCCTGACCGGATCGCGCCCGTCGCGCACCGGAATCATCGCCAATAACTGGATCGATCCGGATGCCGTGCGGACCGACAAGCGGATCTATTGCGCGGAGGACGAGACGGTCGAGGGCAGCAGTTCGGACAATTACACCCAGTCACCGGTCCATCTCAAGGTTCCGACGCTGGGCGACCGGCTTAAAAAGGCCTCTCCCCGATCCAAGGTGGTTTCGGTCTCGGGCAAGGATCGCGCCGCAATCATGATGGCCGGACATCTGCCCGACGAAATCTGGTGGTGGAACGGAAAGCGCGAATTCATCAGCTACAAGGGCAAGGCGGCGCCCCCTGCGGTCATTGCGGCGAATGAGGCGATCGACGGGGTGCTGACTGCCGGGCTTCCGGCGCCGACCCTCTCGCCTTTCTGCGCTTCAAGGATCAATCCGGTCGAGGTGAAGCCCATCGCCGGAATGGGCGATCCGGATGCTCCGCCCAAGATTGTCGGCAAAGCGCCGGGCGCAATCGATCCGGGCAACGCCGCCGGTTTCACGGCATCGTCCAATCTCGACTCCGCGACGCTCGACATTGCGACCCGGCTTCTGACCGATATGGCGCTCGGGCAGGATGACGATCCCGATGTGCTGATCGTCGGGCTTTCCGCGACCGACTATGTTGGCCACACCTACGGCACCGAAGGCCCGGAAATGTGTAGCCAGCTTATGGCTATCGATGCGCGGCTCGGAACGTTTTTCGCCGCGATCGATGCACTGAAGATTCCCTATGCGGTGGTTCTGACCGCCGATCACGGCGGGCATGACCTGCCCGAACGCAACCGGCTCCGGGCCTTGGGCGAAGCGGACCGCGCATCCGTCTCGCTGACGCCCAGCGTTCTCGACCAGAAAGTCACCGAGGCGTTGAACCTCGAAGGGTTCTACATCACGGGCGACGGCTCCCCCTTTGGCGATTATTATATCGCGCGCGGCCTGCCAAAGGCGCAGCACGATGCGATCCTTGCCAAGGCGCGCGAAATCCTGCTCCAGAGCCCACAGGTCGAAGCCGTGCTGAGTGCCGAAGAAATTTCGACAGCGCCCAAACCGGCCTCGCCGCCGAACGAATGGACGTTGCTCCAGCGCGCCGCCGCCAGTTATGACAAGGCGCATTCGGGCGATTTCTACGTGATCCTCAAATCCTATATCACGCCCATACCCGATGGCAGCGGTCGCTACACGGCGACCCATGGCAGCATCTGGGACTATGACCGGCGGGTGCCGATGCTGTTCTGGTGGCCCGGCGCTACCGGTTTCGAACAACCCAACGCGGTCGAGACGGTGGACATCATGCCGACGCTTGCCAGCCTGATCGGGCTCGACGTTCCTGCGGGCGAGATTGACGGACATTGTCTCGACCTGGTCGCGGGGGCCGGGAGCAATTGCCGTTGAATCAACGTCGCTTGCGAGTTTTACCGATCGGGCGTAACCTTCCAACCTGACAGGGCGGACGGCCGGGAAAGGCCGCAGCTAGTTGGAGGATGTTGAAATGCGTAAACTCGTTTTCTCAACGGCATTGGTGGCGACGCTTGCCCTGACCGGCCCGTTGCTCGCCGCTGGCGGCGGTGGAGGAGGAGGCGGTGGCGAAGTGCCCGGATCCAGCGCGTCGCAATATGATCCCGTCGCCGAATACCAGAAGGGTATCGCCGCGCTCAAGGCCAAGGAATTCAAGGCAGCGAAGACCGCGTTCGATCATGTGCTCGCCAGCGCGCCGCGCGATGCCAACACCAACTATCTGGCGGGACTCTCTCGCTCCGGGCTTGGCGACTGGAAGGGCGCGAAGAGGTTCCTTGAAAAAGCGACCAAATACGATCCGAACATGACCGCCGCGTGGCGCGAACTGGGCGTGGCCTATGCGAAACTGGGAGACAAGCCCAATGCCGAGGCAACGCTTGCCGGGCTTCAGGCAAAGGCAACGGCGTGCGCCGGGACTTGCCCGACGGCGGGCGAATTGAAAATGGCGGTCGACGCGGTGACGGCGGCGCTTTCGGGCGCACCCACAGCCTCGCTCGCACCGGGGCAGAGCCTGCTCTTTGCCAGCAGTGCGGCTGGCGACAGCCTTTATCTCGACGCCGTCGCGCTTATCAATGACCGTCGATATGAGGATGCGATTGCAGCCCTCAAATCGGCACAGACAAGTTTTGGACCGCACCCCGACATCCTGACTTATCTGGGTTTCGCCAACCGCAAGCTGAAGCGTTTCGACGTGGCCGAAAGCTATTACCTGGCCGCACTCGCGGTTGCGCCGACGCATAGGGGCGCGACCGAATATTATGGCGAACTGATGGTCGAACGCGGCGATCTGGCGGGGGCGAAGCTCAAGCTGGCGGCGCTCGACAGCCAGTGCCGCTTTGGCTGTGCCGAGGCGGAGGAACTGCGTCTTTGGATCGCGGCCGGCCACTCGCCGCATTCCTGATCCTTGGGGGGCTGGTAGCGGCATCCGCGCCGCTGCCGATCCGCGAGGCGAACTGGTTTGCGCCCCAAACACGGTTGCACATGCTGACGACGCGCCCCGAAGAGTGCGTGCCCGACACGTCGTCCGACATCGTCTCGCTCGTCTATGGCTCGGTCGCGTTTCGCGATCCGATGCTGCTCGGCGGGCAGGCGGCGCGGGCGGGCCTGAGCTGCATGAGTTGCCACCGTGGCGGGCGCGGAAATCCGGGCTTTCAGTTCCCCGGCGTGTCGGCGGCGCCCGGAACAGCGGACGTCACGTCCTCGCTGATGAGTTCCCATCGGGGCGACGGCGTCTTCAACCCGAAACCGATCCCGGATCTGACCTTTGGCAAGCCCAGGATCTCGCGCGCCGACACCCACGGGCTTGAAACCTTCATTCGTGGCCTGATCGTCGAGGAATTCGACGGGGCACCACCGTCCCGGACGATCCTCCGCGGCCTTGCGACCTATGTAAAGGCGCTCGATCCGAAATCCTGCCCGTCGCGTGGGGATGTACGCTTCCGGCTCGCCAATGCGTTGGCCGAATATTTCGTGGCGCTCGGGGCGGCGGAGACGGCTCTGGTCGATCATGATGCAGAAACCGCAATTGCCATGCTCAGGGGTGCGCGGTCTATCCTCGGCAGCATCGATGCACGCTATCAGGGCTCAGGCCTCGAATCCGCCCGCGCGCCGCTCGATGAAGCCGATGCAGCGCTTGCCATGCTTCAGCAGGCATTGCGCAGCGGCACCGACATGCAAGTGGCGGCCGACACACTCCACACGCGATGGGCGGCAACACGCCGTTGGGCCGAGCCACTTATCCGTTCCGAGAAGGCTTCGCTCTACAATCCAAAATTGCTGAAGGCAGCGCTGGCGCGCTA
>CXWL01003578.1_pt1 | contig 50413 bp, 42 predicted proteins | sample 590931 | NCBI WGS metagenome assembly CXWL01 (sample SAMEA3498368, study PRJEB10139) | groundwater metagenome | biome: water well; material: biofilm material | place: Germany | collected 2015-04-27 | reverse complement strand
CTTCGCTCCGAGGATCGTCCAGGTCTTCGACTCACTGACGGATGTTGACTTCACCGGGCTCGAATAACAGCCCGCAGACAGCCAACTCCACTAACCCTAACCAAAAGGCGGCCTCCGGGTCGCCTTTTTTGTCAACTGATCACGATCGTCGATAACCCAAGTATTTTTGCTTGTAACGCAAAATATATGGTGTATTTACATTAGAAAAATGCTAATAAATAAGTGTATGCTACTAGGTTAGGCGTTTTGGGCGACGGTATCCTCTTTATCTATCCCGAATGGGGCATTTGGGAGTCGAAAATCACAACGCGTTAAACACGGTCTCTATACCAATATTTTAGTCAGAAGAGTTTACTTAGAATGGCATTTAAGTCTTTATTTAGTTTGTTTTCCAGTGATCTTGCGATCGATCTGGGCACCGCCAATACGCTCGTCTATGCAAAGGGCCGCGGCATTGTTGTTTCAGAACCTTCGATCGTCGCAATCAATAAGGTTACTAATCAAGTCGAGGCAGTAGGCCGCGACGCAAAAGAGATGCTTGGCCGCACACCCGGTAACATTGTTGCGATCCGTCCGATGAAGGACGGCGTGATCGCCAACTTTGAGGTCACGGAGAAGATGCTTCAGCATTTTATCCGAAAGGCACATAACGGTAAATCGTGGGTGCGTCCGCGTGTCGTCATCGGTATCCCGTCCGAGATCACGCAGGTCGAGCGGCGTGCGGTCGAAGATTCGGCTTATCGAGCGAAGGCATCGGAAGTTTATCTCGTCGAGGAAGCAATGGCCGCCGCGATCGGAGCCGGCCTGCCGATCACCGAGCCGCATGGCAATATGGTCGTCGATATCGGCGGCGGAACAACGGACATCGCGGTTATTTCTCTTTCGGGGATCGTGTATTCGCGTGCTGTGCGTGTCGCCGGCAACGAGATGGACGAGGCGATCACCCAGTACATCAAACGTAAATACAATCTGCTCATCGGCGAACGCACGTCTGAGGCGATCAAGATCGCACTTGGCAGTGCGTTCCCGCTCGAAGAACCGCTCTCGATGGACGTCCGCGGACGCAACCTGATCGAGGGCATCCCCAAGACCATAACGATGACCGACGAAGAGATCCGGGAAGCTCTTTCGGACTCAGTCTCGACGATCATTAACGCCGTACGCGTCGCTCTCGAACGCACACCGCCTGAGTTGTCCGCCGACATCGTCGAACGCGGCATCGTCCTCACGGGCGGCGGCGCACTCCTTAAGAATCTCGACAAACGCCTGATGATCGAAACCGGCCTACCGGTTGTTATCGCAGACGATCCGCTTTCGTCGGTCGTGCTCGGCACGGGCAAGATGCTCTCGGATTTCGAACTCTTGAAACGCGTTAAATGGGATAATTCATTGATGACAGGAAGCTAGGACAGGACGCAGTAGGCAGTAGGCAGTAGGCCGGAAACAGCCTTTTACTGCGACCTGCCAACTGACACTGCCAACTGAGATGGTTGAGCGTAGTCAAACCGAAGTGTGGCGATTGGCCCCGTGGCTGATGATCGTTCTGCTTTTGCTGAATTTTGTCCTCATGGCGTTTGAGGCCCGTGAGATTACGACCGGTCAAAGGGTGATCCGTTCATGGACTCAGACCGCAGCGGATTTCGTTCAATCGCCCGTCACCAGTATCACCGCAGGGGTTTCCAACTATTTCGAGTCGATCTCGAATCTTCGCTCGGCTCAGAGCGAGAACGATGTTCTTAAACAGCGGGTACAGGAGCTCGAAGTAGAGCTGAAGCAAAAGCAGGAATTGGCGTCCGAGAACACCCGACTCCAGTCGATGCTCAATCTCAAGGAGCAGAGCAAATACCCCATCTTGACGGCGAGGATCATCGGACGGGATCCATCTCCGTGGTTTGACTCGTCGATCGTAAATCGCGGTAGTCTCGACGGCATTGCGCTTAATATGCCCGTCGTTGATGATGGTGGGTTGGTTGGACGCGTGACGGCGGTCAGTCCGTTGACTTGTCAGGTCGATCTGGTAACGCGCAACAAGTCGGGCCTCGGGGCTGTGATCGGCCAGATCAGTGAATCTAATGCCCTTGGCGTCATCAGCGGCACGGGAAAGGGCGATCTCCTCGAAATGCGTTATGTCCCTGGAACCATCGACGTTCAGGTTGGCCAACCAGTTTTTACGAGCGGACAGGACGGCATATATCCGGCTGGCCTGAAGGTTGGAGAGATAGTGAATGTTGTTTCAGGCTCGGCAACGACCCCGCACCAGATATTGGTAAGGCCGGCATCCCGACTCAGTTCGATGCGGGAAGTTGGAATATTACTCTATAAGCCTGAGGAGCGGATACCGTTTGATCTGAAGCTTCCCAATTCGAACAAAGATACAAAGAAATAGATGGAAGGCGTAAAACTAACGATCGCATTGATCATCGCAATATTGCTCCAGTGGACGCTGCGCAATGTTGCGGAGCCGCTTGCTTACATCGATTTACCGCTGATCATTGTCGTCTATGCCGCTCTGCAGAGAAACTCGATCCGGGCACTTCTGTTCGGGACTATCTCAGGTCTCGCCATTGATGCGCTGAGCGGCGGGCTGCTCGGTGCCAACGGATTCTCGAAAACCGTTGTCGCATATATAGTTTCCGAGATCGCACGCCGTGTATACATGGACAACCTTCTATTGAGGATTCCCGTCATAGCAGGCGCGTGTGTCCTGGATGACCTGATCTACTACGGCCTGCATCGTTTGTTTGGCCAGCCGCCGGTTGGCGATCTATTGGTGACCGGGGCGTATTCGTTGATCGCTACGACGATCGTGGGAACACTCGTTTACTTAATGATGCAGAGCCTTTCAGGGGATAAGATGCCGCGCCGCAAGCGTGAGATGTTTGCGCCGCGACGGCAGACGCGTCGACGTAATCCAATTAGACTCAACAAATAGATACGACACTCTACGGCTATGAAGATCGGTGACCAGATACAAAATTTAGGAGCGAGAGTCGGTACGATCCAGGTGCTGGCGTTTGTATTGCTTACGCTTCTCGGCGTGCGGCTTTATTTTCTCCAGATCGTTCGCGGGGAATATTACAATGACCGGGCAGAAAGCCAGCGGGTGCGGTTTATCCCGATCCCGGCACCACGTGGAGCGATCTTTGACCGGTATGGACGACTACTTGTCGATTCTCGTCCGACGTACAACGTCGTTCTCTCAAACGAGCCGTTAAAGAGCATCAATGTCAACGAAAGGATCGATGACTACTCCAGAGGGCTCAATCTCGACCGGCAGTTCGTAGTCGAACGGCTAAACCTGATCAAACAGCAGAACGAGTTCGAGGCGATGGTTCTCAAAGAGAATATCGACATGCGCGATATTAGCTGGGTCGAGTCGCATTCATTAGAATTTCCGGAATTGCGAGTTGAACTACAGCCGCAGCGGTTTTATCCGCTTGGTATGACGCTCGCACATGTGCTGGGATATGTCGGAGAGATCAGCGCGAAGCAACTTGAGGATCCGGAGGTGCAGGAAAAGGGATTTCGGCCGGGCGACATAGTTGGCAAAGGTGGTCTCGAGCAGTATTACGATGAGTATCTTCGTGGCCGCGCAGGCTACCGCAAGGTGCTCGTCGATAGCCGTGGACGGGTTCAGAGTGAGCTAGAGGTTGTTCAGCCGCAATCCGGACAGGATATGATCACGACGATCGACCTTGATCTTCAGCTTGAGGCGGAAAAGAGATTGGCGGATTCGCCAACCAAACGTGGAACGATCATAGCAACGGATCCGAATAACGGCGAGGTGTTGGTGATGGCGTCGGCACCATCATTCGATCCGAATATCTTTGTTCGCGGCAGCTCGACGCCCGACGGGCGGCGGGCGATCGCTGCCTATTGGCAGGACGAAAAGCGCCCGCTCTTTAATCGTGCTATTCAGGGTCATTATCCTCCTGGATCAACGTGGAAGCTACCGGAATCTGTAGCCGGCCTTCAGCAAGGTGCGATCACTGTCGAACATTCGAATCTGGTGTGCGGTGGCGGCATTACGATCGGCAATAAATTTACGAGATGCATGGGCAGCCACGGTTCGCCTCCGCTCAGCTATGCGATCACAAAATCGTGCGACGGTTACTACTATCGCCTTGCTCTGAAAATGAAGATCGAAGGCGTGATCCAGATGATCGAGACATTTGGTTACGATAAGCGTTCAGGCATCGACCTACCTAACGAAAAGGTTCCGCAAACGCCAAAATCACACATGGCCGGCGTCATTAAGAGAGAAGGGAAATGGAGCGATATCCGAACCGTTTATTCTGGCATCGGACAAGATACGGTCGTCGTGACACCGATTTCAATGTTACGTGCGGTATCGGCGATAGGTATGCGTGGAAAGATGTTCGTCCCGCACTTTCTAAAGGAATTCAAGCCTATCGCCGCTGTCGGCAATCAGGGCGAGGCAAACTACTTTGAACCACGCCCCGGATTTGGCTTTCAGCGGCCCGAGCCGAAGCTGATCGAAGCTACGGAGCCTCAGTGGGACGTTGTCATCAAAGGAATGTGGGGTGTGGTAAATGGCGGCGGAACGGCCGGTTCGATCCGAATGCCGAATTTTGAGATTGCCGGCAAGACCGGAACGGCCCAGGTTGCAGCTCTCGGGAAAGATGTCGGCGACAAGAAGGACCACGCCTGGTTTGTCAGCTTTGCACCGGCATACAAGCCGGAGATCGCGGTGATAGCTCTCATTGAAAATGTCGGTTTTGGAGGCAGCTTTGCAGCTCCGGCAGCAAAGGGAATTTATGAGACATACGTCGCTAAGAAGACACCGCAACAGACTACGGGCCAGGAGGTCGCAATTCGTTAGCTTATGGTCGCAATTCTCGAAAAACGCGATCTGAGGGATTTTGACTGGCTGACGGCGGTTCTTGCTATCGCCATCGCCGCGTTTGGCGTTTGGCAGATCCACAACGCGCTCCCGACCGAGGGTTATTGGTCGAAGCAGATCTATGGCATCGGTATCGCTCTGGTCGCGTTTGCCATTGTCGCTTTCACAGATTACCGGCGACTGGTCGAATTGGCGCCGTTCTTTTATGCTGTCGGCCTGATCCTGCTGCTGCTTGTCCTAACACCACTTGGCGTCACACGAAATAATCAAAAGGCCTGGCTCGCATTACCATTGATCGGCCAGTTTCAGCCTTCGGAATTTGTAAAGATCCCGACGGTATTAATGCTCGCGTGGTACTTCGGTGCCCGCAAGGCGACCACTCTAAAGCTGAAAGAGGTGCTGATCGGCGGCGCGATCTTTGCCGGCCCGGTCGGCTTGATAATGCTCGAACCGGATGCCGGGCAGGCGATCACTTACTTTCCCATCTTAGCAGCGATGTTCTTTTTGTCTGGGATCAAAATGAGATATGTCGTGCTATCGATCGTTGCGGTCGCGATATTTGTTCCGGCTGCATACATTGGCGGCGTAAAATCCGGGGTAATAAAGCGATACCAGCAAGAGCGTATCAACGCCATCATCGATCCCGACAGCGTCGATCCTCGAGGCTACGGATATCATACGATCCAATCAACAATCACAGTCGGCAAAGGCGGCCTTTCCGGGATCAAGGGCGATACAGATACATCGCAAAGCGTGCTCAAGTTTCTCCCAGAACCTCATACGGATTTTATTTTCGCCGTAACTGCTGAAAATACGGGCTTTATTGGCTGTATTTCATTGCTTCTTGCTTACGCGCTGCTTTTGTCGCGAATGATCGCCGGAGCACGAGAAGCTTCCGACAGGGCCGGAATGCTTGTTATAATGTCCATTGTATGCGGAATGGTGTTTCAGATATTTATGAACATCGGTATGGCTCTCGGCGTGTTACCCGTAATAGGTGTGCCGTTGCCGCTAATGAGCGCCGGGCTGTCGGCGATCTTGTCGACTTTTGTCGCGATCGGATTTGTGGTGAGTGTTAAGTTGAGGCGTTTCGTCAACTAGGAGTTTTATCATGGCGGTAGATGTAAAGAAATTTAAGACGGCGGAGTCGCTTCGTAACGGTGCGTCAAAGAGCTGGTCATCGGGGTTGACGTTCTTGTTAGCGGCTTTATTACTTGCCCTTTCAGCCGGGGCACTGACCGGGGTTTTGGCTTCGTATTATCTTAATAATTCCCGTTATTCGGTAGAGGTTTCCGCACTTGCCACATATCGCCCTCCGCAGGTCACCACGATCTACGCCGATGACGGCGAAACTATCCTCGCCGAATTTGCGATCGAAAAGCGCATCCCGCTAAAGATACAGGACGTACCAGAAAAGGTGACGGATGCCCTCCTCGCTATCGAGGACTATCGCTATCGCGACCATATTGGCATCGATCCGTATCGTATCGTCGGTGTTGTCTTTAAGAATCTTACCTCGGGCAAGACCGAAGGGGCATCGACCATCACGCAGCAGCTTGCAAAGAATCTGTTTCTATATAAAGACAAGACGTATACCCGTAAGGTAAATGAATGGGCCGTCGCTCTGCAGATCGAGCGTCTGTATACCAAGGATCAGATCCTTGAGATGTATATGAATTACGTCTTTCTCGGTGCCGGGGCGTATGGTTTTGAGGCTGGTTCACGCACCTATTTCGGTAAGTCCGTAAAAGACCTCAATCTCGAAGAAGCCGCATTGCTAGCCGCGATCCCCAAGTCGCCTGAATACTCGCCGACACGAGACATGGAGAAAGCAAAGATGCGCCGCGATATCGTGCTCGATCAGATGACTAAGTACTTTCCGGACAAGTACTCGCAGGCAGATGTCGATGCAGCAAAAGCGACGAAGATCCAGCTTGCATCAACGGCCTTCTATCAATCGCAGCCGAAATCGACGGCGTGGGACTATCCGATCGAAGAGATCCGCAAATACCTCGAAGAGAAGTATACGACACGCGTCGCGCAGGGCGGGCTGAAAGTGTATTCGACGATAAATGTCGAGGCACAAAAGATCGCGACGCGAGTGATCCGTGAGAAGTTGAGAGCCTACGATCGTGGTAAGCCGTGGCGCTCTGATTATAAGAATATTCTGGTCAATGAAAATGATGAGCCGCTTACCGATGAAAAAGAGATCACCAAGACCCTGGAGACCTTTAAACACCCCGACTGGTTTGGTGATGAGTATGCCGAAGGTGAATACATAAAGGGCCTTGTCATGAAATACAATCCGTCGGGTGACGAAGTTGGCGTGCGTTTTGGCCGTTATAAGGCCGTTGTCAGGCCGGGCAATATGGGTCGCAGCGGCCGACGTCCTAAGGACGAACTAAAGCCTGGCTTTCTTGCCGAGTTTCTTATCAAAGGCGTCGACAAAGAAAAGCAATTACTAGATGTCGAGCTGATGCAGGTGCCGGAGGTTCAGTCGTCCCTGGTTTCGATCAATTCGAAGAATGGTGAGATCGTCTGTATGGTCGGCGGATACGATTTTCACACAAACAAATTTAACAATGCAACGCAGGGACTGAGACAGACAGGATCGGCCTACAAGCCATTTGTGTATACGGCAGCTGTCGAGGATGGCATGACGCCTGACATGGTTGTCAGCGGAGCACCGATAAAGCGTGGCGGATGGATGCCGCACAATTATGACGGCAGCTTGAGCCATGGCAATGTGCCCATGAAGATCGCGTTGGCAAAATCCTTGAATATTGCGGCGGTACATCTACTCGAACAAGTCGGGATTCAGGCCGGTGCGCAGATGGTGAGACGATTTGGGATCTCTAATCCGATGGCACCCAGCTTGCCATCGGCTCTCGGAGCCAGCGAGGCATCGCTGCTTGAGATGACGGCTGCATACTCGTCATTCCCAAACAAGGGCGTTCGTGTGGCTCCGCATTTGATACGCAAGGTTTATAACCGCGACGGCAGTTTGCTCGAGGAATTTGATGGTACGGCGTCAAAGGTTACGAGCGAATACGTCGCTCTAACGATGGTTCAGATGATGCGTGGCGTTGTGCAGGGTGGCGGCACCGCTCCCGGTGCAAGCGCCGGTGGGCATCCTTTGGCTGGCAAGACCGGAACCGTAAATAACCACACGGATGTTTGGTTTATCGGCTATACGCCCGTGTACGCGACCGGGGTCTGGATGGGAAATCCGCTTCGAAAGGAATCGCTTGGTGCGGGAATGACCGGCGGAGGGACCGCCCTTCCTATTTTCAATTCGTTCATGATCCCATTCATGAAGGACAAGCCGCGGGAAGCATTCCCAAATCCGCCTCCGATGCCGTCCGAGGTTAAACGTGCAAGTGAACTGCGTAAACGTGAGGAACTCGAAAAGCTGGAGGAAGCCGACATTGCTGGACGAAAGACCGGGATCGTCTTTACTCCGGGAACTGCGATCGATCCGAATGCACCGCTGCCGGGTGAGACGACGATGACCGATGGCACCAAGACGGATGGTGGAGTTACCACTAAACCGGTCGAGACCACTGACAAGCCCCCGGTCGTCAGGCCGCCAGTGATCCAATCAACGCCGAACCCGCAAAAGACCCCTGATAAGCCTGACGGCGGAAAGCCAAAAGGTAAGAAAGGTGACGGATAGGCAGTGAGCATTGCGTGAATTAAAGTGGCCACCGATGTTCGATCGGTGGCCTATTTTTATTTGGTAAATTCACCCAAATAATACGGAAGCATCTTTCGCCACCAGACCCAATCGTGGTTGACATCGTGACCCCAGATATCCAGGCGATGGGGAATTCCTTTTGAATGCAGCAGTCCTGAGAATTCTCGGCTGCGATCCGGAGCCTCGAATGACCCTTGGCCTGTTACGACTACGATTGAATCTGCCTGTCTGAGACGTGGCAGATGATAATCGTCGTTCAGATTTCGGATATACATATCCGGATTATTGAAATAGACATTGTCGTCGTAATAACCCTTGTCCAGATAATTGTAAATATCGTAACTGCCGCTCATCGCGATAGTTCCGCGGAAATTGTCACTGTGTTTGAAATACGTATTGGCGGCAAGAAATGCGCCTAAGCTGGCTCCGGTCGTCAACGGTTTTGCATCTTCTCCACATTCGTTGCGGATCAGCGGCAGAACCTCTTCCATGATGTAGTTATCATATCGGGAGAGCATCTCTACTTTCCAGCCGGGGTGGGATTCGCGATTGAGAAGGCTGTATTTATTGACCGAATTGATCGAGTACGCACGGATCAGTCCATTTTCAATAAAATCCTTGATCGCATCGACCAGGTAAAATCGTTCGTATTCCAGATAATCAGCTGCCGCCGTCGGAAACATCAGCAGCGGGTAACCCGCATGTCCATACGCCACGAGCGGCATATCCATTCCAAGATTGTGGCTAAACCACGATGTAGTATCACGTCGCATCTAGTATCGTTGTTGCTCCAGTTATTTAATGACCGTAAAATCTCTTACGGTCGAATTGTAACCGCCATTATCGACCACGTTTCCGTCTTTATCGACCAGTTCGAGGGCGACTGTGTGACGGTCCGATGTCCAACCTGTCAGCCAAATTGGTTCCCATTTATCGATAAATTTTACCTCGCCGTTATCGACCGTGTATCTGACGCGGTATTCCCCACCATCGCCAATGAGTTTCGCGTTGACGAGCCAAAAATCGATCATGATGGCGTTGGCGTCATCACCTTTGTATTCACCCTTTGGGCGGCTGTATGTTAGCAGCGGTTTTGTCGGATCGACCGCACCGGCGGTGCTCATCTTCATGTCCTTTCCCTCGGGCGTTGAAGCGGCGTTGGCCATGGTGTTGCCGTTCCCGGTGGTCGTTGGTTTCTTGGTGTCGGCACCGCCGTTTTTGACGGAGAATCTCACCATCTGAAATGCTCCTTCCGTTTTGTATGACTCGTGCCACGGGCGTGACGGAAATACTCGCAATGTGTGTTCGCCATCTGCAATATTTCTCAGCTCAAATTCCTGGTCAAGATTGTAGTACGCCTCGTAGGGCTGATTGTCGAGGATAACGTGGATGTGGTTGCCCATTTTGGTTTCCATGTCCATGTGCGGCTTATACCCCTTCAGGTCACCTGATATCGCCAATTTTACCTTGAGTATCGCGCCGTTATAGGTTGCGTTGGCTTTCGGTTCGACGATCTTAATTGTCGGGGCCGCCGAGTCCTGTTCGCCGCGAGTTGCCATAAGATCGACGATGCGTTTTGGCCGCGCTGTGACAGTCAGATTCTGAGTTTCGGTCGGGTCTGCCACTGAGTTGACGTTTGTCTGCTGTCCCCCACATGCCGAGAGTACAAACGACGAAGCCAGAATCGATAAAACTAAATACGTTTTCATAAAACTACCTCAAACTTTTGCAAGAAACGACTCGGTAATCTTCGACGCGCGCGAAACCACGGTATATCCAAAAACCTTACGAAAATTAACTTCCAGTCGATCCTCGATCTCACACATACTGACCTCGTGGCCTAAAAGTCGATCCATCGAGGTCACCGGCTCGCCCTCGCAGGCGATGATCCAGTTGTAATAGCTCAGATCCGTGTTCACATTAAGTGCAAAACCGTGCGTCGTGACCCAACGTTTGATATGCACACCGATCGCGGCGATCTTGCCTTCGACCGTATGAACGCCGGTCAATCCACTGATACGGAAAGCGTCAATACGAAAATCCGCCATCGTCCGGATGAGCATTTCCTCGAGATCGCGTACGTATTTATGCACGTCCTCGCGATCTGGCGAAAGGCTGATGACGGGATAGCCGACGATCTGGCCCGGGCCGTGATACGTCACGCGTCCGCCGCGATTTATCTCAAAAACCTCGGCGCCCATTTGCCGAAGCATTTCAGACGTTGCGAGCACACCATCGTTCTTAGAACGGCGACCGAGAGTAAACGTGTGCGGATGTTCCAGGAGCAGCAAATAGTCTTGCTCACGCTCTGCAATGACCTTACTCTCAAGCTCCTTTTGCAGTTCGAGGGCGCCTTCATAGCCAACCCTGCCGAGCCTTCGAACCTCTAAATACCGCTGTCGCATTACAGCTATGATAAGATTTTTACGAGTATTTGAACAGGAAAGCTTATGAAGCAACTTGGGATCGTCGCTACAATCGTCTTGGCTGTTATTGTTTTGGCGGGTTCGGCAGCCGCTCAAAAAAAGCCTGTCAAAAAGCCCGTTACAAAAAAACCTGTGCCGGCAAAGACGACACCCGTCATTCCGCCGCTCGATGTACGAGCAGCTCGCGAGAAGGTCGAGGTTCAGCTTTCGAATGTCGTGGATTTTGTCAATAAACTAGGGCCGATCGCCCAGGGGCTTGAAACCGCTGATGAGGATCGACGGGCGGGGAAACTTTCCGCGTCGACCGCAACCAGCATTGAGGCAGGCAAAGCAAAGGTCGTTGACGCGATCCGTAACCTAAAGACGGGCCTAGCGACGCTCGAATCGGAATTTCGAACCAAGACCGCGTTGCAAAAGTATCTTCCAAATATACAAGACATCACCAACCTCGCTGGCGAGGCCGAAGACTCGGCAATAGCGGGACGGTTTGTCGCGGCTAAGGATCCGTTGCGGGCTGTTGCCGCGAAACTCACCGATACGCTAGCCATACTACCCAAATAGATCCGTCCCTGTTTAGAAGCCGGTCTATGACCGGCGTTCACGGTAGAACATTAGCATCGACAGCCGGAAGTCCGAGTTTTTCTCGAATAAACCTATCACCCTCGATCTCGATCATCTCGCCATTGACAATGTGGGTTTTGCGGGTGAGGACGTTGCCGTTCTTCTCCATCTTCGCGGGTTCGATAAAGATATACCAAGGCGAGCCCCAGCCGCGTGCGTCGCCGGTATAACGGCGATATTCGTAGTGGAGAGTTTTTTGCTTTGCGCCACGCTCCTCTGACTCGTAAACGACCGGAAACGGTATCTTTAGTGCTTCAAGATTACTCTTCATAGATGGCAACGGATCGTATTCGCCGACGCCGACGATATCGAGTCCGTGTGCCTTGTATTTGTTGTACAAACGCACGAGCATCGGTGCGTCAAAGCGCCAATTAGGGCACCACGGAGCATAGTAAACGACGACCACCAGCTTCTTGCCCTTCGTAAAATCACGCAAATTCAGGTCGCCTCCGGTGACGATATTCTTGTAGGTCCAATCTTTATAATTGATCTCTTTTTCTTGGATAGGAGCCTGTTCGTTCTGGCCAAACGCGATGGTCAAGGCAAGAAGGGAAACAATTACCGCGGCAAAAAACTTCATCTACAAATTCCTCGTCTGTCAAAGACTATATTCTCAGATGCCAAACATCAAGAATAAAGTTGGGCGGCCGATTAAATTTCCTGTGCAACTATGCTAATCTGAGGTGGTCCAATGGCTTCCGTGCTGGGTTAAACCGACAGAAAAGGAGTTTGAAATGCAGTTCATAATATTGAGCATCATTGCAATTTCATATTTAATCACTGCTCCATCGAATCTTCCTTCAGCAGATTTGTCGCGAGACTCGCCGCGTACATTGTTCTTAGACCAGACCAAGAGCAAATGCGGCGATGCTGTATTTGCTGTTGAATCTGACGATGACGAACCGGCGAGCCTGACGATCATTGAGGCTGGGTGTGAGCGACCACACTATTGGAAAGCCCAAGTAGACCTGACCAATACAAGCGATAAAGATATTCGTCAATATGAGGTAGCCTATATTGGAACGTGGGAGCATAGAAAGTGTGATTGGTCCGCCGAGGGGAAAAGCGGCATCGAGCTCAAACCGGGTGAATCTGTTAGATTGTCAATAAACACCGGATTTCTGGATGGGCTCAGCTACGGCAAACCGGTAGGCAGCTTGCAAGGAGTGATTTTCCGAATAGAAGAGATAAGCCTCGCCGATGGTGTTGTTTGGAAGCGGAAAGGCTCAAAAAAATCATGAGGTGGCTGAACAACTAGAGGAACGCATGACACTCCAGCCTATATTACTATGAGCGTCCAACCAACAGTTTCCGATATTTTCCGCCGTGCGTTAGAGATGCGTGCCGCGAATCCGAGCGGTTCGCTCAACGATCTGAAAGCTCAGATCATCAGTGAATTTGGCGGCAACGCCATGCCCGATACGGCCTATCTGACCATCCCCGAATACGACAACATCGTTCCCGAGGAAGACTGGACCGCCGGGCTGCCGGTCGTTCTCCGCGGGATCCAGAATGACGACTGGAAAGATGTCGCCCTCGGCATCGTCATCAGCCTCGAACAGGTCGAGAATTATCCCAAACAATCCGGCCGCGAGGACGACCCAACCAAAGACTGGCGCAACCGCACAAAAGGCATCGCCGCCGCCGAAGAAAAGGTCCGCGAAGAATGGCTCCCCGCCGACCTGATGGCAATGGCGAAACGTAATGTGAAATGACGCTTGTCCCTGAAAGGGACGAATGAAATAGGGTCGGGAGCATCCCGACATCCGTGGATTCCATTCCCGAATCGTCCCTGAAAGGGACAAATTCGACTCACAATTGCACAGATTTGTCCCTTACAGGGACAACCCATTTGCGGTAATTTTCCGTCGGGTTCCACCCGACGCTATTACACTAGTCCCCTTCGGGTACTAGCCGTGACGGGTTCTCAAATGGTAAGTCCCAGCCCATCCCTCGCCTCGGTCACCTCGCACATCGGCGAGAATCTTGCCACCTCTTCGTCAAAATTCACCTTATCCCACTCAGGATAAAAATGTGTCAGCATCGCTCGCTTTGGTTTTGCTTTGCGGACTAGGTACATCGCCTCGGCAAGTTCGAGGTGTTTTTCGGCAGGTTTGTCTTTTGAGAACGAACACTCGAGGATCAGCAGATCGACTTGATTGGCCAGGGTCGCCAGCGACTTATCAAATCCGGTATCGGCTGAATAGACCAGCGTTGTCTCAGGATCGCGGATGTGTATGGCGTGGCTCTCTGGCGTGTGCGGCGTCTTCATCGTGGTCGCCTCGACGCCTGACAATATTTCAAACGGTTCAAGAGCCTCGACCTCGACGATCTCGACGGGAAACGGTTGTTCGAGAAGCCGATAGTTATGTACATCGCTAAAGCGGTCAATCAGATCTTTCAAACCAACAGGACCGAAGATACGCAGTGGTTTTGTTCGCGTTTTCATTTCGACGGAGTGCTTCGTCCCTGCGAGGAAAGGCGCGAGCCCGCCGACATGGTCGAGATGAAAGTGCGAGATCCAGATAGCATCGAGATTCGGCCAGTCGAGCCCGTTTGCAGCCATACGCGTGCCGACGGAGGCAGAACAATCGAGCAGTATGGTGCCGCCGCGCGTCTCAAGCCAGTAGCCGGAACTCGCACGTTTCGGGTGCGGTATCGACGTGCCGGAGCCGAGGACAACGAGCTTCATACCTGAATAGTATCAAACCGTGTGATAAATTAGACGGATGAGCCAAGTCGACATTCTCGCTATTTTTGCGCACCCCGACGACCTCGAACTCTCAGTCGGAGGCACGATGCTCAAGCTTAAGAGCCTCGGATACCGAACTGGTGCGCTGGATGTAACACGCGGCGAAATGGGGACGCGCGGAACTGTCGAGGGCCGGGCGATCGAGGCCGACACAGCGGCAAAGATCTTGCAGCTTGATCTGCGTGACAATCTAGGTCTTGCCGATGGGCATGTTTTTGTTGACGACGCGGCCCGCGTTGCAATGGTTCGGGCACTCAGGCGTCTCAAGCCTCGTGTGATATTGACGCACCAGTCTGGCGACACGCACCCGGATCACGATCACATTGCGACGCTTGTGCGCGAGTGTTCGCGGCTGGTGGCGATGCGAAACTATGATCCTGAAACTGGCGGGGAAAAAATACCGCCGCCGATCGTCGCTCACAATGTCTTTTCGCGAAGCGTTTTGCCGTCGTTTATTGTCGATATTTCAGATTTTCTTGAGCAAAAAATGGACGCGATCCGGGCATATCGATCGCAGTTCCACGATCCAAACTCGACCGAGCCTGAGACGATGCTCACCGGCAAAACTTATCTCGACGAGATCGAAAATCGCTCGCGTTATTACGGTTCGCTGATCGGAACTGCGGCGGGCGAGCCTTTCTTTGTCCGCGAAGCACTGAATGTGGACGATCCTTATGTCTTGCTCACACGGCCGATGAACCTGTACTCATGACTACACTCGCCCCCGAAGATCTCGAACTAGAAAAGAAACGTCGTGTCCTCGATCGGTTAAAGGATCGGCTCGCCGATCGAGAAGAGGAAATGGCTGATCTTAGGGCTGAACTTGAGCGGTTTGAGGCTCGGTACACGATGAGTGTCGCCCGGCTTTATGCCGAGCATGATGAGATCGAAGCTCAGATCGCGGAGGAAGAATACAAGCTTGTTCCGGATGATGAGCAGATAAAGAAAAAAGCTGAGGAGCTTCGTCGACGAGCGGAGGAGTCAGCCGCCCGTGCCGCTGAGGATGCCGAGAACCAGGACTTTCGGTTTAACCCGACGCCCGAGGCAAAAAAAGCCTATCACAATCTCGCGCGCACTATTCATCCCGATCTGGCCCTGGACGCAGACGAAAAGGAAAGGCGTCACGGCCTGATGGCTGAGCTAAACGCCGCGTATTCAACCGGTGATCAGACAAAACTAAACAAACTTGTCGAAGATCTTCGCAACAGCCCTGATCTCATATCAGGCGACTCGGCGGGAGACGAACTTGTGCGGGCGATTCGCCAGATCTATCAGGTCAAGGCACGCCTTGTCGCACTTCGGTCTGAGCGTGTCGACGCCGAGGCGTCTGAATTGTATGAACTTCGCCTTAAGGTCGAGCAGGAAATGGCTGAGGGTCGCGACATGCTCGCACAAATGGCAGCCCGCACCAGCGTACATATCAAGAAGTCAGAGCGGCGGCTGGCAAATCTTCGAAGCGTAAACGCAGCTCAAGAGGAATATGTTCGTGAGAAGTTTGGAATGGATATAGAGGAATTTCGTTGATCAGGCTCTAGAGGGAATGGCATCGACTACCATCCGGCCGTCGGCGTTCTCTTTTTCCCTGCGAACGCCAATGATCTTGCCAAGTAACGTGACGTCGTCTTCGTTAAAGAGCTGAGGCTGATCGCTCGATCCCTCAAGACATACGATGCCAAAATCAGCATCGTAAAAGCCGCAACTCACCTCCCGGGTTTCATTTACCATTAATGCTGCAGCATCGCCGCGTTCAAGCTTTGTCTTGACCACAAGGGCGAGCGAGCCGTTATGCACGCCGACGCATTCGAGAAACGAGTTGTTGATCCAGACGCCGCTGTAGTTCTCATACTTGGCCAGCGAAGGTGGTATTACGAGCTCGACCTGATCTCGATCGACTGACACAACCTGATCGGGGAGCGAGTCGTGTCGCGAATTCCACTCTGCTTCGAAGTTGGCGATCAACCGTTTGGCGGCAACCTCACCGGTTTGCTGCCGGGTGATATCGACCGCCTCGAGCAGGTTCAGGATCGCATCGGCAAAACTATCGCGAGCGATCATGATACTTGATTTTGTCATGATCGACTCGGCGAGAAACGAGAGATTCTCGCTCCGACGCAGGATCTCGATCGATCTGTCGATCGTCGCCTCGGCCCGATCAAGATCTCCCTCTGCAATAAATACTTGCGCCTTGGTCTCAAGCGAAGATCCCTCGCGCGATCTGTCGCGGATCTTTTTATAAACGGAGATCGCCGTATCGACCGCCAAATGTGCCATCGTGAACCGCCGCTGGTTCTTGTAAAGTAGGGCAATATTATTCTCAACCGTGGCGAGATAGATCCTATGACGCGATTTCTCATGAAACGATCGTGCCAAAAGAAAATATGAAAGTGCCTCATCTGAACGATCCAGATCCTTTAGCGAAATACCGATATTCGATGCCTGGCCGGCGTTCAGAAACGGGTCGCCATACCTACGAAACGGGCCTTCGACCGAGCGGCAATATTCTATATTCTCCTCATGCCTGCCTTCGGAGAGAAGTATAAGGGTTCGGATAAGATGCGAATACAGACGAGCGTCGTTCGAAGTATCAAGATCGTGTTCCAAAGCTTCGTCGAGCCAGACGTCGGCTTCGCGAAATTCGCCTGTTCGCGAGTACGTTAGGGCCATCGAATTTTCGCATTCGGCAACTCGTGCAATCTGGCCAAGATCAAGAAACATTTCGCGCGCCTGCATGACAAGATCGCGCGAGCGTTCCTGAGATCCGGGGGTCATTCTTATGTACCCGCCAAATCCTAACAACGTCCCGAAACGCAGCAAAAGGCCAGCCGCGTCCTCCAGTTCGAGCCCGTCGCAATCCGGGATAAACGAAGGCTCCGGCCAGTTCTCGGAGATGAGAGATAAGGCCTCTTCGTAGCGCCCTTGCCTCTCAAGTTTCGTGAGGCGGCGCAAAAGAACGACTGGCTGCGTTTGGATATTCATTCTAATGGGTTCACATCGCGGGAACAGATTTGTCTGCTAGTATAGTCGCGATGTGCTTGCACATCAAGAAAACAACTGGAGAAAAATAAAAAAATGAAAACGACACTAAAATTGGCCTTGGCTCTTTCTTTGTTCTGTTCAGTAGCGCTCGGTGATGGCAATCAGGGAAGCGGAAACCGAGACTGTCCGCCGGAAGGCTGCCCGCCGCCATGCACGGAAAATTGTGGCTCTCAGGTGGTGCTAACGGATACCGAATCCGACTCCTTCATAGATGATGTCTATGAGACAGTAGAGGATCTCATCGAGGATTACCTGTTGACTGGATTTTAACGTAAGACGGGTAACTAGGCTCGACTTCACTCGGGCCTGCCGTCGGTTAAGGTGACAGCATTCTCGACCGCCTTTTCCGACAAAATATCTTCGGGTTGTAATACAACGATCTTGGGTAGGGTTGGTTCTTTTCTCCCATTCATCTCGTTGATTACTTCCACACAAATTCTTCTGACTGATTGTTCAAATTGGCCAGCAGATACAGGTGTGTTTAAATCGCCATGATCGTCAACAAATTTTTTTCCACGGCCGGTCAAAAGCCAGTGGATCGAATAAGGGGTTCGTTCAGAAAGAGTGAGCAAGATAGAAGTATCAGGCATTCTGCCACGCAGATAATTCTTCGCGGCTTGGTATGATATATTCAACAATCGTTGGATTTTGACTGCTTCTGACGTTCCGCACACTTCGATGAATCTGCGGATAAAACCGTTATCAGGAGACCGTTTTCGATTATTGTTTTTGTCGCTTGACATAATTACACGGATGTGTAAAATACTTACACAATCGCGTAAACTGAATTATATCCCATTAAGTGGCGATTTTCAATCAACGGAGAAATTCTGAGTTTACGATATAGCTTTCGCGGGCCGTGTACGCCCTGTATACGCCGCGAAAATAGAGGGCGACGGTGTGGGAGACGTCGCCCTCGCCCTTTTAAATCGCGTTTCCGGCAGTAAAGCCCGACGACCATGCCCACTGAAAGTTATACCCGCCGAGCCAGCCCGTCACATCGACGACTTCGCCGATAAAATATAGGCCGGGAACTTTATTTGTCTCCATTGTTTTTGAAGAAAGCTCGACGGTTGATACACCTCCGAGCGTTACCTCGGCACGGTCATATCCCTCGGTTTCCTTAAACCTAACTTGCCATGAGTTAAGCTTTTCACCGATCTGGCTCATCTCGGCTATCGCCAATTGATTCAAAGGCTTATCAGCAAATTCTGCGTTTACAAAGGCATCGGCGAATCTTTCGGGCAGCAATTGGGCCAGAAAATTCGAGAGCGTCTGGCGTTTGGCCTGGTTTTTCACCAATGAATCGGTCGCGTTGATCCCGGGAAGCAGATCGACAAAGATCGGTTCGCCTCTTTTCCAATAATTTGAAATCTGAAGAATTGCGGGGCCCGACAGGCCGCGATGAGTAAAAAGAATATTCTCACGAAAACTTTGCTGGCCGGCCGACACTACTGAGTCGACCGAGACGCCAGCGAGATGTCGATAGCCCTCACCGAGGAATACCATTGCAACAAGGGACGGCCGCGTTTCGACGATCTTTAAGCCGAACTGCCTCGCAAGGCGATATCCGAGATCGCTCGCGCCGATCTTTGAGAATGAAAGTCCGCCGCAGGCTACGATGAGACACGTTGCTTCAAACGTGCCAAGGTTGGTTTCGACACAATATTTCTCATTCTTGGCGGCGGCCGTTACGTTGCAGCTCGTTTGGATCTCGACACGAGATCTTCGACATTCAGCCAGAAGCATATCGACTATTTGACGCGAACTGTCCCGGCAAAAGAGCTGGCCGAGTTTTTTCTCATAGAAGGAGATCTTGTGTTTTTTGACAAGGGCAACAAAATCTTGCGATGAATAACCAGCCAATGCCGATTTGCAGAAATGGGGGTTTTGCGAGATAAAGTTCTCGGCCCGAACGCCAGCGTTTGTGAAATTACACCTTCCGCCGCCTGATATGATTATTTTCCGGCCGACCTCGGCGTTGTGTTCAATCACCAGAACCTTACGCCCACGCTTTCCCGCCGTGATCGCGCAAAACAATCCGGCTGCCCCGCCTCCGATGATGATGGCGTCGTAGCTCACTTAGACGAGATAGCGATCATTCAGGATATCGAGGTGATGCCGAACGTGTCCGATCGCGATATTGGCGAGGGCTCGGACAGAGATCGGCGATCCGCTTGCGGTTCCCATGCGGGCGAGGCCGGCTTCGTCCAGGTTGTTGAGAAAGAGAACATTCGCTCTGCGGTTAAGTTCGAACTCATCTAGCAGATTGATAAACGGACGATTATTGGCATTCGAATTTTCGATATAGCCATCCTGTTCAAACCCCTCGATCGGCGTCTCGTCGCCGCGTGAGATGCGGAGCATGCGATAAGCAAAGATCCGTTCGCCGTCGATGAGATGGCTGAGCGACTCTTTGATCGTCCATTTGCCGTCGGCGTAGGTAAAGGCACCTTTTTCCTCGGCAACGCCATCGAAAAGGGAACGCAGTTCGGCGGGCTGACGGGCAAAGGCTTCGCGGATATCGGTTTCGGGGACGAGCGAAATATATTTGCCATAGTATTCGCCATATTCAGTTGGTTCGGGTTTGTACATCGCTTCGCAGAACTCCTTTCAAATGTTTGGTGTTTGTGTGTAATATTATCAGAAAGGATGTCAGTGCGTAATTTTCGGCGACCGATCTCAACTTTTGGCTCACTAGTGTTGTACTTGGCGGTCGCGGCTTGTGTGCACGCTCAAAATGGCGGAAAGGCCGAACCGAACCGGATCCGCTTTGCTGCCGGTACGACGAGTACGCGAATTGCAGGCACGCTACGGAATGGCCAGCAGATGGAATACGTTTTTGCGGCGGAAAAGGGTCAATTGGTTACCGTCAAAAACTCGACATCGAGTCGGTTCGACTTTCGCATATTTGATGAGGTGAACTTTTCCGAAGGTGATTTTGACAGTTCACCAACTTATGCATTTGAAGTGCCGGAGACCGGCGACTATTTCTTTACGGTTAGAAAAAAAGTGGCCGGAGCACGTTCATCTCGGTTTTCGATGAGCATTTCGATCAGGTGAAAATGCTTTGTATACTTAGGGGTCAATCAAATAAGTGAAAAAATAGGAGTCAATCAAATAAATGAAAAGAAGTTCTATTCTGTTAGTTGTTGCGTTCTTTGCCCTCGCCGTATCGGCATTTGCTCAGAACGGCGGCAAAGCCGAGCCAGGACGCGTTAAGTTTGCCAAAGGCAAAAGTATGACGACGCTCTCGGCGACGCTCTCGGGCGATCAGGAGCAGGAATATGTATTCGGGGCGAGGAAAGGCCAAAAGGTCTATATCACTAACTCCGATTCATACCGCTTTTCGTATCGAGTGTTCAACGACGAGGTCAACTACGAAAGTACCGAACTAGCGGTTCCGACGCTTGAGTTTGTAGTGCCGTCGACCGGCGACTATATGCTCTTTGTTAAGAAGGCATCTGCGTCACCGCGAACCGCTAAGTTCTCGATCACATTGGCCATCAGATAATTATCGGAGAAGATAAGGAGTTAACTGTCATGAAACGAGTTTCAATCTTACTCGGCATTGTGTTTTTCGCATTTGTTATCGTATCGCAGACGGGCACGCGGGCGACTAACCTTACCTTTGCTGACCGTTTTGCCGCAGCCGCTCCGGTCGGCGAGAGCGGAACGTATGGCTTTGATAAGGCGCATTCGGCCATCGGCTTTAAGGTCAGGCATAACGGTTTGATCGAGATTCCCGGATATTTTCGCGACTTTACCGGCAGCATTAATTATGACGCCAAGGATGTGACCAAATCGAGCGTCGAATTTACAGCCAAAGCGACGAGTGTCGATACAGGTAATACCGGCCGCGATAACCATCTGCGGACAGCGGACTTTTTCGAGGTGGCAAAGTTTCCCGATATTACCTTTAAGAGCACAAAGGTCGAGAAGAAAGGTAAGGCGTGGATGCTGACAGGCGACTTTTCGATGAAGGGCGTGACAAAATCGATCACGTTCCCGTTTAACATCGCGGGTTTTCTGCCCGCAGGTGAACGAAGTGGCGCCAGAATGGGCTTTACGGCGGACGCCAAACTTAACCGTCGAGACTACGGAGTAAACTACGGTGGAAATCTGCCTAGCGGGATTCCGGTGATCGCGGACGAGATCACGATCCGCATCGAAGTCGAAGCTCCCGCACCGCGTGCGGCTGCTCCGGCTGTGGCACCAAAGTAGGAAGTCAAAAGGCAAAAGTAAAAAGGCAAAAGCGGTGAATCCTTTCTTCCGTTTGCCTTTTTATTTTTTACGTTTCGTAGCGGCTTCTGCGAAAGAGATGTCGTAGATCGCGTATTGTTCCCAGCCGATCAGGTCGAAGTGCCACCATTCGTTCGGATTGACGGTGAAGCCGTTAGCTTCCATCAGTTGGCGTAGTTTGTCCCGGTTGTTGCGTTCCTCGCCGGTACCACCCGCGTAATCCGGCGAGGCACGCTCCGTGAATTCGTCATAGGCAGAGGGCATCGGGATGGCCTTACCGGTTTTCAGATCGAAGATGCCGAGATCGACGGCGCACCCCCGATTGTGTTTTGAGCCCTTGGCCGGATCGGCGACGAACATCTTCTGATCCTCGCGAACCACTTCCCAAAATAATTTTGTTATCGACCATGGCCGGTAGCCGTCGTAAATGACGATTCCGAGACCCTGTTTGCTCAGCCATTTGTGCACACGGATCACGCCATCGGCCGCCGGACGCTGCAAAAATGCCCGAGCCTCGGGATAGACGGGTTTGCCGACAAAATTATTCGCCGTCGCGTATCGAATATCCAGCTTTATCGTTTTATCGAGTTTTGTTAGTTCGACCAAGTCAGCCTCTCGTTTGTTTTCTTCTTTTGGCGGCGCCGTTTGGGCAGACGCGTACGAAAAAAGCGCAAAAAATACCGCCTGAGCGATACTCAATATTATTATTTTACGCCTTCTCATTCGAACGGATATTTAGCAATTGAAATTCCGGGCCAAAAAAGCTAATTTAAATTTCAGGTATGCAAGAAAAGCCTCACAAACGAAAATGTCCGGCCCGCAAATGGACGAAACGCGCCGGGATCATCGCTTTCCTCTTTTTTCTCGGTAAGGGCCTCGTATGGCTAGGCGTCGCGGCCGCGGGTGCGTATTACGCCCTAAATTAGTCAGGTTTTATCGGAGTCGGTTGGGGCTCAGGCTTAATATCGTCATCGAGAATGCGAACCTCACTTCCGTACTTCTGATAATTCTTAAACCTGATCAGGTTTCTTGTTTCAAATACCTTGCTCTTCTCGCTCATCGTCAACCGGACGTCGGAGACAGACGGCAGTAGATACTTCTCGTCCTCGATCTTGACCCAATCGTAATCGATCACCCTCCGGGCGGTTCGCACGGGAAAGCCTGGTGGAATGTCCGTTGCCTCGCTCTCAACCTTTAGGACGCGGGCATCTTCGCGATCGACCCATAGCCGACCACTCATGCCGGTAATTGTAGATTCCGTCGAAACTCCGACCGAAGTGATGATCTGCTTGGCCCTATCTTTCTCGACCTGAAAGTCAAAAATTATCGCCCGGCGACCCCGAATGACGTCCATTTCGGCAGCCTGAAAAACTGTGCGGCTCTCTGGTTTAAATATCGTCGCGAGCATTGTAACAAATTCACCGGTCGAGCTGGTGCCTCCAGCCTCGTTATAGCTGTCTTTGGCCTCCGTTGTGTTTTGCAGGGCGCCATTTATAGACAGGAGTCTGTAAGTCTCTTCGCCGGTCGATCGGTAACTGACCGCAACGATTAGGTTGTCGAGGCTGCGAAAATTCCCGGTCCCCGCATATGCCGCGCTGCGTTGGATCTGCTGCTTAACTACGAAATCAGGCATATCGCCTACCGCGGTGAGCGTTTTCTCTGTGGTGTTTTCGAGAAGGCTTCTAAGTTCATTAGCCGGCGGGAGCACTGAACCAGCCGGATTCTGCCGTCGCCGATCTGCCTCTTCCAGTGCACGCTTTAGATCCTCGTCGTTAGCCCCCTTCGTTCGCGTAAGGCTTCGAACGCCGTCCGTCAACACAAATTCGATGCCGCGCTTTCTAAGCGCCTCAATGACCTGAGGTTTGCGCGCAGGTGCTGCCTCGAGAGAGTAGAGCATTTTGACGTACTCCGCCTGAGTAAGCGGTGTCTCCTGGGCAGATACGGGAGCCAACATACTCAGCACTAGGAACGTGAATAACAACCTTTTCATCTCAGTAAATGATGCCTGTAGACAATAATACGTTGTTTATTCTTATACCGCCACCATTTCCGCGACCGACGCCGATGCCTTTCGATGGCAATTAAAAATGAGCCTCTTTCAAGCGATGAACATCTAAACAGAATAGCCGTTGCGGATTTTTCCTTTTTTTCGGCACACGACTTGCTGTTTTGGAGTTAAATATTCGACTGAAGTTCCGGCTTTGGTCCTGTTGAGATCGGAGGAAAAATTATGACGACAATGTTCGCCCAATTTCGAACACTCTTTCGCTTGCTGCCACTAGGATCCGCATTGCTGTTTGTTATCGTTCCGGTCGTTTTTGGCCAACCTGACGCTCAATCTGTCGTTCCGCCTTTTGCTCCTGCCCTCGCGATCAAGAAGCCCGAGCCGACGCCAAAGGTGTCGGATGGCCTCAAGGTTACCTTTGAACCGAACGAGGCCGGGATCGTTTTTGTCGAATCTAACGGCGAAAGGATCCGCATTGACACAAATAAGCGGACAGTCGAGCGGATCGGTGAAAAGATCGACGATACTCAGCCCGATGTCGCAGAAACGGTGGCAAAGAGTGCGAAACCACCAAAGGCAGATGATGAAAAGAAAGCAGACGACCGATACGATTTCGACAAGGGCTACGAGCCTTTCGATTATCGCCTTGTAAATGTCCCAACTCCAAAAAACGTACCAAAAGGCTCGTGGAATCTTGCATTCACACATCGATTCACTCAGCAACTCGATCCGATCAGTTCGAGTGCCCGAAGCCTCTTTGGACTCGATAGTTTTGGTATCGCATCGTTTGGTGTCTCTTACGGGATCACAGACAAACTGTACGCATCAGCGTACCGATCGCCGGTTTGCCAACGCGGGATCTGCAAGGTCATTGAGGTAGGAGTCGGTTATAACTGGCTCGCACAGGCTAAAAAGAACCCGATCGGCCTGACGACGTATGCCAGCATTGAGGGCAATGACAACTTTACCGAGGAATTCACATACAACTTACAGGCGATGTTCTCAGGCCGCGTCGGTAAACGTGTGTATCTGTTCTTTTCGCCGGCCGTCCATATTAACGCGAATGGGCAACGGCGTTTTGATCCGCGTCCAAACGACTATTTTCCACCGGCGACCGTTGCCACAAACTTTAGGCTGCCGACACATGGAGCGACTTTTGGATTTGGAGCTAGCGTGATGATCACGCCAAATGTTGTTGCTTTATTCGATGTCGCGGCAAGAACCGGTTTCAAACTCGGTCGCGTCAGCCCGATCCTCGACAGTAATTTTCGGGTGATCGGCTTTAAGGCCGAATCGCATCCTAGTATGGGCTTTGGAATTCAGCGAAATATCGGCGAACACTCGTTTGCACTGACCTTCTCAAATACACAGACGACCACGACCAGCCGCTACAATTCGAGCAATCTGGTTCTGTCGCCGAAACGGATCATTATCGGATTTAATATGTCAAGACGATTTTGAAATGCATCTTATCTGTACGGAATATCGGAAAATATCCAAAAAATCGGAATAAATTTCTGTTATTCGTCCAGAATTATTCTTTATCCACCGGAGTGGCCGCAACCGCGGCATCGGTAACCTGTTTTATGTCAACGCATTTGCTCATAAACAATTGGCTGGCATACATCTTGCGGAGTGTCGGGTATTACGAGCGAAATAATAACCTGGATGCGGGCACGTTTTTTTCAGCCTCTGACGAAATGGGTCAGTTGTTGTTTGGGGTCGATTTCCATTTCAGGAGCGTATAAATGAGAAAGATCAAACTGTTGGTTCTGTTTAGTTTTTTGATAAGCGGGGTATTTCTGTTTACAGGTGACAACAGATTGATGACGCCCGTTGAGTCGCTTTCTGCCGGTCCGCCGCCGGGCCATACAGGAGCTCCTGGCGAGAGTACGTGTATGGAGTGCCATGGCGGCCCGGGGATCGGAACTTTCACGATCATCGCTCCTGCCACGTACGTTCCGGGACAGACCTATCAGATCACCGTACAGCATGTTAATTCGGTTTTGAATCGGAGAAGATGGGGATTCGAGTTGACCGCTCTTTCGGGTAATGAGAGGGCGGGAACTCTGGTGAGCCTCTCCGGCACGACTCAGATCGTTGAGGATTTTGGCCGACAGTATATTGAGCACACTTTGCCGGGAACCTTTATTAATCAGACTGGAGGGGCTCAGTGGACATTTGACTGGATCGCGCCGGCGACGAATGTCGGAACGGTCGATTTTTGGGCCGCCGGCAATCAGGCTAACGGGGATGGTACTGAGGGTGGGGATCAGACCCTTACCACCATGAAGTCAATGGAATTTGGCACCGGACCGACACCCACGCCGACGCCTACTGCAACTGCGACGCCGACCGCAACGCCGACGGCCACACCGACTGCGACGCCGACGCCAACCCCGACGGCCACTCCGACCGCAACGCCGACCCCAACCCCAACTCCGACGGCCACGCCAACCCCGACTCCAACACCCGAAGGCCTTGAGAATGATAACGCTCCGCGGCCGGATGGCGATGGGAGTATCCTTTCGGGGGACGTTATTCAGATCCGTCGGTTCGTCGTAGGGCTCGATACGGCCAACACCGCTACAACCGAGTTCCAGCGGGCCGATTCTTCGCCATTTGCGACACGCGGAAACGGACAGATCGATTCGACCGATACGATCCAGGGCCGCAGATACGTTACAGGTCTGGATCCTACTCAACCGGTTGGCGGCCCAACCGGGCCGGTAGCCGCTCCTGAGGGGATCGCCTTCCTCATCGATGAGATGTATGCATATATTTTTGGGCGTGAGATCCGGATCGGACAAACGCGGGCAGAAGCGGGAAGCCAGGTTACCGTTGATATAGAGATCGTCCCCGACGGAGATGAGACGGCGGCAAGTTTTACGCTGGAGTTTGACGCATCGAAATTAGGATCCCCGCGGGTAGAGCTTTCACAAGCTCTTCCAGAAGGCACGGTTCTGACAATGAACGACAGCGAAGCGGGAAACGGCCGGCTCGGTATACTCGTCGATTCGGTTGAGCCGTTTGGCTTGTCAAAAGAACCGTTGCGGATGGTCTCGGTCACGTTCGACATTGCTAAAGATGCGCCTGAAGGCGAAACGGCGATCTCATTTTCCGACTCGCTGGCGGCCCGGTCAGTTTCTGACAGCAATAGTTCGTCACTTGCGGCAAGATACGTGAATGGAAGGATCGAGATATTCGCGTCAAAATAGCCGGTGAAAACAGATCGAAGGGCGGGAAAACTTCTCTCGAAACTTTCCCGCCCCTCGGTATGATAACGAATGTGGTCGATAATTAATTTAATTAACCCATTCTTCTTCGTAATTAAGCTGCCAATGCCTCGTGACCCATTTTTGAGCGGCTGTCATGGCCGTGTTCTTCCATTTCTTTAAGTTTTCCAAAATGGTTAGAGCGGCCATCGGTTTGCTCGGATCGCGTTCCACACGGATAACCTGTGTCGTAACGTCGATGATCGTCTTATTCTCTTCTAAGATCCTGAGACGAACCTCGCAGCCCACAGGCGGTAAAGTCTCGAGATTTACGAGAGCGCTGGTTTCACCAACATTCTCGGTCATTCCTTCGACATTTATCGTTTCCCCGCTTACTTTGTCGATCCAACTTGCCTTTACAGGCATGCTCGCAATGATTCGATGATGCAATGGCGTCTTGTATGATGATGTAGCGTATTCTACTTCTGCCATTATTTCCCCTTATTTCTGCTCCTGATAAAATGCACTTTACCAAACGAAATTCTCGTTAATGCAAATTGCGTAGTTAACATAGTCCATATTTACAAAAAAGTCAAGTTTCTACCATTTTGTGTAAAACCTTGATTTTTAGCCGGTTTCGTGATTTTCGAAGACCGGTTCGCTATTTTGTAACCGAAAATGATACAAAATGCAAGTAAATAAACGTCGTGCATCTAAAATCGTTGCACATATTCTATTGATTCCTGCGTAGACGGCTAATTCAAACGAAATTCACACCGAATTGACACTCAGTTAACCGAAGCTGGGTAATATCCGTAGTTTGGCAGGAGTGTTGGATAATTTATCCGTTTTGCGGAACTCAATTTGCCTTAAAGATCGAGTATGTAAAATACCCGTGATCTTGCGTCGAGACTGTCGGTCCAGCATAGGCTGTGCAACAAACACAAAAGGTCTATCGGATAAAGGGTTACCATCGATCTAGGGCGTATGGACCGGCCTTGAGTTTAGCTAAAAAAAGGAATATCTTGATAGGTACAAAATCCGAAAAGTAAGATAATTATCCGAAAAACGAAAATCAGTATTTTTCTTTTCTAATTTGGGGGCTATTTGCCCTAAAAATAATCAATGAGGTCAAAAAAACAAATGACTAAAAATATCATCACAAGGTTTTTGCCGGTGATCCTGGTCGGCGCAATATGTGTCGGCAATCTGTTTGCTCAGGCCGGTACCGGGAGTGTTGCCGGTGTGGTGGCGGATTCGACCGGTGCCGTTGTAAATGGTGCAACCGTCACATTAACAAGCAAAGGTACTAATCAGACCCGCTCCGTCACTACTGGCGATGACGGCTTGTACAGCTTTGTGTTACTTCAGCCGGGCGTTTACACGCTAAAGACGACCGCTGGTTCATTCGCTCCGGTTTCGCTCGACGTAACCGTCCAAGTTGGCCGTACGACCGATGCTAACGTGACGCTTGGGGTCGCCGGCGTTTCGGCCGTGGTCGAGGTTACAGGTGAAGGAATTCAGACGACGACAAACAATTTTGACGCCGTACAGAGTGCCGCCGCTATCGAAAACCTTCCGATCAACGGACGCCGCTTTCAGGACTTCGTCACGCTTACGCCGACCGCACAAGTCGATCCGTCACGAGGTCAGATCTCGTTATCGGGACAGCGTGGCATCAACTCGAACGTCAACGTTGACGGCGTTGACTACAACCAGCCATTTTTTGGCGGTATTCGTGGCGGTGAACGTTCGAATTCGTCCTTTACTCTTCCGCAGGAAGCTATTCGCGAATTTCAGGTCGTTGCAGCAGGTTACTCCGCGGAATTTGGGCGCAGTTCTGGTGGTATCGTTAATGCGGTGACCAAGTCGGGAACTAACGATTTCCGCGGGAGCTTGTTCTATCTGCTTCGTCCGCAAAAGCTTGCTCGTGCGAACGACTTTGCAAAGGAACTAGCTATTCAGCGGCTTAATGCACTCGGCCTGGACGCGACACTTGCTCCGACGCAGCATCAGTTTGGAGGCTCGGTCGGTGGCCCGGTAGTCAAAGACAAGTTTTTCTACTTTGGCTCAGTCGAGGTACAGCGATTCAAGGCCCCGCGTCAGGTCCTGATCAATAACCTTGTTGGTGCAACCGTTCCCACGGGTGTCAATTCCTCGCAAGCAGAGGCTTTCAATTTTTATCGGGCTCTTGAGGTTCCATTCGAGCAGACGAATAACTCTGTCGCACTTTTGGGAAAGGTCGATTGGAATCTGAATGACGCCAATCGCTTTAATGTCCGTTACAACCACTCAAGAAACAAGGCTCTGAACGCTGTGTCGACAGGTGAAACAGCTCTCGATCCGACGACGACCAACTCGCTTTCGACCAACGGAACCGAGGAGAATCGTAACAATATCGTGGTTGCTCAGTTTATCAGCACACTTTCCGCTAAGTGGATCAATGAGTTTCGCGGCCAGTTTGCCCGCGAGGTAAGACCGCGAACCTCGAATGCCAATGTCGCCAACGTGACGACCTCGAATGGTGTCTATGGCACAAGAAACTTCCTGCCGACTACGCAGTTCGATCGTCGTATTCAGGTTGGCGATAACGTGACCTATATTAGTGGTTCACACACGCTGAAGTTTGGCGGTGAGTTTAGCGATATCCTTGCAGACCAGAAGTTTGGGTTTAACCAGTTCGGTGTGTACACATTCGCGGGCCTTACTTCGAATTCAAATCTTACGGTTGGTGGTGTTTCAAACAGCCCGATCGGGTCGCCGGGTATTTTGCAGGCTCTGGGAACCACTCGTTACCTATACACCACGAGCTCGACCGGGACAGTTGGGACCATCCCGTTCCTCGGCCGGTTTGATACCACGACCGCTCGTTACAATCTGCAGATCGGCAACTTGCTGGCGGCCTATACAGTCAAGGAACTTTCGTTCTTTGCCCAGGACGCATGGCGGGTTCGTCCGAATTTCACGCTGAATTTCGGCCTGCGGTACGAGAAACAATACAACCCTGATGCTGCGGCAAATAACACCGCGGTGATCAATCTGGTCAAGGCGACCACTTTCCCGATCCTTGGCAAAAGGATCGATCCCACGGTGATCCCCGACAGCCAGAATCAGTGGGGGCCGCGTCTTGGGTTCGCATGGGATCCGTCGGGTAACGGTAAGACGGTAGTTCGTGCGTTCTCAGGTATTTACTACGCCCGAACGCCATTGCTTGTGCTTGCAGGGCCGTATAATAACTTCCGTAACCCGGCTGGCGATCTTTCTGTGACGCTGGGTTCGCCTGCGTTTAGCGCGACCGGCTTCAATCAGGCAACGTTTGATACACAGAATCCACAATATGTCGCTATCGTCGGCGGTACGGGCTTTACACCTAACACTGTGTATCGTCAGTTTGCGATCCTTGGTATCAATCTAAACAGCTCTTCGCTCACAGGATTGCCGCAGTTGACCAGTGCTCAATTGAATACGATCACGAATGCCATTCTGAATGCGACAACGAATCCGCCGGCAAGTCTTGGTGTTTTCCAGAATGCAAATCTGACGGGTATGACCGCTGATTTCAAAAATCCACAGTCGTTCCAATTCGGCGGCGGCGTCGAACATGAAATGTGGAAGGGAATTACTCTTGGGCTTGATTTCTCGCAGGTCTCCACCAGCTATTTGCAGAGGAACCGCGACGTCAATTTGCCGGCGGCGACTGGTGTTGACGCGGCGACTGGTCGGCTCTTGATCAACCGTAATACGACGCGACCGTTGACGAATCTTGGGACCATCCAGATCCGCGATTCGTCGGCCCGTTCGCTCTACAGAGCGTTAACGTTCCGTATGAACCTGACCCAGAAATGGCTTCGTTTGAATGCGTTCTACACCCTCTCGCGATCAAAGTCGGATGACGACAACGAACGTGATGCGGGCGGTGTTCTTTATTCCAACCCGTACAACCTTTCGGGCGAATATTATAACTCCCGGCTTGATCGACGTCACCAGTTCGTTGCTAACCCACTATTCTACTTACCGCTCGGCATCGAGCTGTCGAGCGCGATCCGATTGCGGTCCGGTGTTCCGGTAAACTCGCTGGTCGGTTCGGACGTGAATGGTGATGGCGTTACCGCCGAAAGACCGTATCTGGTCCCCGGCGTAGAACTGCCGCGTAACTACTTTACAAACAGGCCATTGTTCGATGTTGACCTCCGTGTACAGAGGGCGATACGGTTTGGCGAGAGCAGCCGGCTTACGCTCTCAGCGGAGTTCTTTAACGTGTTCAACCTTTCGAATGTGCAGTTTGCCGGTAGTTCCACTACGAACTACTGCAACAACACGGCCTCGAACTGTGGACTCAGCGGCATCAGCAACATCAACTTCCTTAATACCATTCAGCAGACACCGACGGCTTCAAACTTTGGCCGTCTGAATCTCTCTGGATTGAATCCTGGAAGCCAGGTGTTTCAGATGCAGCTGGGTGCGCGTTTCTACTGGTAATATTCCGCTCCTCTTCAATGGGGACATCGGGCACGTTTCGATCCGAAGCGTGCCTTTTTTTGTTTTAATGTTTCGCGTTAAACTCTGTGAGATGCGGATACTGCATATTTCATCGGCAAAAACATTTGGCGGCGGCGAGCGCCACTTTGTCGATCTGACACGTGAACTTTCCGCTCGCGGCCACGAGATCTATGTCGCTCTCAGGCCGACAAATGAGTGGCAGGATCGGCTTTCGTTCCTACCGGGCGACCGATTCCTGCATGTGTCGATACGCAATTCGTTTGGCATGTTCAGCGCTCGGCGGATCGCCTCATTTGTGGCTGCAAACAACATCGAGATGATCCACGCTCACGTCGCCCGCGACTACGTTGCCGCGAGCGTGGCCGCGCGTTCCGCCGGCGATGTGCCGCTTGTGCTGACGCGGCATGTGCTGTTTCCGATGAAATCCTTTCACCGTTTTGCTCTGCGAAACGTAAATGCCGCGATCGCAGTCTCGTCAGCTGTTCGCGATCAGCTCGAACGCATTTTTCCGCCCCACAAAGTTCACACCATCTCAAACGGGATCGACCTGGCTGCAACGACCGAGGAAGAACGAAGCGCGTGGGGCCGCGAATTTCGAGCGTTTCACTCGATCCCGATGGACTGCCCCGTCGTCTCGACGATCGGCGAACTCAAAGTGCTCAAGGGCCAACGCGACTTTGTCCTCGCAGCTAACGAGGTGGTCAAGCGACAGCCGGATTGCCGCTTTGTCGTCGCTGGGGTCGACAATACTATCGATAAGAGCTTTCGACGCGAACTAAAACGCCTTGTGCGTGTGCTCGGCATAGAGCAGAATTTTATCTGGCTCGACTGGCTCGAGGACACGCGGCCTCTGCTCGCGGCGTCGGATATTTTTGTTTCGCCATCGCACTCAGAGAGTTTCGGGCTTGCAATACTCGACGCTATGATCGCCGGTTGCCCAATCGTCGCTACAATGACCGGTGGAGCGATCGAACTGATCACCGACGCTAAAGCCCTCGTTCCCGTTAAAGATCCGCTCAGCCTGGCCGACACGATCCTCTGGTATCTGGAAAACGACACCGATCGCCACAAACTTGCCCGCGACCTTCATGCTGCCGCCATCGAAAGGTTTAGCCTCAAAAAAATGGTCGACGCGACCGAAGGCCTTTACAAAAGTCTGTTGCAGAAATAAGACATTTGACCGTTGATGAATATCCTGATATCGTTTTTGTCGCTTACCTTTACCGTGGTTGGCCCGACATGTGGGAAATGTATGGAACGCTGGAACGATGCCGGAACGCCTCGAAATTGGGACGAAGGAAGCTAAATATATGATACTAAGCAAGTTAGGCCTGCGTCTAATTTCTTACTGCCTGAATTCTGCCGAGATGGCCGTATTACAGTGTATTACAAAGGTATTCGGCCTTAATACGGCGAGCATGTTTTCGCTCATACACCTGCGACCTTGCCGACAACTAAGCGTTCGGTTTATCTTATCTCTATGCGCCACATCGTCCTCCTTTTTTTCGCGACCATCGCGTTCTCAATGAACTTATCTGCACAGGCACCCGAAAAATTTGCTGAAGTCTGGGACAAAGACCATGTCTCAAATATCTTCCCGTCAGACGTCCGCCACGTTGACCTAAAGAAGTATCTCGACGGCATCAAAAAGCTCGGGATCAAGGCCGAACAGGTCGGATTCTCAAACGCCAACCGTGAGATCTACCAGATCGAATGGGGTCGGGGACCACTTAAAGTTTTCATGTGGTCGCAGATGCACGGTGACGAGCCAACCGCGACCTCGGCTCTGATCGATATGTTTACCGTTTTGCAAAAACATCGCGATAAGGATTGGGTCAAGAAGATCAACGAAGCGATGACGATCCGTGCGGTTCCGATGCTCAATCCCGACGGAGCCGAAATGTACCAACGGCGCAACCTCCAGGGGATCGACATCAATCGTGACGCTCTCGATCTAAAGACGCCCGAAGGCAGGCTATTGAAACAACTTCGTGACGATTGGAATCCGGCGATCGGCTTTAATTTGCATAATCAGGGAGCGTTAACTACCGTCGGGCGTACGCCAAAACAGGCGGCGATCTCCTTTCTCGTTGTTTATGGCGATGAACAAAAGACTAGAAGTTTTGGCAACGAACGCAATCTCCGTGTTGCGTCCGCGATGACGCTCGCATTGCAGAAATTCATCCCCGGAAACATCGCTCGATACAGCGACGAATGGACGCCGACGGCATTTGGCGACAATTTCTCGGCCTGGGGCACGCCCGTTATATTGATCGAGACTGGGGCGTTGTACGGTAAAGACGAGATGTATCTGGTCAAGATGAATTTCGTCGCGTTTTTCACCGCCTTGCAATCGCTCGCGACGGGTAACGAAAGCACGCAGTCGACCGAACCGTATCTGACATTACCTGAGAACGGCTCGGGCACTCTGGTCAATTTTGTGTTTCGTCGAGCGAATATTCTGAGCATCGACAGAGCGACTGTGCCCGCATCGGTTTCGTTCTCATCCGGCGACATCGCGGCGGTGACTGAGCGTCGAAGGGCGGGCTTTGCCGCACCGGTCGTCATTCGGGGTCTCGGCGACATCGGCGCCCGTCGTGGCCTGGAGGAATACGATGCCAGTGGTTTCAACGTAGTACATCGTTTTGGCCGTGTAGCGTCGGGTGAGCTGGCCGAATTTTACTTTTATAAAAAAGAACGCGGCGTCAATTGGACGGTTGCGGACGTCGAGAAGCAATTCCCGCCGGACGCGGTTTTTTCGCTCGGCAGTTGGACAAAAGGTTACGGCGTCGTGCCGCGAAGGTAGTGTCTTAAACGTGTTAACGCTGCTAAAGATAAGGAACATCGCTCTGATCGACGAACTCTCGGTAGAATTCGGCGATGGCCTGAACCTTTTGACTGGCGAAACGGGCTCTGGCAAATCGATCATAGTCGATAGCCTCAGTGCCTTGACCGGCGACCGCGTTTCGAATGATCTTATCAAACAAGGCGAAGAATCGGCGCGGATCGAAGGGCTGTTTTCGGTTGTCGCGAATTCGGAACTTATTCAATTGCTCGATGTAAGCGGTATCGAAACAGATGCGCTGTTGCAGAAGCCCGCACGAAGTAAGGGCACCCCCACAGAACACGAACCTCAAGAGCTAACGATCGACCTCATTATCCGCCGTGAACTCTCACTATCCGGCAAGAATCGCGTCTTCGTCAACAACCAACTCGTCACCCAAGGTTTCCTAAGACTCTTAGGCCCAATGCTCGCCGACATCCACGGCCAGGGCGACCAGGCTTCGCTGTACGACCTTGAAACGCACGTCGAAATGCTCGACGATTTTGCTTCGGTTGATGGAATGAAGGCAAAGGTCGCCGATACGTTTGGCGCTTGGTCCGCCGTAAAGTCGCAACTTGCGACGCTCGAGAGAGACGAGTCAGAGAAACTACAGCTTCTGGATATCTTGCGTTTTCAGGTCAACGAAATAAAAAGCGCCGTTCTTACACCGGGCGAAGACATGTCTCTCGAAGAAGAAAAGCGGCGATTGAATAACACGGAAAAGCTTTCGGCTCTCTCGAGCGAAGCGCACTCTTTGTTGTATGACGATGAGCGGTCGACGCTCGCGACATTAGACCGCTCGGCACGGATCATTGCCGAGCTTGCGGAATACGATGCACGCTTTCGCGGCTTTGACGAGGGCCTAAACGCCGCCCGAGCCGTCATCGACGAACTCGGATCGACCGCACGCGACTTTGCGGCAACGCTCGAATTCTCGCCCGAGCGACTCGATGAGATCGAGAATCGCCTCGCAGAGATCACGCGTCTGAAACGAAAATACGGCGAGACGGTCGACGCCGTGCTTGAACATTTGCGGGTCTCGGACGAGCGTTTGCAGGGCATCGAAACGGCGGAGTCTCGTGAAGAGGATTTGAAGAAGCAGCTTGCGGTCGCAGCTGATGCGTATTTGAAAGCGGCAAGTGTGCTGCACGACGCACGTGCTAAGGCCGCCTTAAAATTCTCGAAAGCTGTTGAACAAGATCTCCAGGCGGTCGCTCTTGAAAAGGCGAAGTTTGAAGTTCGTTTCACCGAAAACGAGACATTCTCGGCAAACGGCATTGATCTGGTCGAATTCTACTTCTCGGCAAATCCCGGCGAACCGCCGCGTCCGCTTGCCAAGGTTGCGTCCGGCGGCGAGGCCTCCAGGCTGATGCTTATTCTCAAGACAGCCGCGAAAGGTGAACCGAACGGCAAGACGGCCGTTTTCGACGAGATAGACATCGGCATCGGCGGCCGCGTTGCCGAGGCTGTTGGCCGCAAGCTAAAAGACCTCGCCGCAGCACAACAAGTCTTCTGCGTCACGCACCAACCGCAGATCGCGAGCCTCGCGGATCGGCATTTTCTCGTCGAAAAAGCGATGGATCGAAATTCGACCCGAGTCAGCGTCCGCGAACTAGACGAGACACAGCGAGTAGACGAGATCGCCCGAATGCTCGCCGGCGAACAAATAACCGACGCCGCCCGAGAAAATGCAAGAACAATGCTTGCTGCTGCAAAGTAGGAGGAAGATGCAAGCGATTTAACCGCAGATCGCGCAGATGACGCAGATCATCTAAAAATGGAGCTGTTTTTATCTGCTTTATCCGCGTCATCTGCGGCTAAACTACCTTTATGACCAGTCAAGTTTTAGCCAACGTCATTCGCGGCACCACAATCGAGTCGGTGCATACCGGTCATATTTACATCATCGACGGCGAGGGCCGCGAGGTCGCTTCGGTTGGCGATCCTTCGACGGTCACGTATTTTCGCTCAGCGTGCAAGGCGTTTCAACTGATACCGTGCATCACAAGCGGAGCGGCGGATGCCTATTCGTTTGATGAAGAGGAGATCGCGTTAGGAGCGGCTTCGCATTCAGGCGAGCCAGTGCATGTCGCGATCGCTGAACGAATGCTCGCGAAGGCCGGATTCACCGAGAGCGATCTGCGGTGCGGTTCGCACCTGCCATTCAGCTCCGCCGCGACCGAGCAAATACAGCGAGCCGGCGAACAGCCGACCCAACTCCACAACAACTGCTCCGGCAAACACGCCGCGATGCTCGCTTTTGCTAAGCACATCGGGGCAGATGTCGTGACCTACGATTCGCCGGACAACCGTATTCAAAAACGGATCTTGCGTTGCATCGCGGATTTCACCGAGCTTACCGAAGAAATCATCGCCATCGGCATCGATGGCTGCTGCGTTCCGAATTTTGCCTTGCCCGTCGCCGCGATGGCAAAAAGTTTTATCAATCTCATCTCGCCGACAAATTTTCCCGAAGCGACTCAAGCCGCCTGCCAGCGAATCGTCTCTGCCATGATGAATCACCCAGAACTCATCGGCGGCTCCGAACGCCTCGACACCAAAATAATGCAAGCCGCTCCCGGCCGCCTGATCTCAAAGGTAGGCGCCGACGGTGTCTGGCTCTGCGGCGTTCTGCCTTGCGAAAAATGGCCGTCTGGTTTGGGAATTGCTTTGAAGATCGCGGATGGCGACGACTATCTCTCGCGGCCAGTTGCCGCGGTCGAGATGCTCCGGCAGCTAGGTGTGTTGTCGGACGACGACTTGGCTGAGATGTCACCAATGCCGATCAAGAACCGGCGAGGTGATGATGTTGGTAGAGTAACCCCCACATTTGGCATTATTACCTAGAAAGATGACTTGCTAATAGCGTCGTCGCTGGCAACTAAATCCTTAACTGTTTCGTCAGAATAATTATGAGACTTCCTCAGACATCTCTTTTTCTTGTATCAACCCTGTTGTTTTTTCATGTTGCGACGGCAGCGCAAACAAAGTATTACACCCTTTACATCGCCGGATAGGCGATTCAACATAGAAGTCCCAGAATCAACAAAGCCGTTGCCGAAAAAACTCAGTTTGGAAGAAGAAACTCTTTCCGAACTGTTTGGGAGTAAGCAAGCGGCTGAGCTGTTTGAAATTAAGCTCTCCCCGAAGGAAGAGGAAGCGAGTTCGCAGGTAATTACCTTTTACACGCCAAACCCGCTGAGCGGGAAGAAGTTCAAGGATGATGTAAACGGACACATGACATGGTTGTTCGGCGATGATAAGAAGTTCTCAAAAGAAGCCGACGCTGTCGTCAACGGGCTTCCCGCGCGTGAATTTATCTTTGAAAAGGGCAGTGGTTCGGGGAGGGCAATGTTTGTAAACGCAGGAAAGCGAATCTATCTGTTAGCCTATTTCGTAGAAAATGGAGGCGAACCGACCTCGGAAGTGGTTCAACGGATGTTCGCGTCGTTTAAGCCCAACAAATAGAGGACACGTCTTACCATCCATTGTGATCATAATGTTCCCCAGTGTATTCGCAGGCGCGGAGTCTCTAAGCAACGACTAAGTCAAATTTAATCCGTCGTCCCAAAGCGGTTGCTGCTCGGGTCATTGTGTCTAAGGTAAGGCTTGCATCCGCTCCGTCCAGAACCCGGTCGACAACGGTGCGGCTCGTTTTCATTCGTCTGGCCAGCGCGGATTTCGTAGTGCCGGTTTCTTTCATCGCCTGACCGAGTTGCCACGCGATCACACGCTTGATGGCGATAGAGGTAGATTCTTCCAGTTCGCCTTCCTCGGCGAGAAAATCGTCGAAATTGGCCCCAATATTCGAATGCTTTTTCATTATCTTAAATCCTTCAATCTTGCCCGAGTCGTCTGAAGATCGTCCTTTGGGATTTTCTGGCTCTTTTTCACAAAGCCGTGCAGCAAGACAATATCGGTACCGACAACAGTAAATAGCGTCCTTGCGATACCATTCTGGATCCGACTGCGGACTTCCCAAAGATCCGGTTCGATTTTCCGAACGACAGGCATCCCGATAGGCCATCCAAATTGTACGGTCTTTATATCTACGCCAATTGCCCTTCGATCCTCAGAAGAAAGTTCATTTTTCAACCAATCCCGGACTGGCTCTCTGCCATTCGCGGTGCAGTAAAACCTTACATGTAGGACAGGGTCCATCAGTCAAAGTGTACCAAAAAAAGTACAATAGTCAAGGTTCTTTTCGCGTTAGTTTTCGTAGATAGCAAGGGCCCGATCTAGCCACAGATTCGTTAGCTTCTCCTGAATGCTGTTCGCTTTCAAGCGCTCGTTGAGATTCTTAAAATCCACAAAATCCAGATGCTGGTCTTGGTTGAAGCATGAGAAGACGAAGAATTCTTCCCCAGTGTGTGGGTTGACGTGACGCTGTAGGCATTGAGCGCAGACTTCTTTCATCATGCACTGCATTGGGCTGTTGATGGAGCCAATTGCGACGTGGTCTGGTTTTAGGAATGGCTTGAGGGTCGAGTGACGGGCCTCGCGGACGCCGTTCATCATACGGTCGGAGCCGATGGCGATGATGCGGTCGACGTCCTTCAGATCAACGGTTTGTGTTCCCAGTTTACCCTCGGCGTAAGCGATCATTGCCTGGACGATGTTGCCGCGAAACTGTGCATCCTGCATACGCTGCGGCACGATCTCGGTGCCCCAATCGGTCGCCCACACGACCTGATCGGTGGCGTTCTCGATCTCTTCGCGTTTGAAAAGATCGTCGCCGTTCTTGTAGCCGGCAAAATAGATGACCTTGTTATTTCTGGCACGGAGAGCACGAGCGATCGAGAAGAGCACGGCATTGCCGAGCCCGCCGCCTGCTAGCAGGACGTTTTCGTTCTCAGGGATCTCGGTCGGCGTGCCGGTCGGGCCCATGACCAGGACTTCCTCGCCTTCTTTTAGCAGCGAGCAGAGCCTCGACGAAGTTCCCATTTCGAGGACGATCATCGACAGCAGCCCTTTCTCCTCATCGACCCATGCTCCCGTAAGAGCTAAACCTTCCATCATCAGACGCTTACCGTCGACGATCGGCGCGCTCGTTTCGAAGTTTTGAAGACGATAAAACTGTCCCGGCTCGAATTTGCGTGCCTGGAGCGGAGCTTTGACGATGACGTCGACGATGGAAGGCGTCAGGCGTTCGACTTTGACGACGTAAGCTCGGAGTTCTTCGTCGAGCTTAGCAACGAGACTGTCAAATTTCTCGTTCAGAGTGCAAGCTTCACCTTGTTCCGACACGTCGGAGGACAAGCTAAAGCTTGCACTCTGAACCTCTTCGGCAAATATTTCGACGACCTTTGGATAGCCGTGCTTCGCCGAGGCCATGGCTTTGACGACGTTGCCGGCGTAGGTCGGATGATTGTCACCGTAGTACGAGATGAATTTGCCGTCGCGCTCGTAGCTGGTGAAAAACCCGGCCTCGCCTTTTGGCGTTTCAACGACGTGCAGTTTGCCGTCGCCATTCCGCTCGACTTTGAACGGCTGGAAGAATTGCCGCCACTCGTCCATCTTGAACGTGCCCGGCTTTTCCTTTTCGTAGATAACATTTGGTGAAGTTCCGGCTGCGACACAGACGGTCTTCGCCGGGAACTGGTGCATCTCGCCGGTGTTCTCAAATTTGTCGGTTTCGGCGATGTACTCGAGACGCTCAAAAATCAGAGCTTTTACGGCGTTGAATTCGTCCGGTACGGCCTCGGTCGGGTTCAGGCATTCGACGATGTCGATGCCTTCTTCGAGAGCTTTTTGGACCTCTTCGTGATTGAGGCGATACGCGGGCGAATCCTGCAGACGTTTTCGATAGATCAACGATACGCCGCCCCAACCGCGTACCAAGGGCACAAAGTTTGGCTCCTCTCCAGCGGCCGCCGCACGAGTACGTTCCTCGCGGATCTTGCGTCCGTGATCGAGGAATTCCGGTAGTACCATCAACTCCTCAGGGTCGAAGGCCTTCGACACGTGCTCCTCGCCAAACTCGACGACGACCTGCTCATATTTTCCGAGCATCTTCTCGACCTGAACCGGATAGTACGCAAAAAGCTCGGTTGCCGTATCGATTCCGGTCAAGCCGCCGCCGATGACGACGGCGGGCAGGCGAACTTGAAGGTTTGAGAGCGTATCCTTCTTAAATGCACCAGTTAGCTGTAACGCCATCAGGAAATCGCTTGCCTGGCGAATGCCGCGGATGAGGTTGTTCTTCATCGGCACGATCGTCGGACGGCCCGCTCCGGTCGCGATGGCGATGTGGTCAAATCCGAGTTCCCAAGCGTCCTCGATCGTCAGCGTTCCGCCAAAACGGATACCGCCGTACGGGCGGAAACGCTTGCGGCGGGTCAGCATTAGCTGGATCATCGTCAAGAAATTTTTGTCCCAACGAACGGTAATGCCGTATTCCGAAACACCACCAAAACCTGAGAGGATCCGTTCGTCGAGATTTTCCGTTATTTCGGAGATGTCCTTTATCGGCTTCGGGCACGATTTGCCGTGATCGCCGGTCCACTCGACGGGAAGCGGCTCTATCTTAAGCCCGTCGATGCCGATGACGCCGAAACCCTCGTTTAGTAGATAATGTGCAAGCGTGTAACCCGCCGGACCGAGGCCGACGACCATTACGTTCTTGCCGTTGTACGGAAGTGAATACGGGCGCTTTGCGTTTAGCGGATTCCAACGCGTGAGCAGGCTGTAGATCTCAAAACCGTACGGCAGATTCAGCACGTCGGTGAGCGACGCAGTCTCGGCGAGAGGAATGTTAACCGGCTCCTGCTTCTGAAAGATGCAGCCCTTCATGCAGTCATTGCAGATGCGGTGTCCGGTGCCGGCGCACATTGGGTTGTCGATCGTTATCAGCGCCAGCGAGCCGATAGCGTCGCCCTGTTTTTTGAGCATGTGCATCTCGGAGATGCGTTCGTCGAGCGGGCAGCCATCAGTTTTGATACCGAGCGGATTGCGGTGAACTGAGCCGTCCTTTTCGTGAAGGCCGGTCCGACAGGCATCCTTTTCCCGCTCATGACAGATCATGCAGTAATCGATCTCGTACAGAGCATCGCGCATCGTGCCGCGGTCGTCGGTCAGCTTAAAACCATCGCGTTTGCGAAGGATGTCTTCGCCGCCACGCATGATGTTTTGCAGCTCCGGCTGGGGATGTATAAGGTGGACGAGATTCTGATAATCAAGGCCGTGAGGAACCTTAAAGCTATGCCATTTCTTTGATCTGCTTGCGAAAGCAGCAGCTGACCATGCTTCGATGATCTTGAGAGCCGCACGTATCGTTAGTAGGTCGCCGGTGGCGTCTTCGGTCAGAACAAAGTCGGAGAATTGCGTGCCGAACTCTGAGTCTTTTAGCTTGTCATAGGCTGCGTTGACTCTTGTTAACGTGTCGTGAGTGGCCGGGTCGCTCTCAGCAACCCAGTCGCTATCGCTCTCGGTTCTGACGAGCACTTCTTCGGCGTCGAGCAAGCGGCATGTCATCTCGGCGATTGAAAGTTCTTCGTCGCGAACGAGTGTTTCATCGAATGCCGTATTGCGAAGTTGGGTCAATGCGAGCCACAGCTTTCCCTCGTGCAATTCAGCGAGTTGCTCGGGCTTGAACTTCTTCACGGCACGGCGTTGAACAAAAAACTTGAATTTCCAGACCGGATTTTGAACAGTGATCGAACTTTTTAGTTCTTTTTCTTCGACCGTGATGTGAAATAGCCGAGCGATAAAATCGGACAGGTGCGGTGCGGCATCGGTCAGAATTTTTGACTCGACACGCCGTTCAAAGCCCTCGCCGCGAGCTGCGATGTACTTTGTCAGGGCATTGTGGAGCAGCGGTTCCTGCTTTTCTACCTCGGCGTAAAAACGTTCAGCGAGTTCACGTAGTTTTACTGCATCAAAAAGGTCGGAGTATCGAAAACCCTCGATACCAAGTTCTATGTCAACCGTGTCGGCAAATACACTCATACAGTCCGGATAGCCCAATTTCGGTAAAATTGAGCCAAACTGTAAATATAACACTCGCAAAAGCCGCAGCAAAAACCGCGTTCTCGTCGCCACGCGTCTGATCGTCATTTTTCTGAAAATACGCCCAAAGTGTGGTATAAAAAAGGATTGTATTAGGCANNGCATTTATTATTAATAGAATTGGACTTAGCAGTAGTATGGAAAACGATCAACGCCTCACACCGTTACCGGTGATCAGCGATCTTCAGCCGACGAATATCGATTATTCGTCGGGATATTCGTCGTCGTATGACGATGTGCTCGATGGTAAACGCTCGATCAGGCAATACATAAGTGTGATCATCAAGCGGTTGCCGATAATTTTGGCGATCACGATCCTCGTGACGGCGGCGGCGGCATTCTACATGTACCAACAGCCGTCGCAGTACTCGGCGACGACGACGATGACGATCGAACCGAGAAAGCAGCCGGCTACCAGAAAGAACGAGTCGATCAATATCAATTTCGGTGGCGATCAAACCTACTACAACACCCAGCTCAAGCTGATGCACAATCAGGATCTAATGAGAAATGTAGTCGTTTCATTGGGCTTGCATCGGGAACCTAATCTATTTGGCGACTCAGGCAGGGGCCTGCTCGCCGGGCTTCGCTCGCTTTTTTCAGGTGGCCAGAAACCGGCAGAGACAGATAATTCGCTGCCCGTTATCACGACGAGCTCGAACGGCGATGAGAAGGTGGCTGAGGTGCAGCTTACGCCCGAGGAAAGCCGGCGTGCCGACGCTTATTCAGGAAGATTGATAGGCGGCCTAAAGGTCGAACAAACCAACCAGACAAATATCGTCAACGTTACAGTTGTTGAAAGCGTACCCGTTCTTACATCGAAAGTGGCAAATAAGGTTGCCGAGCTTTTTATCGAGGAGGACCAACTCCGCGAAACTCAGGGAGCCCGCAAAGCATACGAAGATCTAGGCAAATCGATCGTCGATCTCGAGGCGGCGATCGTCCAGCAAGAGAGCGATCTGATCGCCGAGATGAAGTCATCCAATCTGCCGCTACAGGAGAAGGGCGGCGAACTTCGAGCTGTGAATCTGCAGGCCCTGCTTGGCCAGTGGCGCGACGCACAGCTTGAGGTCAGTAAATTGCAGGCAAACTACTCGGCAGCGAACGAAGCGAGCCGCACTGGCGACATTCTCGCCGTAATCGGCGATAACGTTGCTCTCAACGACGCCCGGAGCCAGAATATCAAGCGTCAGGCAGACTTCGAAAAAAGGATCGAGGAAATCGACAATAAGATCGATGAAAAGGAACAGAAAAAGCAGGAGCTTTTGACAAAATATACCCTCGAGTATGCACCGGTCAAAGCAGTTATTGCCGAACTTGAGGAAGTAAAGGCACAGCGAGCCCGGATAGTGAAAGAGAATACCGAAAGGGTCAAGGTTGAAGGCAAAAAGCTGATCGAAGATACACAACGCGAAGTGCTGGCGAGCCTGAGAGCCCAGTTGGTCGCAGCGCAGGAACGCGTTGGACGGGCGGCAGCTAATTTTGAACGCGAGGCGACAAAAGCTGGTTTCGAAGGCCAGGCTGAGATGAAACTCATCAGCCTAAAGAATAAACTGACCCAAAATCGCAGCCTGCTCGACACGTATGTACAGCGACAGAAGGAACAGGAATTGGCGCTGCAGACCGAACGTCCTGAGAACATCAAGATCCAGAATCGTGCAGTCACGCCGTCCGGCCCGATCGGGCCAAACCGGACTCGCAATATCATGGTTGCGATGCTGCTCGCGCTTGCTGCTGGTATCGGGCTTGCGTTCTTGCTTGATTACCTTGATGACTCGGTGCGTTCGTCCGATGACATCAGCCGACATTTGGGCTTGCCGACGTTGGCCCTTATTCCGCACTATAACACTACTGATAAACGCAAGTTGCTGCCTGGTAAGAATGGCGGTGGAGCCGTGCCGCCCAATGCTATGGTGACGATGGATGAGAAAAATTCGCCGATGGCCGAGGCTTATCGGCATCTGCGCACATCGCTGCTATTTTCGAGTGCAGGAAAGCCGCCGCAGACGATCCTTGTCACATCGTCGCAGCCGTCAGAAGGGAAGACCACGACCGCGATCAATACGGCGATCACGCTGGCACAGTCAGGCGTGGATGTCGTTATCATAGATTGCGATCTGAGGCGTCCGCGTCTGCATACGCATTTTGGTTTGGAGAATTCGGCCGGGCTGACCAACTATCTCTCGGGCGACAAGACGACCGAGAATCTGATCCGCACCTATCCCGATCTGCCAAAGCTAAAGATCATCACCAGCGGCCCGATCCCGCCAAATCCGGCCGAGCTGCTCTCGTCGAACGAGATGCGCAATCTGCTCACGTTCCTCTCGGGCAAATTCAAGCACGTGATAATCGATTCGCCGCCGGCGATCTCGTTTACGGATGCATCGATCCTGGCGACGCTGGTAGACGGAGTTGTGCTCGTGGCGATGGCGAATAAGAGTTCGATACACCTGATGCGCCAATTCAAACAGCGTGTCAGCAACATCGGCGCCCGCATCTACGGCGTCGTCCTCAACGGCATCAAAGCCGGCTCGACCGAATACTATTATTACGGCTCGGGCTATTACAACTACTACTCAAAGAGCCACGCTGACGATTCGACGCCGGTGATGGGCGACGACAGGTCAGAACCACCTGCGTAAGCGGGAGGCTAATGTCTTTCTGAGTTCGTGCCGGCCGCTGACACAGGCGGTTCTAGCCTTCCAACCGCCGCATCTGACGCATGAGCGTGTCGGCGTATTCTTTTGGCGAATTGATGTCTTTTAATACGACCTTGCCGCCTTCGTCGCTGGCGTTGTCGATCATGAGGTCGCCGATGCCGAGGAGGCGTTGGGTCGCGGTGGCAGAGACGGTTACATCCTGAATGCGTCGAAGCGGAACATTTCTCGTGGTACGCGATATCAAGCCTTCGTCGATCTCGAGCTTGGTCTCGGTCAGCGTGTATCGAACTAGCTTTTTCTTGATGTGATAGAACGCCGGTATGACGAAGAGCGCGAGACCGAGAATTACCGCCAGCCAGATGGGCACGATCAAGTAAGCAAACGCACTCGCGATTGCCACCAAAAACAAAGCTGCGATCGCCGTCAGCACATACCCAACCTTTACAAACATCAGCGTCGGCGTGATCGAGAATATCTGAGCTTCGTGCTCGCCTTGTTGATAAGGAGCGGCATCGATGCTTCGTCTGCTTGGCGGTAGATCATCTACGACGGCTCGCGCCGCGACCTTTGTTTCGACCTCGACGCCGGTCGGTTCGCCGCATTTTCGGCAATAGACGGCCGTTTCCTTATTATCTTCGCCGCATTTTATACAGAACATAATTATTCTCCCGGGCGATAGGTTCGCTTTGTGTGGCCCTTTAGCTGTGCCGGATAAAAGTAAACATCGCGAAGGCTGCCGGTGCTGTATCGCTCGGCCTGATCGTTGAAATGAGGCGACTTAGGATCACCGCTCTCACCGCCTGCCGTCACCGCCTTTGCACGCACAGTCTTGCCAAATTCGACGACGGCGACAAAGCTGTTGCCGCTCGTGCCGTACCATTTCTTGGTGCCACGCATCGGCCTCGCTCCAAACGACGCGAGCGAGCCCCAGTTGCCCGACGTAAACCCGACCGGAATGCTCGGTGCCGCGTCATCAAATGGATGCACGATGGCCGGCGAAATTCGTTGAAAACGATTGATGTCACCCCAAGGGGTTTGCCACTTGCCAAAATCTGCGGTGAGCCTGTCGGATGCGGTAGCAAGCGATTGCAGTAACTGCTCGCGTTTACCATTTTGGGCGACGTTGTCCTGCGGCATCATTCCCTGAGATGGAGCGACGCGTCTGATGACATCCTCAGCCCAAAAAATCGCCAGCGAAGTCGCTACTGAATTCATTGCCCAGCGATTGTCCCAGGTTCGCAGAATTCCGATCTGGTTGGTGAGCTTTGTTTTTAGCGGATCGGTTGCGGGCGTATCGTCCCAGGCTTTGACGAGCGCTGGGATCGTTTTTTCAAACCACGGCAGATAGCTGTCGTAGGCGGCGGCGTTTAGCAATTCGAGCGTGAAATCTTTTTTGTTCTCAAGGACACGGATCGCGTGCAGGCCGCGTGCGGATTCGGTGCCGCTATCGACGTATTTCGGAAAATCCGCCTGCTTCAAACTGCTCGGCCCGGCGGCGGACCACGGGTGATTATTTGAATTGTAAACCCAACCAGATGCAGGATTTAGCAGATTTGGCAGGTCATCGAGAGCGTGCAAACCTTTGTAATCCGACGCCGGATCGCTGCCGTCGACAGGGCGTGTCCAGTCAAATTTCGGGTCGCGTCGCGGCATATAGTTGACGTGAAAATACGCGTAATTTCCGTCAGCGTCGGCATAGAGCGTGGCATTCGAGGAATTCGCCTTGAGCTGCATCACCTCTTTGAACTCTCTGTAATTCTTCGCTTTGGTGCGGCCATAAGACTGCATCAGTGCCTTGACCGGTTCGTGCATCAGGCCGACGCTGATCCATTCGTTGTCCGATATTTTTCGAACGACCGGGCCGTGATGTGTTCGATAGATCGGAAGCGTAAGTTCTGCGAGGCGGCCGGTTGATGACTTGTATGCGATCTTGACGGTTGAGGCGACCATTGCGCGCTCTTCGCTGCCGAATTTGTAAAAATATTTGTCCCCTTTCTTTACGACCGTCTCGCGAAATTCATCGATCACATCGGCCGCACTAGACGTATGCATCCAGCCGAGCCGCGAATTGAATCCTTGATAGATAAAGAACTGTCCCCAAGTGACAGCACCGTAAGCGTTAAGCCCTTCGCCGCTTGTCATTTGCAGCTCCGAGCGGAAAAAGAATGACGTGTGCGGATTGATGAGTAGAAGAGCTTTTTTGCCCGTCGTGTTTTTGGGGGCGATAGCGATACCGTTCGATCCCTGTGGTTCGCGCAAGAGCCGATCTACTTCGCTTTCCTCTTGCTCCTGGATGATCGGCCTGCGGGTCTCGTTGACCTCGACCGTCATTGGTCGATTGTCATAGAGTGTCCGGAGCCGTTCAAGATTTATCGACTCGATATCACCGCCGATGCTGCCCTCGGTGAAGCTCAACGCCATCCACGGCTCGAATTTTGTGATCACTTTTGGATGTACTTCAGGATGTTTGGCGAGATAGAAATTGATGCCGTCGGCCCAAGCGGTCATTAGCTTTTGCATATATGGCGGACTGTCGGCGTAATTTTTCTTTAATTCTTCAGGCTGGATAAACAGCTTTTGCCGCAGGTCGCTCCAAATGGCCGACTCGCCCTCGTATTCGGCCCTGCGTCCGAGCGACGTCATGTAATTCGTCTCGACCCGGTTAAAGTCATCCTCGCATTGGGCATAGATCATGCCAAAGACCGCGTCCGCGTCCGTCTTGCCCGTGATGTGAGCAATTCCCCAGTCGTCACGTACGATCGAGACACTCAGCGCTTGCCGCTGCCAACGGGCAACCTCGCCGAAAAGCGGTGTCGAACCCGAGGTAGCGGTTGCGGCGAGCAAGAAAAGGGTAAACGCCAGAACAAGACGCATCAAGCGGAAATAGAATGACATCTGAACCTCCAATTGTGTTTCCATATTCTACGTCAAAGTTGGCCGGCTGACCTATCGGCTGGCTGTGAACAAATGCATGAACATCTATAAATAACTCCTTTACATGGACAAGCGATGTGCTACTATCGGAAGTCGTAGCAGGTTTCCAAATCAGAAATTGAAAATGCCGATCGAATATCGGCAGGAGTTGGCAATATACCCGACGTAGCATTCGTAGCTACGGTTCGGGAGCGTTGTCGTTTTTTCCTTTATCAAGGAGAGTGTTATGGGAAAGCAAAATGAATCGTTTTTTGTTCGTAATTATCGGACGGGTATCTTGATAACGGTGCTATGTAGCCTCGTAGTGTTTGGTGTGATCGCATGGAATACAAGCGCCAGCAGCCGCGAGAGTTCGACATTGAAAGTCGATCCAAAACCGACACCGGAAGGGGATCGTGGCACAACCGGCGGCGAAGAAACGGAGCAGGAGAAAGAACGAGAAAAGGAGAAAGAGGGCGGACGCCCGATCATTTCCGTTGACCGTGTCGAGGGCGGCGATGATGACCTAGACTTCGACACGCGCGACGCTCCACCTGATACAAAACATTACATTCGTGAACTCAAAAGCGCCGATCGTATTCCGTTGCCTAGGGCACCGCAGGCCGTGCAGATGTTGGTGGTCGATGCGGTCGTCAGCAACACCAACGCGAATCTGACCAATACCGACACGGCGGGTGACGGCGAAACCAATATCGCGATCAATCCGGCCAATCCGAACGAGATCGTAATGACCGCGTTCTCGGGCGGGTGGGGAGCAAACTCACCTCTGTGGCACTCTCTTAATGGTGGAGCGACCTGGACTGAACAGTTTACGATGCCGCAGCCCCCGGGTGCGGGCAATGGAACGAGCGGCTGTCCGTGCGACCAATCTATTGATTACGGACGTGGCAACAGGATGTCGGGAACGATCCTTAGCTTTTCGCCGACAGACGTCTATTCCGGTACGACCACCAACCCGGCCAATTCCGCGTCGTGGCTCTGGAATGTCAGCTCCGGGTCGACCGTCAGAACGAATACGACGGGCATTGGCAACTCGGATCAACCATGGCTGCTTGTGAATCCCGACCCGACGACCCCGTCGCAGGATAATGTCTACGTCGCGTATGACAATTTCTCTGTCAGCCCTGTCGGAATGCAGGTCGCGAGAGCAGGCGGATCGAATCCGCCGGTTTTCACCACTGACGTTAACGTCGGCCAGGGCGGCGGCGGTATAAATCCTGGCCATCGACTTGCAGAGGACCCGAATTCAGGCGCAATATACAGTCTTTTTCAACGTAGCTTTAGCGGTGACGACACTTTTCGGGTTATCAATTACAACCTTAACCGCTCAACCGACGGCGGCGCCACCTGGACATTGAACGGCAGTCCAACCGGTATTGTCGTTGCGACCGCTGACAGCACCCAGCCGCGAGCTAAGTTTGGCACGGTCAACGCTCTGCTGGGCGGAGTCGATCACGCGGCAGTCGATCCGACAACCGGTGATCTTTACTACGTTTATGGCAATCGGGATAGCGGCACCGGCAACAATCGCCTCGCGATACGGCGTATCACGACTGACGGCGGTGGTGTAATGACAGTTGGCCCTGAGGTTTTTGTAAATGGCCAAGTACAGTCGGCTATACCGTCTGTCGCTGTTAACAGCGATGGCGTAATTGGTGTCTTTTATTACACCTACAACGGCATTGTCGGTGGATTTCCTCAATTCACTGCTCGGGTTACATTCAGTACTAATCAGGGAGCGTCGTTTTCGAATGATACGGCGCTTCAGACCTTTGCTTCGTCAGCGGTTGACGACGGCGTCGTGGGTTCTCGTCAGCGTGTGCTCGGCGATTATATGCAGATGAAGGCGATCGGCAAAACATTCTTCGGGTCATATACCGGGAATGGAGCTCAATTCGGTCGCGCGGTTTCAAATCACGATCCGATCTTCTTTAAGATCGCGCTCGTGCAAGACGACACGACAACGGCAGTAAATTCGTCGGATACAACAACCGTTTTTGGGGAACCTGTATCGTTTACGGCAAATGTGACCTCGACCGGCGGGATACCGACCGGCACGGTCAATTTCCTTGACGGCGCATCGCCGATCTCAGGATGTCAGAATGTAGCTCTTTTGGCGGGCGTGGCCGTTTGTTCGAATGTGACTTCGCTCTCGACCGGCGTACACACGATCAACGCGAATTACAGCGGCGATGTTGCATTTAACGCCAGCACTAATTCCGTCGGCCAGACTGTAAGCAAGTCGCCATCGACAACGACGATCACATCCGACGCCCCCGATCCGTCAGTTTTCGGAGAGACTTTCCCTGTTGCATTTACCGTTGTGGCTCTCGCTCCTGGAGCAGGAACACCGACGGGCAACGTCATTGTCACGGTCAGCGGCGGAGCAGAAACCTGCACGGGCACGGTCGCTGCCGGAACGTGTAATATCCAGCTGAATGCGGTCGGGGCAAGAACGCTCACCGCCACATATCAGAGTGACACAAACTTCCTCGGAAGCAGCGACACCGAGGCACATCAGGTCGATAAGGCCAATACCACAACCACGGTGACGGCATTGCCTGTTAGTCCGAGTGTGTTTGGTCAGAGTGTGGCGTTTACGGCGACGGTTGCACCTGTGGCACCTGGAG
>CXWL01000003.1_pt1 | contig 50437 bp, 51 predicted proteins | sample 590931 | NCBI WGS metagenome assembly CXWL01 (sample SAMEA3498368, study PRJEB10139) | groundwater metagenome | biome: water well; material: biofilm material | place: Germany | collected 2015-04-27 | reverse complement strand
TCCTTTCGCGCCTCGACAATCTCGTCCAAATAGACAATGGCGCCATGCTTCACGCCGAGCGAGAGCGGCCCATCGATCCAGACCGTCTCTTGGCCCTTGAGAAGGTATCGCCCCACAAGATCGGAGGCGGTGAGATCCTCGTGACAAGCTACCGTGATCAAGGGACGGCCAAGCTTGTAGGCCATATGCTGGACGAATCGGGTCTTACCGCAGCCAGTCGGCCCCTTGAGCATGACCGGCATCTTGCTCTTCGCGGCAATCGTGAACAACCCGACCTCGCCACGCACCTCCGCGTAGAATGGTTCCTGCGTGATTCGATAATGCCCAATGTCGAATTCTCGTCCTTGCTGCATGACTGGGTCTCTTTGGTCTGTCTCGTCTATTTGGTTTATCTGGTTCGGTGGGGCCACGATAAACGGAACCGAGGCTGAAGATCAAGCGATTCGGCTGGGATAACCGGATACTGCCGAGCAGGCTCTGGAAAAGCCATGTTGGTCCGTAAGGTCTTCAGTGGTCTGCGCGTGTGAAACACCAGGAAAATGTTCCCGCAAGATGCTCAAAAGGCCGTCCAGCAAGGCCGCAGGCGAGTCGAAACCGGAGGCGTACCCTCTGGGTACGTTGAGGATTTCGATGAACCGAGAACGCCGCTGGCGGACTTTTTCAGCATCTTGCTACGCGGCTTTCACGCTGTCCAATACTTCCCGCACCTTTTGCGCCAGCGCGGGGGGGGTGAACGGTTTCTGCAGAAATCCGGCCTGGCGGTTCACATGGCCTTGGTCAAACACCGGATGGTCCGGATACCCCGACATGTAGAGCACTTTAATCTCCGGTCGCATCGCGAGGATCTTCTCCGCGACTTCGGGCCCGCTCATCTGTGGCATGACGACATCGGTCAACAACATGTGGATAGGCCCTCCGTATCTGACATTGGTGAGCAGGGCCTCAATGCCATGGCGCGCCTCCAGCACTGTATAGCCATGGAGCTGCAATGTCTCATGCACAAGACCGCGCACCGCCGGCTCGTCCTCAACCAAGAGGATCGTTTCGCGGCCACGCGCCGGAGTGATCACTTCCACGCCCGCCACCGTTCCCGGCGCCTCTTGCTCGACCCTTGGGAAATAAATTCTGAACGTCGTGCCCTGGCCTGGAGCGCTCTCCACGAAGATACTTCCTCCGCTCTGCTTGACGATGCCATAGACGGTCGAGAGCCCCAACCCCGTCCCTTTCCCCTTTTCCTTTGTCGTGAAGAACGGTTCGAATAAATGCGATCGGGTCTCAGCATCCATCCCTTGGCCGCTATCACGAACTGCCAGCAGCACATACGAGCCTGGCGCCATGCCCACTCCATCCGGACCCGCCTCTTTCTCGACCGTCACATTCCTGGTTTCGATCGTCAGGCGTCCGCCCGTAGGCATCGCATCGCGCGCATTGACAACCAGGTTCATGATGACCTGCTCGACCTGTCCAGGGTCCGCCTTGATGGCGCCGGTCGACGCATCGAGTTCAGCGCTGAGTTCGATGATATCTTCACCGACGAGACGCCGCAGCATCCCGTTCATATTGGCGACGAGGGCATTGAGATCGAGGACTTTCGTCGCGATGAACTGCCTGCGGCTGAACGCCAGTAATTGACGGGTCAGCCCGGAGGCCCGGTCTGCCGCCTTCTTTACCTCCTCGATGTCCTTCCGCATGGCATCGGTGGTTCCTTGGCGGCCCAGGAACAGCTCGCTGTATCCCCGAATCACCGTAAGAAGATTATTAAAATCGTGCGCCATACCACCGGCCAATCGTCCCACCGCCTCCATTTTCTGCGCCTGCTGCAATAGCGATTCAGCTTCCCTCAACTCCTTTTCGGTCTGCGCCCGCTTCCAAAATTGGCCGACCTTCAGACCGATGTCCTCCGCCATCCTCAACAACTCCTCATCGGGCTGCCTGATCAGGAGGCTGAAGAATTCGATGACACCCTCGATTTCATTCCCAACCGGGATCGGCAACCCAAACGCCCCATGAAGACCGGCCTGTCGAGCCTGTGCTTCGCGGGGGAAACTGACCTCTGCCAAGAGGTCCGCAACCCAGGTCGATTTCCCCCTGGCCCAAATACGTCCAGGCAAATCTTCACCGGGCAGACATACACGCTGCAAGCTGTCCAGAATAAACGGCCCGGCATGGATAGATGGCGCCTTCCATTGACCGACACAGCGCAACACCCCGGTCAGCTTATCCACTCGCCAGAACAGGCCCAGATCCCACCCCAGGCTTTCCCCGACCGCCTGAATGATTTTTGGCACCGCCTCTTCCAAGGTCGTTGCCTCGGAGAGCACGTGGGTGACAGCGTACTGAGCGGCAATACGCTGTTCCGCGCGTCGGCGGTCGGTGATGTCCCTGATAAAGGCGCTGAAGATGTAGGTATCTCCAATTTTTGCCGGTGAGACTCCAAGCTCAACGGGAAGCTCCCGTCCGTCCTTGTGCCGGGCGATCACTTCGATCCGGCGATTCAAGATTGCGCCGGCCCCTGTTCGAAGAAATTCTCGAATGCCATGTTCATGCGCCTGACGATCCCGCTCAGGAATGATGGTCTCAGAAAGAACCCGCCCCAGCGTTTCCTCGCGGGACCATCCGAAAATCGCCGTAGCTTGCGCATTCCAATCGGTTACAATCCCGGTCGAGTCGATGGTGATCACCCCGTCAAACGCGGTATCGACGATAGCCCGATTCCGTTCCTGACTCTGGAGCAGCGCGGCTTCAGCGGCTTTCGCCCAGGCGCTTTCCTGCTGCGTCTTTCGATGTTCCGCGCGCAAGCGCGCCGTGGCCCAGAGCAATAATCCCAGCATGGGAACCCAGACCATCCCACTCACGACCCCGACTTTCCACAAGAAGGCATGAATCGGCGCCAGAATGTCCTGTCGCTCCTTTTGCACCAGAACCGACCAGCCCAGTCCGGCAAATTCTCCAAAGCCTTTGGTCTGTGCATACCCAGTCACCACCTGGACATGCCTGCGTCGATCTTCTTCCTCGGTATACCCCGGAATACCGCCCTCGCTCAGCAGCACCGAAGGGAGCCCAAGTTCTTTGAGATTGATGACCCCCTTGTGGGGCAGAATCGAATCGACAAACGCCCGGCCCTGCTTCGTCAGCATTTGATATTCAACTCGCCCTCCCGTTCCTGGTTGGGACTCAAGTGTGCGAATGGTTCTGGTGGTCACTTCTTCCAAAAATGCAACCCCCACGCGTGAAGTGACGGCTCCCAGAAACATTCCTTGCGCATCGAGAACCGGAACCGTAAACGCGATCGCATCGCCGCCACTTACCTCCCCCCGACCGGTGACGTCGGCGATGTCGAGTTTTCTCGTTGTGCGAGCCGCGATAAACGACGGGGCTCGGCTATCGTCGCGTCCCACCAGCGCAGGCTCAGTCGCCGCCACCACCATCCCGTGGGCATCTAGAACCGCTATGGTTTGGTGCACTGGCCCATAAACCGTCTTTGTCCACTTCAGATATTCGGAGAGATATTTCGGATCAGAGATTCGCGACGAAACAGTTCGGGCTATCATGTGCGCTTCGCCTTGACGCTCAAACAACATCCGGTCGGTTTTTTCGGCAATTTCCGCCGCGGCAAGCATCAGTTCTCCTCCCGTCGCCTCCACCAGACGAGCTTCGACGAACCGGGTCAGGACGATACCGGCGAGGAGCGCAACGATGGTGATGCCGACAAGCAGATAGGGTAGCCACCGATAGCGGCGGAGATCGAGGAATGAAACGGCCATAGAAGTCTTCATGATTTATGCGCCGGGGAAGCGGCGAAATTGGGGATCAACATGGCAGGGTGATAGGCCTCTTTCGATGCGCGCAATCCTGGAAGACCTGCATCATCCATTGTGTTGATGTATACGGCCCCTTCCGCCAAGGCTGTCCGGCAGGTCTCACGAAAGAGATACTGTGCCAGTCCGGGAACAGTCCGGTCGGTGACCTCTAAGAGAACACAAAATGTCGTGCTCGTTAGCCAATAGCCGAAGGTATAGGCGCAGAGCCGACCGTGAATCTTGACGACCCTCCCCGTCACCCCAACGGCCGACGCCTGCGACCAGATGGCCTCGTGAGCCGGCACCGCATCAGCCAACAACATGGCACCGAACGTATCAAGCCCTTCCGCTTGTTTCTGCTGTGACCAATTCGCGAGAAGGGCGCGGCAGTCCTGACGGTCGCCCAGCCGATAGAGGCCCATCTCAAAAGACTGCTCTCGTTCGAATCGATTGCACAGCGCCCGCTGAGATCTGTATCGGTCGCCTGACAAGGTTGCGAGATCCGTCGCTCGATACAAATAGTCCGGTTCCTTGGCCGTCACACGATAGCCCAGCCGCTCAAACTCCGGCACCAGCCGGGAAGGCACGTTCTCCACTCGACTGACCGGCGAGTCGCCGTTCCAGCGCTGCAACAGTCCCATCGCCTCAGAGAGGGGCGCGTCGATCGAGCCTGCCCCGATCGGAGGCAGAGACATAAACCAACCGTCCGGCGATTGCACGAAGAGACAAAAGGCTCCCTGAATCTCCACCCACCAATAGGCCAATAATCCATTCCACATATAATGATAGACAGGCGAAGAGGCCGCGAGCGACCGATCATGACACCATCCAGCCTGGTCTAACGCCGCCTTCATGCGCGGAATATCGTCCAGTGTGAACCGATGCACCGGCGCAGGCCCCCAGTGACGGGCCAGGGCATCGGTGAGGCGCGGAAGACGCGCGAGCACAACGACATCCTCTTGAAACTGCCCAATGAGGCGAGGGTGCGCGATAAGCTGGTCATGGACATCCGGTCGATCAAGTACAGCCATCGCTTGATCGGCATGACGTTGAATTGCATCGGGAATCTCATCTCGCATAAATGGGCATTTCGTATCCCACCCCAATAGTACTTGGCCCTGCGGCTCATCCCACATCAGGGCCAGAGGATAGAGCTGACAGTCGAGAGGACGTTGCTCATAAATACGGCAAGTCGAGGTCTCAGCGTGAAAGGCTGGGCATAAATACCCCTCTCCATGAGCGGCGGGAACAAGGAGCACCTGCGCCCCTCGCCGATCGGGAAAAGCCGTTGCTTCAACACCCCCTGCGAGAGCCTTCGTGATCTCGTTCTCGGTAAAGTATGGACGGAGAACACTATCGGGATCAGGGAATCGGCAACAGACATCGCATTGGAGACAGGTCCGGCTTGGCACAAGTTGTGGCAGTGCGATCGGTGATGTCACAGAAATACCCACCGGCTCGTCGATATTTTCAAACATACAAGGATTCCGATTGACACGCGGCCCATACTAGCATCCTTCTGCATAAGTGCCCAAGAAGATGCTACTTTTCCAATTCCCTGTCCCGGCATCTGTTATCTTGGAATTTCTATGGCACCGAGAGTGCCGATCTGCGCCATTCCCTTACCACCCCCTTCTCCCCTTGTATGGGCCTGAAGCCCGTGTTAGAGTTCCTGGCCCTCGTATGAGAGGCGCTCATTGACACGAATACTGCCCCTGTCTGATTTGGCTACCTCCGACCTCCTTCATCGCTGCGCAACCATCCGTGACCAGCTGAGTCGAGCTGGGCTCTTTCCGGCCATGCCAGGACAGGATTCAGCGTCTGGGCCCCTCACCGCCACAACAACCTGGCGAATTGCCACGGAGCCGTTCCCCCTGACAAAAGACCAGCTGGACTTTTTCCATCAACTCGGGCCGCAGCTCCTTTCCTTTTATCGAGCCCTAAACCGCCTCTACCTCGACAGTGTGCGCGGCCTCCAACCAGGCTGGGTCGCAGGATACCTTGACCAGGGAAAACCTGAAAGTCTGCTCTCATATAGCCGGATGAAACGGTTTCGCGACCAGCTTCCCGCAGTCATCCGACCGGACATCATCCCCACCCAGGACGGAATGGTCATCACCGAACTCGACTCAGTCCCTGGAGGCATCGGATTAACCGGGGCGTTGACGGAGTGTTATAGTGCCGCTTCTCCAACCCCTCACCCCTCAGAATTTGTGGGAGGTCCCAAAGGAATGGTCCAGGGGTTTGCCACTATGCTGAACGCCCAGCTCGCCCAGCGCTCCGGATGTGTCGCGATTCTGCTATCGGAAGAAGCCAAAGACTATCGGCCAGAAATGACATGGCTCGCGGCCCAGCTTCGAGGAGCCGGTCTCGATGCCTACTGTATAGAGCCTCGTCATGTTCGATTCACAGAAGAAGGCCTCAGGATTACCAATGAGGAGATGGACCGGCCTATCGCTTTGATCTATCGATTCTATGAATTATTCGATCTGCTGAACATTCCCAAATCCGAACTCGTCCAATATGCGATCAAGAAGGACTGGGCTGCTGTCACACCTCCATACAAACCGGCGCTGGAGGAGAAACTCGCCTTCGCCCTCCTCCATCATCCGGCCTTGCGACCCTTCTGGGAGCAGATATTGAGCAAGGAAACCTTCCTGCACCTGACCACCATCATGCCACGCACATGGATTCTCGACCCTGCGCCGATCCCTCCATCCGCGACAATTCCTGGTTTGGCGATCGGTGGGAAGGCCGTCATGGGCTGGCACGATCTGTCCACGGCAACCCAGAAGGAGCGGCACTTCGTGATCAAACCCTCGGGATTTTCCGAACTTGCCTGGGGCAGCCGAGGCGTATCGGTCGGGCACGATATGCCGCAGAACGAATGGGTCGCCGCTATCGACAAGGCTTTGGCCTCTTTCCCCAGCACACCCTATATCCTGCAGGAGTTTCACAAGGGCCGGCTCTATGAACTCGACTATTTCGATCCGGTGACCGGTGAGATGAACCGGATGTCCGGACGTGCCAGGCTCTCGCCCTATTATTTCGTGAGTGGCGAAAAGACCGAGCTGGCTGGTATCCTGGCTACGGTCTGTCCGGCTGATAAGAAAGTCATCCACGGGATGAAAGACGCGATTATGGTGCCGTGCGTGATTGCGCACGGCACCAATGTTTAATGTTTAATGTTCAATGTTCAATTCTAAATTTGTGATCGCTCATGGACTGTCATGCCTCACCATTCAGCATTAAACATTGAACATTGAACATTATCATGGCGTTAACCCTTTACCACGTCGCCTGGTGCCCCGACTGCGACGTCGTGCGACGAAAACTGGCTGACCTCCACATCGACTATCAGCAGGTCGTCGTGCCAGACTTTCGCCCGATGCGAAAAGCGGTCCACGAAGTTTCAGGCCAATATTATGTTCCGGTCCTCAAGGATGGTGACCTGATTCTGACAGAAACCGATGACATCCTCGATCATCTGGATAAGACGTACGGTCAGGAACGGATCACCGGGAACTGACGCCCCGAGTGGACCAACGGTCCACTCGGTAGGAAAGGAGACGGCATGGAAGCATGGAGACGCATACTCGCCGATAGCATCGTCAAGCCGAAAGACTTGGCTGCGCAGCTCGGTGTCGATGCGAAAGAAATCGAAGCTATCGTGGGCGACTATCCAATGCGCATTACGCCTACAGTGATGGCGACGATTAAAGAAAAGGGCGACGCCATTTGGAAGCAGGTCGTCCCCGACATCGCCGAAATGGACGACTTCGACGCGCAAGACGATCCGCTCGAAGAAGACCTCATGAGCCCGGTTCCGCATCTGGTCCATCGCTATCCCGATCGCGTCCTGTTGATGGTGACGAACCAATGCCCGATCTATTGCCGGTTTTGCACGAGGAAGCGGCTGGTCGGAAAGCCGGGATTCCTCAAGAAGGGTGAACTCGACCAAGCCATCGCCTACCTGCGCGAACATACCGAGGTGCGCGACGTCATCCTTTCCGGCGGCGACCCCTTACTCCTGCCGGATCATCTACTAGAACGAATACTCAAGGCCCTGCGCACGATCCCGCATCTGGAACTGATCCGACTCGGCTCCAGAGTGCCCGGCACCTTGCCAGAACGGATTACCCCTGAGTTCTGCGCGATCGTGAAGAAGTATCATCCGATCTATATGAACCTACATTTCAATCATCCGGATGAACTGACGCCTGAAGTCAAAGTTGCCTGCGCGATGTTAGCCGATGCAGGGGTGCCGCTCGGCGCGCAAACCGTGCTACTCAAAGGCGTCAACGACGATCCGGAAATCATGAGAAGATTGATGCATCAGCTCCTACTCGCTCGCATCAAGCCCTATTATCTCTACCAAGCAGACCTGACTAAGGGCACCAATCACTTTCGGACCACAGTCGAGACCGGATTGAATATCATTAAGTCATTGCAGGGCCACACCAGCGGAATGGCGGTCCCGCACTTCGTCATCGACGCGCCTGGCGGAGGCGGCAAGATTCCCCTGCTCCCCGGCGACTACATGGTTCATATGGATGCAGCGGGAGTGCTCTTGAAGAACTATGAGAACAAGGCCTTCCACTACCCGCAACCGCAACAGGAGTCTGCGCGAGAGCTGCCGATGGTCAGCGCGTCGCCTGCGCTGGGATCATGCAGTACTGGAGCGCACGACGACCTGTGAGCACTAGCGCCGCGCAGGGTATTTTGCCCTACCAACGGATTCAGCAACTGATCGCGACCGGCGCCATTCATGCCGACGTGCCGATCGAAGACCGGCAGATTCAGCCGGCCAGTCTCGATCTGCGTCTCGGGCGCAAGGCCTATCGACTGATCAGCAGCTTCTTACCGGAGCTGTCAGAAATCACGAGCAGGCTTAACGTCCTGGACTTCTATCAATCGGACCTCGTGATGTACGAGATGGACTTGACCGAAGGGGCCATCTTGGAGAAAGGGCACGTCTATTTGGTGCCGCTGTTGGAACGTGTGACGTTACCCAAGGGTGTCCGGGCACGGACCAACCCCAAAAGCACGACCGGACGACTGGACGTCTTTACCCGCGTCGTGACGGACCTCAATACCGGATTTGATGAAATTCGAGCCGGGTACTCGGGGCCCCTTTATCTGGAAATCGTTCCCCGCTCGTTCGCGATCAAAGTGAAAACCGGCTACTCGCTCAATCAAATCCGCTTCGTACGCGGCGCCGCCACCGTGTCCGACCGGTCGTTGCAGACGCTCCACACACGAGAACCTCTGCTCTATCACAATCTCCCCACGAAACAGGCGCTGAGCGCCCCAGACCTCCGGACAGATCGCGGCCTGTTCCTCCGCATCGATCTGAAGGGAGACGATCGAAACAGCTCGCCGATTATCGGCTATCGGGCAAAAAAGAATAGTCACGTCATCGATTTGTCGAAGGTCGGCCACTACGCGGCGCTCGACTTTTGGGAACCCCTCTACCGCCATCGCCAGGACAGTCTCCTCCTGGAACCGGAGGAGTTTTACATTCTCGCGTCGAAAGAACGGATTCGCGTTCCCGCTGGTTACGCGGCTGAGATGGTCGCCTTCGAAGCAGCCTGCGGCGAACTCCGTACCCACTATGCAGGGTTTTTTGACCCGGGATTTGGGTACGGACGAGGGGAGTTGCACGGCACCCAGGTGGTGCTGGAGGTTCGCCCGCACGACGTGCCATTCCTGATCCACGACGGACAAACGTTTTTCAAAGTTGTATACGACAGGATGCTCTCACGCCCCAGCCAACTTTATGGCACGGCACTCGGATCCTCGTATCAGCGCCAAGGGCTGACCTTGAGCAAACACTTTAAGACCTAGCAGGGAGAAGGCCGAGGTTCAGGTTAAGGTTGCGGCGAAGATGAAGAATGCCGGGTCATCGCTTACCCTTGACCTCAACCTCAACCTTGCTCGATTAGGATTCGGACGTTTCACGCTTCACGGACGACGAGGAACCATTTGACCATGCAGCCAGAACCGACCAACGAACCCGAGCGCCGCGAGCCGGAGGAAGACTCCGGAGGCGACAACCAGTTGCGCGTCGCCGGGATGATCGTGGGCATTGCCCTCATTTTTCTCGGGTTCCTCGACGTCTTTCTCTCGATCAGTGGCGGATTTGAGATCGACGTCATTCCTTTCATGATTTATTTCGCGGGCGTTGCCGTGTGGGCAAACTCGGTCGTCGAAAATGTGACTCTCCGCTATAGCCTCATAGGCGGGGCCCTCCTGCTTGCAGCCCTTTTCTACCACTATGGGGAAGTGCTCTTCTGGCACAAGCAAGTATTGTTTTGGTCCACCGTGGTTGTCGTCATGTATTTCATGTTTTACGAACCGAAAAAACGAGCCTAGCAGGAGCCCGGTCTGTCTGGTTTGTTTTGTTTCTCTGGTTGATTTGGTTCATCTGGTTGGTTTCGTTAACCAAAAAACCAGACAAACCAAACAAACCACTTACGGCCAATCTGTCATGGCGATGCCGATTTCGGTCATTATCCCTACCCTGAACGAGGAACGGACGATCATAGCCACACTCGCGCACACCGCCGGGCTCGGATTCGATGAACTCATCGTGGTAGACGGAGGAAGCGCCGATGAGACCCCTGCGCTTGTCGAATCATACCGAGTCAGCACTCAGCCCTCAGGACTCAGCCCTGTACGATTGGTAACCGCTCCCTGTGGACGCGCCAGGCAGATGAACGAAGGCGCAAAGGTCGGTCGCGGAGAAATCTTATTGTTTCTCCATGCCGACACGCAGCTGCCGAATGATGCCAAGAGGATGATCGATATGACGCTGGCTGATCAACGGATGGTGGGCGGATGGTTCGACGTGCGATTCAATCGCCCATCGATCTGGGGAACCGTCATCAGCAGAATGATGAACTGGCGATCGAGACTCAGCGGCCTCTCCACCGGCGATCAAGCCCTCTTCGTGCGGCGCCCTATCTTCGAGCAGATGGGAGGCTTTGCCGACATGCCGCTGATGGAGGATATCGAATTCTCACGCAGACTCAAAAGAAAGGGAGCAACCACGGCCCTCACCGCCACCGTGACCACCTCATTTCGTCGCTGGGAACAGCAGGGCCCCTTGCGGACGATCCTCTTGATGTGGGCGGTACGGTTCCTCTATTGGGTCGGTGTGGACCCGCATACCCTCAGTCGGTGGTATGGATTGGTGCGATAATTTATGAAGCAGCCTTCTTCTCCATCGCCTCACCCCTCACCCCTTGCCTCTCACCAAGCCGCACTGGTGATCTTCGCCAAGGCCCCGACCCCCGGCAAGGTGAAAACGCGGCTCTGTCCACCGCTGACGCCCGACGAGGCAGCCACCCTGCATGGCAGCTTCGTCCTCGACATGCTGGAACGGACCAAACTCGCCGTTGCAAAACTTCAACTTCCCTGCCATCGATACCTAGCCTGCGCGCCCTCATCTGAGCTGGTGTTCTTCAAAATTATGGAAGAACGGCAGGGCGTCAGTCTGTTGGATCAAGTAGGAGAGGATCTGGGCCAGCGGATGCACAACGCCTTTGTTGACATCTTCGCCAAAGGATATAAGCAGGTCATTATCGTAGGAACCGATGTTCCGACCTTGCCCCTCTCGGTGTATCAAGACGCATTCACGATGCTGGGCCGCTCGGATGTGGCCTTAGGGCCAGCTCTTGATGGCGGCTACTATCTCATCGGCCTCAAGCAGCCGGCGGAACGACTCTTTACCGGAGTGCCCTGGTCCACCGATCAAGTCCTCACCGTCACACAACAGAATGCCAAAGCACTAGGCCTATCTGTCCAACTGACCACCGCTTGGCGCGACGTGGATACCATTACAGATTTGCAATCGCTCATCACAGAATGCCGCGAAGACAATCAGAAGCCGAAACAAGACCGGGCCTTCTCTATGCGAACAGCAGGAGCCTTACAACTGCTCGCCACTCGACTCAAAACCCGATAAGATAACGCCCACCCACATCAGCCACGAAAGGGATCACCGATGGCAGAGCGAGTCGCACTCATCACAGGCGGCGCCAAAGGCATTGGACGGGGGATCGCGCTCGACCTGGCGGCGCAACAGTGGTCGGTCGCCATTTGCTACCGCACGAGCGAGGCAGACGCAAAAGCCACTGCCGACGCGATCACCAGCCGTGGCGGTCGCGCACTCTCGATTCGCTGTGACGTGTCAGACCCCCAGTCGGCCAAAGCCCTCGTGGCCCAAGTCGAACAACAGTGGGGACATATCGATGCGCTGATCAACGGCGCAGGCCCCTACCACCGTGTGAACCTGTTCGAGGAAACAGTCGATGGCTGGAACGAAATGTTCGACGGCAATCTCCATCCCATTTTCTATCTCGCCAAAGCAGTAGCGCCGGGCATGAAGGCTCGTAAATCCGGACGCATCATCAGCTTCAGTATGGCCAACGCCGATCAGATGATTTCTCAACCGGACGTGACGGCCCATTACATCGCTAAGGCCGGCGTCTTGATCCTGTCTCGCACGCTGGCCAAACTGCTGGCGCCCTACGGCATTACCGTCAATGCGATCTCGCCCGGCTTCATCGATTCAGGCAGCGCACCGCAGGAAGAATTGGCCGGTATGACCAAACGCATCCCCGCCGGCTACATCGGAACGGTAGATGATACCGTGGCTGCAGTACGATATCTTCTTAGTGATGAAGCACGGTATGTGAATGGGGCAAATATTCAAATCAGCGGGGCATGGGGGATATAGCGCGCCGCGGCGGCGCGAGTGTTGAATTATGAATGTTGAGTGTTGAGTTGCAAGGTCACAAGAGCCTTGTTATCAGCTGGGGGGCAATGCTCGCAGTGATGGGCACTTCTGGCCATCCCATGAGAGGAGTACGCAGAAGTGACGAAGATAAAGAGTTGAAGGAGGCGTCATGAAATCAGAACAAGAACGGATAGCGCACGCTCGGTTTGTCCAGGCTTTACAACATGAACATCTTACCTGTCCCAAGTCTGGCTGCGGCGGAGCGATGGATGTCAACGATCACACCCTTCATCTCGGTCGGATCAAGGTCTACGAAGCCGAATGTAAGCAATGTCATACGAAGGAGCAGATTACCGGCAAGGAGCAGCCGATGCCACCGTGGGACGGGGCTTCGATCACGATGATGGCTGAAGTCCATCTCCTCCACGACCAACCCACTTGCCCCTTCGACGATACCCCCATCACCTTTACCTCCATGCCCAATCCCAGACGCAAAGCCCGCTACCGCCTCTCCTGCTTCTACTGCGGCAGACATGCCGAATTGAATTGGCCGCCGGCGGAAGCAAAAAGATGAGGGGTGGCATCCAGCAATCCTCTTTGCTCGCGGAACCCCCACGATAAAGCAGTGGTCGTTCGACGCGCGCAGTTGAAGATCGCTGGAAGCCACCCCTGGAGAGGACATGTACGAGCAAGCTTTGAGGGAGCATTGTTAGAAAGCAGTTGTTCGACGGGCGGAGTTAAACCAAACATGGATGTCGTTCCGAATGGGAGAAATGCAAGATGGGTGTGAGATCAGCCGTTTTTCGAAGGCGGACCGGAAAGTCGTTTCGTCCGTTTTGTGCGCATGCCGAGTTCGAGAGCTGTCTCCAAACGAATGACTCGTCCCACGAGATCTTCGATGTGGTCTTGTTGTTTGATAACGGTGGCATTGAGTTGCTCAACCTTATCGGCAAGCTTAATCGTAGTGGCAAAAGCATCCCACACCCGTCCTGTCCACCCCATGCTTATCCCCTCTGAGAAGCCGATCTAGTAAGTTGCTGGATCCGTCGTTCAGATTCCGCCACAAGATTAAGCGTGTGGTCAATTGAACGAATAGCTTTCCCGGCAGCACGACTAACTTGTCTGGCGAACTGTTCCAATAAAGCGGGATCTTCCTCCGGTGAATAGCGTTCTCCGCCTCGCCGCAGGAGTTCTCCCATGGTTAACTTTGCCACCTTGGCTTTCCGCGCCAAACGCAACTTTTGCGAATGACTCATCAGCACAGGCACTTGAACTGTGTTGGTAGGCATAGTCCCTCCATTCCTGACCTATATATACAATATATACCCTATCACGGGAGACGAGTCATTGTCGATATCCGCCGCGAGCGACTCGACCGCCTGCAAAAAGATTCCTGGTAGATTTTCAACCTCACAAGTGGACATTATCGCCGTGATTCACGGATCGCAACAAACACCGTGGACCGTCTAGGAGCCTGGAAAGCATTCTGAGTCCACCGGCCACCTATGCACTTCGATTCAGGGCTGACGAAAGGCGGGGTGCGAGCGGTCAGGTGCCCTTCTTGCTCGCAGAACAGAGGAGGAGATGGAGCCTGAGGATCTTCTGTGCTCGCGCAACGCGCGGCCTGAGAAGGCCCTCGCTCGGGTTAATGGCACGCCTCGGCGTGCCAGTGGGTGGGCGGGTGAAAAAGCTGCGCGCAGTGGGAAATCAATTAGGCCCCATCCCTGGAAGAGAAAACGAGCGAGCTTGGAAGGATCATTCGATTGACGAAACTATAGCCGCCTTAAACAAGTTGAACAAACCAACATACGATCGCAAATCCAGACCTTGCTTCCTGAACCCGGAAACGACTCCCCCTTGCGAACGTCCTGAATTTAGGACATACTTCGGGCGTAAAGTCGATCACGTTTCATCCCAAAGCGCTGGTGTTCATCCGAGGACAATCACCGGCGATCAAACGGGAGATCGGCGAAGCGCTCCGTGACGTTCAAAAAGGCATCCGTCTCGGCCTACCGCTCAGTCGACCGATGCCCAAGGTTGCATCCGGCGCTCATGAGTTGAGAGTGAGGGACTCAACGACTACTGTACGGGTGTTCTACTTCGTAACATTGGCTGACGCGATTATGGTGTTTCACGGCTTTCAGAAACAGACGCAGAAGACACCTAAGCATGAAATTGCTGTTGCCCGACAACGATTGAAGGAGGTATTGCATGGCTACGACTAAAGCTCAGAGGAATGTGACGATTCGGACCGCCGAAGAGCTCGGGCGCGCCTTGGGTTTGTCCATGGCCGACACCGCCGAAATAGAGTTCCGCTCGGAACTCACCGTGGCGCTCGCGAAGATCATTCAAGCGGGCCAGCTCACCCATGCCGATATCGCGAAGGGCGCCGAAACATCGAGAACGCGAGTGACCGCAATAGCGAATGGCAACACCCACGGTGTGTCAACCGATGTGCTCATCCGGGTACTCGCCGCGACAGGGCATCGCGCTGAAGTCCGGGTGAAGAAGGCCGCAGCATAAGAGATTCACCTGCCCTACTACGCCCTCGCTTCGTATAATACAGTCGGCGGCCTGGCTTGGTCCTCCCTGCGCACGTCGAACGACCACTGTTTTATCGTGGGGGTTCCGTGAGCAGGGGGGACCAAATCAGGCCGGTCTTTTCCCTCTCTCCTCAAGCCGCTGATTGACAAAAATAGGAAGGGCGGCTGTTATGCTCTCACTGCGCGCATGCACCGATCACCTTCTGAGGTGAGGGGTGCGCGAGCACAAGAGCATGACAGCCGCCCTTCCTGTTCTCTTCGACTGCTTTATTTTCCGAACGCTTTTTTCAGCAGCGGCTCTATCTCGCCTTTGGCCGCCATCGGATCGAGCACATCGGTATCGCCGTAAAACTGCCCATCGATGAACACCTTGGGGAGCGTCGGCCAATTGGTCATCTTGGCGAGTGCCTCTCGCTTGGTGGGTTGGGACAGGACGTCGATCAGTTCATACGGATACCCGTACTTGTCGAAAAACTGCATCGTCTCTCTGGTGAACCCGCACATTGGCATCTGTTTGGTGCCCTTGCCGTAGATCAAAATCTTGTGCGCAGCGACTTCTTTATTAATTTCTTCTTGAATGAGATCTGCCATGGCTCGGCCTCCTAGGCTTCGTCTATTGTTTTGGCTGTGAGTTCGAGAGCATGAATCCGCCCATCTTTCATTGGAGCATCCAACGCCTGGTAGATCAGGCGATGTCGATCCAACAGATTCTTTCCTGCGAAGGCAGCTGAGATCACCACCACTTTGAGATGATCCATCGTCCCGGTTCTGTCCGAGACCGTCACTGCAGCATCCGGCATCGTCCGGCGAAGGTAGTCCGTTATCGCATCCGGTGTGATCATATCCTCTTCACTCTCATTTCCATGTGAGAATACCTTAGCGTCAGACAAAAAGGCAATTCGGCTTGCTAGCGCTCGCGGCGGGACGAGCGAGACTGGCGGGACAGACGAGCCGCGCGAAGGCTAGAGGTCGGAAGTTCGAGGTTTCGGAATTTCTGGCCAGAACTTCAAGTCGCGCCTTTCTCGCATGTCGCGCACGTCGCGCACCGCTCCGGCGCTGGTGGTGGATTTCAACACAGGCTGGTGGATATAAGCCGCCTGCGCATAGGACATTTCGAAGCGAGACTCTTCTTTGCAAGGAAAATTGAACTGTTTTCCCTGTGGCCATGCTGGCACAGACATTGCGCCTCATATAGGACAAGAACGCGTAAGCCGACCATGACGCAACCACATCTACCTATCAACCAAGGAGGATGCCATGGATGAGTTCAAATCAGGGTTTTTTATCGGAGGAGAGGCCTGCGAGGGACGGGTGCTCGTGGTTGACGACGAACCGGATATTCGCAGGGTCGTGAAGATGACGCTGCAGAAGGCCGGCTATGAAGTTCTTGAAGCGGAAAACGGTGAGAAGGCGATCGAGATCATCAATTATGGCGAAAACCGCCTCCTCCTCGACGTCGTCATCTGCGATATTCGTATGCCGAAAATCAATGGCGCCGAAGCCGTAGCTTACTTCCGGAGCAATTACCCCCGCGTCCCGCTCATCGTGCTGACCGGTTTCCCGGATACCGATATGGCGACCTCTTTCCTCCGGCAGGGCGTGGTGGATTACCTCGTCAAGCCGGTCGAAGGGGAGAAACTGAGATCGGCCGTTGCGCGAGCCATAGAACAGCGGGAACTTGCACGGTTGTGACCATGAGCCTCTACACCTTCTGCACCGAGGAGAGACCTGCTCCCCTGCCCTCCTCGGACATAGAGGCAGAGCCCTGCTGCAGGGAGACAGCCTGAATGGAGCGTCCCGATCGTACCAAAGTCGCCATTCTGGGGGCAGGCTGCGGTGGCTGCGCGCTGATAGACCTGCTGCACCATATCCCGTCGATTGAGATCGTCGGCATGGCGGACCATGATCCTGCTGCGCTAGGGCTGCAACGCGCGCGTGAACTTGGGATTTCCGTGACCACCGATGTGCCGGACCTGATCAGCAACCATGGTGTGAGCCTGATCTTAGATGTCACGGGCGATCCGGAGATGGAGACCTATCTGCATGCCCACAAACCTCCTGCCGCAGACATCCTCGGTGGCTCGGCTTCCCACTTGCTGTGGACACTGATTCACCATGAATCCAAACTCGAAGCCGAACTTCTTCAGGCAGAAAAACTTGCAGGAATTGGGTCATTTGCCGCTGGGATCGCGCATGACATCAACAACCCCCTGCAACTCATTTTAGGCCTGGCGGAAAACCTCGCAGAGGAACGTGATCTGGATGCCGTTCATGAGCAAGCCAGGGACATTATTGAAGCAGTCAAACGGACGAGTGCCATCTGCCGGGATCTCACCCGCTACTCGCGACGCGCATCCCCTCACGAGGATGTGCCGGTGTCAGTCAATGGAAAGCTGGATGAGGCGCTGAAGATTGCGCGCTATGCATCGAGTTTTCACGATATTGAAATGATCAAACAGTATCAGCCAGGCGCCGCCGTCAAGGGTAATCCGGATGAGTTACTGCACGTCCTTGTCAACCTCATCACCAATGCAGTCCATGCCATGGAGCAACGCGGCGGCACATTGACGCTTGAGACCACAATCCACGACGGACAGACTAATATCCGAATCTCCGATACAGGGTCCGGAATTGCCCCGGACAAAATCCCTGAAATTTTCGAGCCGTTCTTCACGACGAAGTCTCCGGGAAAAGGCACAGGGCTAGGACTCTATAACGTGAAAACCATCGTCGATAAAATGCACGGAGCCATTTCTGTCGACAGCCGAATCGACCGGGGAACGACCTTTACCTTAAGCTTCCCCGATGTCCATCCGCCTGAACAGGGAAGCGCATCATGAATCCTGCCTCTCCCGCATCTCAATCGACAACGAGATGGGGGCTCCAACTCAAACTGATTCTCTCCATGCTACTCGTGGGAATCGTGCCCCTCATGGTGGGTCTTGGTCTCGCTTTCTGGCAAGGCTCCCGAGAAATCCAGGTCGTCAACGGGGAGAACTTCAAGGCCCTCGCGGAAGAGTCCGCGCGAAAAATCGATCTGCTGATGTCCGATGAGGTCGCCCGAACTTCACGGATTGCGGTAGACCCTTTGATTATCTTTGAACTAGAGCAACGGCGCGATACCCTGCAGGGCATGACAGAAGATGCGCGTCGCCTAACGGTGGACAGGCTCAAGAAGGGCTGGGAGACTAAAGATACAGCGGCAGTCCAGGCCATTGCGGGAGGGAAAATAGCCGGTCTCATGCAGGAATATCTCTCGGGAGCCAAGAGCGAAGCCGATCAGCTGATCCCCCAGGCAATCCGGTCTGCCACCAAGATTCTGTACATCACCGACATTGAGGGTAACCTGGTTGCCTCGTCTACTACTTTACCTCCGTTTGCCAATCAAGACACGGCCTGGTGGAAAGGCGCCTTCCATCGCGGGGTCGGCCAACTCTTCATCGAAAATGTACACTTCGACGAACGCGCCCAGGCCTACGTCATCAGCATTTCAATCCCCATTATGGATCGCATCCGATATGGAGCCGTCGGCGTGCTGCATCGCGTGATCGATGCCAAAGAATTGATCTCGCCCTCGATCTCCCCCATTCGCTTCGGTAAGACCGGGCACGTGATGCTGATCGACCATCGTGGCATCGTGATGAGCTGTCCCATTCTCCCGACCGGCGTCCGGCTCTCCGATGCTCAACTCGTTCCTCTCGTCACGCCTCTTCAGCCAGGCTGGGTCACGGCGCCAAGCGATGGCCACGGAGGACAATCGACCTCCCTGATTGGATTCGCCCCGGTATCTGAAATCAGCCGCGCCACCAACGATGACCTGGGCAAAGGTTCCTGGCACACCTTCGTGTGGCAAGCGTCCGACGAACTGTTTGCCCCAATTCGTCACCTCCTCACCTGGATGGCCATCTTCAGTCTCATCGCCGTCGGGTTGATGACGTCTCTCGGCTACCTGGCGGCCCATCGCATCGTCATGCCCGTGCGCCAATTACGGGCAGCGGCACAATTGATCGGACGCGGTGAGCTTCGGCAGCCCATCGACATTCAGACCGGCGATGAACTCCAGAACCTCGCTGAGGAACTCAATCGAATGAACCGTCAGTTGGAGGCTGCCTTTGCCGGGCTGACCGATCAAGTCGCCATCAAGACGCAACAAGTGGAGTCCCTGCTTCATTCGACAGACCAGATCTTGGATGCAGTCCCAACCCCGATCATCATGATTAATCGAGACGAACAGGTGCAGTATATCAATCGGGTCGGACGCGACTCCTTTCAAGCCATCGATTCGGCTACATCGCCCCCCCTATTCGATATACTCCCGGTCGATGCCGCTGCGCGAGAACACCTGCGAAACGAATTCAGGCGTGCGAGGAACGGAGAACAGCCCACGACCGGCTCCGGGATAGAGGAAGCCGCTGCCGTCAGCCGCCCCCGTGATCCCTTGGCCCCTCTGATTGGAACAGAGGAAGCAAACAACCGGCAGGAGATCCAGATTGGACCAAGACGATATCACTATCAGTGGTTCCACATGGCCGGGAGAAATCAGGGAGAGGATCGGATTGGTCTTGTCTTCAGGGACACCACCGACGACAGTCGCCTCCAAGACCAACTCATCCAGGCCGAGAAATCCGGCAGTCTGGGAACTCTCACCGCCGGGATCGGACATGAGTTGAATAATCCGCTCTTCGGAATTCTTGGATTGGGAGAAGCCATTGAAGATGAAGCAGATCTCAACCGCGTCAGATCCTATGCCCGCGACATTGTCCAACATGGCCGTCGAATGGCCGACATTATTCGGGATTTCACCGGCGTCGCGGCTCGCGAGACTTCGGACCAACGACAACCGGTTCACCTCGAGCGGGAACTGGATCAGGCCATCTCAATGCTTACGAATAGCATGAACACCTCAGAACTCACCATCGAGAGAAGATACGCGGGAGACACCTCTGTCCTGGCCCTTCCCGACCAGCTCAGACAGGCCTTCACGAACGTGCTGATGAATGCTATTCAAGCCATGAAGGGTCGAGGCACCTTGCGTCTCTCGACATCCCTGACCGATACATTCGTCGTGACCACGATTACGGATTCGGGACCAGGCATTCCGAAGCAACATCTGTCGAAATTGTTCGATCCGTTCTTTACCACCAAGGGACAAGGCGAGGGATCGGGACTCGGCTTGACCGTTGCGCGTCGTATCATCAAGAAATTCGGCGGCGATATCAGAATCCAGAGCGAGGAAGGACAGGGCACCACATGCTACGTGACCCTGCCGGCAATGTCCGTTCTTCCCACACAGGAGGCTACATGTATCGAATCAACGTCTCGCTCTACGCCGCAGCACTCACCATCCTAATTTCCTGGCTCTGCTGGGTGCCCCCTATCCTCTCCGCAAAGGATCGGCCTAGCTTGCCCAGTATTCCCGCTGAGAAGGCAGCCGCCTATATCTATGCAGTTATCAAGGCCGATCGCACACTGTACACGACGGAAATCGTCAACCGTCTCCAGGCCAAAGGCATCACCGCTGCGTCTGAACATTGGGAGCAAGAAAACGCTCTCCTGTTGCCGGCCCAATTTCTCCAGCATTCGGGCAAGCTGGCGGCCGAGGACGGAAGCGGGGTCCGGTATCGACTGATCGGTCTCTGGCCCATTTACAAGCGCAATGCTCCCGCGAGCGATCTGGAGCGCAACGCCTTGGAGTCTCTTAAGAAGAATCCCAACCTGTCTGTCACCGGAATCGTGGCCAGTGGGCAAAAACAATATTTTCAGGCGATCTATCCAGACCTCGCCGTCTCACAGGCCTGTGTCGACTGCCACAACGGTCATCTGCTCAGTCCGAAGCGGGACTTTAAGCTCAACGATGTGATGGGCGGGATTGCGATCACTATTCCGCTCGAATGACATGACCGGGCAACAGTCACTGGTCAATGGTCATTGGCAGAAACACCGACCTTCTTCCCGTTAACCGATGACAATTGACGAATTGGCTACGACGGTATGTCAGGACCGGCCGGTGGGACGTTTTCCACGTGGTAATATTCCTCCCGGTAGATCTGAATGGTCGTCACCAGCAAACTCACCAGAACTGGTCCCACGAAGAGCCCGATGAGGCCGTAGAGTGCTAGCCCGCCTAGGACGCTGAACACGAGAAAAAACACAGGAATCTGGACCGCCTGTCCGATCAACCAGGGTCGTAGAAATTGATCGGCCATCGACACCACGCCGACTCCCCAGGCCAACATGGCCAGTGCTTTCCACAAAGGATCGGCTATGAGGAAGTAGATCACGACCGGCCCCCACACCAATGCGGTTCCGCCGAATGGCAGCGGCGCAAGCATCACTGTCAGCGCCGTCAACACGACGGGAAACGGCACGCCGAGAGCCACATAGGCCAGCCCTGCCAGGATGCCTTGAACGATCGCCGTCACGCCTATCCCCTTCACCACAGCGCGAATGGTCTGGTCCATACGATCGACGATCCGCTGCTTATGGGATGGGTCCAATGGAATCACGTCCTGCAGGGACGCTAACCATTGCTTCCCATCCTTGAAGAGAAAAAACAGGGCAAACAACATGAGAAAGAAATCCGTGACCAGTAGAAACGCGTTCTTCAGGAGATCGCCGACTTGATCCAAAAAGAAATGGCTCAAGAATGTCGCGACTGATAGAAGTCCCTGTTCTAGGGAATCGGGCGTCACGAGTATGCCGCCACCGGCCTGCTGAAGGAGCCCTTCGACGACCGGCCACCGGTGCAATTGCTCCAGCAAGTTCTGGAGCGCCCCGCTTGAGATCCAATCGCGAATGGTCTGTTCTGCAGTACTGGCCTCGCGCGCCAACAATACCCCCAGCATTGAAATCGGGACGATCACGAGGGTCAACACCAAGAGGGTCAGACAGGAGGCTGAGACAACTTCCCGGCCACGAACGATCGAGGTAAAGCGCACATGGAGTGGATAGGTAAGATGGGCTAGGAGCGCGGCCCAGAGGACGGGAAAAAGAAACGGCCGAAACATCAGAGCGATCTGGTACAGGAGCAACAGAAGGAGAGCAAAGAACACGACAGTGAAGAGCTGCGGCTTCGTCATGGATCGGATGAAAACAGGAGAGAATCAGCGGGGCAGTCGCTACGCATCGCCGCCGGAATCTTTATTTATCGAGCACCTCCACCTGCTTGGCCCTGTGTGAGGACATATCGCTGACGTTACTCAACAACTTCGGAGGCTCCTCTACCCAGGCGCTCACCCCCATGTCTGTCACACCTTGAAGCTTGGCGCCTTCCTCCATAATGAGGATCGGTGTCATAATTTCTCCGATAAACGTCGCCGTCTTCATCAACTGGACCCGCTCGTTTGCCGTCACCTTCGCCTTGATACGGCCACTGCTGATCACCGTACCTGCCATAATCGTTCCCTGTACGAGTCCGTCCTCGCCGATAATGACTTGCCCATTAGTCTGAATGTCGCCGTCGAGACGGCCATCAATCCGCACCGTCCCTTCTACATGGATCTCACCTTTCAACACCACCCCTTTGGCTAAAAGGGTAATATTGTCATCTCCGCCAAAGCTATTACTTTTCATGCCACATGCCCCCTTCTCTCCCGATCATTGACGTCAGCTTACACTATTCTTCTTCGTGGGGCCTAGGAGAATCCAAAAGTATGCCGGAGCCGTTCCCATATTCCGCCCCCATGCACCTCGCAGTAGACGCTGGGCTCTGTGCCTTCAATAAACACCTCCGACACCTGTTCGGGACATTGAGACGTGGCCAGCTGTCCGGTCTTCGGATCAATGACGCGGGTAACCACACCAGACGGCGCGACGAATGCCGGAACGTTCGGTGGGATGATCCGGCGCGCGAGTTCCATCCAAATCGGTAAGGCCGCCTGCGATCCTGTAAGACGCAAGGCTCGTTCATCGTCGAATCCCACCCACACCCCGATCACGACATCGGAGGTGTAGCCGACAAACCAGGCATCGCGATAGCCGTCGGTTGTGCCGGTTTTCCCTGCCACCATGCCTTGAAGTCCGAGCACTTTGGCTTTGCTCGCCGTGCCACGCTGGATGACGCCTTCAAGAAGAGATGTCAACACATAGGCCCCTTGGGGCGAGGCCGCCTGTTGCCGATCCGGCACGCCGTTCCAAACAACGTCTCCCTGTCGGTCTCTGGTCGATCGCACTGCGGTCGGCTTGACCGCAATCCCTCCATTGGCGATCGCTCCATAGGCCGCCGTGATCTCCATCAAGGACACTGATGAGCTGCCTAGCGCCACCGACGACAAATCGTTGCCGATCGCGCTTGTCACGCCAAGACGGTGCAGCAACTGCACAATCGACTTCGTTCCCACAGTCTTGGCCGCCTGCACCGCCGGCACATTGAGCGACTGTTCCAAGGCACTCCGCAGGGTAATTGGCCCATGAAATTGTTTATCGTAGTTCTGCGGAGACCAGGGACCGGTCTTCGATTCAAAAGTCACCGGTTCGTCTGCCAACAAACTCGCCGCAGTCAACTGGCCAGCTTGACCATCACGGGCCGCTTCCAACGCCGCAAGATAGACGAAGGGTTTGAAGAGGGAACCTGGTTGCCGCTGCGCCTGAATCGCCCGATTGAACTGACTTCGCCGATAATCTCGCCCTCCGACCAAGGCTAGGACAGATCCGGTCTTGGGATCGAGCGCCACCACAGCCCCTTGCACCGGCTCCAGCTCACTCTTGAGATGGGGATGGGTAGCCTCTAATTTGGCCAATCCCTTCTCAAGCGATTCGGTGGCCGCCTGCTGAATCATCGGGTCGAGCGTACTATCGATCCGCAAACCCTCAGGCAACGGCACGACGCCTGCCTCCTCCACCTCCCGAAGTACCGCATCGACAAAATAGGGCGCATCGGTCAGGACGTCTTCTGACGCAGTTACGCGCACCGGTGCTTGAATGGCGCGTTTCCATGCTTCATCCGTCAGAAGGCCTGTTTGCCGAAGCCGCCGTAATACGACGTCACGACGGCCCTTCGCCAATTCAGGATGCTTCGTCGGGGCATAGCTATTGGGCCCCTTGATCAGACCCGCAATCATCGCGACCTCCTCGACCGTCAATTCTTGGAGGGTCTTGCCGAAATAGCGATGGGCTGCCTCGCTCACCCCATAGATCGAAACGAATCCTGCCTGTCCGAGATAGATTTCATTCAGATAGCTTTCCAGGATATTTTGCTTCGTATACTTGACCTCCAGCACCAACGCCGCCAACGCCTCCTTGAATTTTCGCCCCATCGTCCGCTGCGGCGAGTAAAACAAATTCTTCGCCAGCTGCTGTGTAATGGTGCTGCCGCCCTGCACCACCCCGCCCTTCGTGAAATTGGTCCAGAGTGCCCGCCCTACGGCAACCGGATCGATGCCGAAATGGGTATAGAATCGGTGATCCTCGATGGTCAGGACTGTCTCGATGACCCTGGGAGGAATCTGTGCCAACGGAATCCATTCGCGCACTTGCCGTGACTCACCCCGCACACCGCTCAGGAGTTCCGATTCTAGAAAGATGGGGAACAGCGGCGTCCCATCGAGCGGAGAAACTACATCCGTGACCCGCCCCTGATCCAACGGCAGTCTGACCATGACCGCACCGACATGACTCTCCGGCTGCGGATGGAGATAGACCGTGAGGGCTTCCTCGTTCAGCTGATAATCGCCAGGAGACTGCACCGGCACAGTTACTCGCCGATAACCCAGCCGTTGGAGCCGCTCAAGGAGGTGGCTATGCACAAGCGAGAGGTCTGGTTGCAGCAGGAAAGGCCCACTGTATAGGCGCAGAGGAGGATGCTCATCGCTTTTTGGCAGGGCAAGAAAGGTCGCCAGATACGACCCGTAGGCCACAACGACGAGGCCAAGCACGGCAACGACGCCTGCCAGGACCATGCTCGCATATGTCACCCATCGTGTAGGTCTATTCACGGTTCTTAACCCTCACCACAGTATAACCCGTGCGGGACGAGCGAGAGGAGCGAGACGGGCGCGACGAGAGAGATGGGGGAAAGTTCGAGATTCGAGGTTTCCGGAACTTCGAACCACGAACTTCGAACTTTGGATCTCACCTTTCCCGCTCGTCGCGCCTGTCCCGCATGTCTCGCGCTCCAATCTGTTGAGGCAGGAGTGAGCCGGCAACCATCCCTACAACGGCCATAACAAACCCGGCCAGTTGCGGGTGCCAGATCGAGCCGGATGAGCCGAATAGTTCCAGCCCTATCCAGGTTGCCAACCCGGCAACAAAGGCGCACAAGGCCCCTTGTGTTGTCGATCGGGACCAAAAAAGCCCGGCACAGAGTGGGACGAACGCTGCCACCAACGTCACCTCATAAGTCCCTACCACAAGCTGGTAGATGCTGGAGCTGGATGTTAGAGCGATCGTCAAAACCAGGATGGCAAAGATCACCACAACCAGCCGCATGATGCGAAGAAATTCCCGATCGCTGAGGTGCGGCAGCAATCCTTTGATTACGTTCTCGCTTAGTATCACCGACGGCGCCAACAGGGTCGCGCTCGCACAGCTCATCACCGCCGAAAGAACCGCCCCGAAAAATACAATCTGCGCAAAGACCGGCGTGTGTTGCAGAATCAATGTCGGTAACACAAGCTGAGAGTCCTGAGCCAGGAGTCTATTGAACAGAGCTGGATCGATCAGCGTGGCCGCATAGGCCAGAAACATCGGCACGAAACAAAAGCCGAAGTAGAGCGTGCCGCCCAGTAGCGATCCGCGCACAGCCGTGCGTTCGTCCTTCGCTGAAGTGACGCGTTGGAATACATCTTGTTGCGGAATCGACCCCAACATCATCGTCATCCAGGCCCCGACGAAGGGAACCCAGGCCGCGAACGTAGCAGGCGGGAAGAAATCCAACTTGCCGGCTGCAGCCGCATGCTCGATCACAACACCGACTCCCCCGACCAACCCGCTGACGATAGACGCGATATAGACCAGCCCTCCCATGATGACGGAAATCTGGACAAAGTCCAAAATGGCGACGGAAAACATGCCACCGAAGGCAGTATAGGCCAAAACGATCACTGCGCCGATCACCATCCCGACCGGCTGACTCACTGCGCCATCCGTGACGACGTTCAACACTAATCCGAACACTTTGAACTGCGCCGCCACCCATCCGAGATAGGAAGCCGCGATACAGAGGGCACAGAGAACCTCAACCACACGATTGTACCGCAGACGATAGAAGTCGCCGACGGTCAAAAGGTTCAGCCGATAGAAACGGGGGGCAAAGAACAATCCCACCAGGATCAAGGCGAGGCTCGATCCAAAGGGATCTGCAACCACACCTCGCAACCCCTCCTTTACAAACGTGGCTGAGATACCGAGTACGGCCTCTGCGCCAAACCAGGTCGCGAAAACCGTGGCAACCACGATCGGTAGGGGCAAGCTCCGACCGGCCACCGCAAAATCCTTTGCAGTATGGACCCGCCTGGAGGCAACTAGCCCAATTCCCACTGAGAAGACCAGGTAGAGAATGACAAATCCAAGAATCATGTAGAGCGCTTATGCATAAGGGTGGGCGATTCTATCGAGGCTTCGGCAAGCGTGCAACAGCCGAAGGTTCATCTGGTCTATCCAGTCTGTCTGGTCTATCTGGTTTAACCCAACAAACGAAACAGACCAGATAAACAAGATAGACCAGCCAGCCCCTGTTCTCAGGCACAAACGCATGGTAGGCTAATATCAGTTGCTACCAGGAGGGAGGCCGATGAACGATCACAACTTCCATCATCGAGAATTCTCTCGGAAGACAGCCAAGCTGTTGCCACAGTTCCTCATCGGAGCGTTCGCAATAGGGATGGTGTCAGCCTGGATACCGGCCGGGGCGAGCGAATCACAGACACTGTGGGAATGTTCTAGTTATACCGGCGACGCCCACACCCGTTGTTTAGAGGGGTTTGCCGAGTCGCAGCGCGACCAGATCGCAGCACTCCAAGGAAAGTTGCAAGCCCAACAAGAGACCGTCAAACTCTTAAAAGATCAGCTTGACCGTCAGGCGTCCACGAACGCCGAGCTGCAACGTAAACTGGTACAACCACCCGCCGCAGTGCAAGTGGTCCCTCCCCTCTACTCCTATCCCCCTCTAGGACTCGGCCTGTACCTGGGTAGTCCCTGGATCTATGGGTCACCGCCTTTTTACCGTCCATACGGTTTCGGCCCGCACTACTATGGGCTAGGCTGGGGCTACCGTTGGTAACAAGCTGGTTTGTTTCGTTTATCTAGTTGATTTGGTTCATCTGGTTAGTTTCATCAACCAAAAAATCAGACAAATCAAATGAACAAGATAGCCTCCTATACATTATTGTCTTGAGCCTCACCGCAGCATCGCATAGTCTAGACAAATTGAGGACTCGCACTTTCAGGTCCATTGCAGTCACACATAAAAGAAAGGATAGCTCATGCGTTTCATTGTCTCTTGTTTGGCGACCCTGCTCTGCCTTGGAACCACTACGGTCTTCGCGGCGGCGCAAGAACCAACGACCGATGATCAAAAGACTCTCTATGCCTTGGGATTGGCCATCAGCCAATCACTCGGCACCTTCAGCTTAAATGAGGCTGAGCTCGATGTTGTAAAGTCCGGCATCACCGATGGAGTCTTTAAAAAGACCCCCAAGGTTGACCTCCAGACATTCGGCCCGAAGATCCAACAATTGCAACAGACCCGCGCTTCTGCTTTGGCAGAAGTAGAGAAGAAAGCCGGCGCTGCGTTCCTCACGAAAGCCGCAGCAGAGTCCGGCGCGAAAAAAACCGAGTCCGGTGCGATTCTCGTGACCATCAAAGAAGGGAAAGGCGCAACTCCGAAAGTCACGGACACGGTGAAGGTTCATTACCATGGCACCTTGACCGACGGAACGGTGTTCGATAGTTCCGTCAAGCGGGGCGAACCGGCCACGTTCGGATTGAATCAAGTGATCAAGTGTTGGACCGAAGGGGTGCAGCAGATAAAGGTCGGAGGCAAGAGCAAATTGGTCTGCCCGTCCACTATTGCCTACGGAGACAAAGGCGCGCCTCCCATGATCAAGCCAGGCGCGACGTTAGTGTTCGAAGTCGAACTCCTTGAGATCGTGACCAAGGAAGCCCCCCACTGAAGTCTTCACAAGGCCGAGCGGGCACATATCTCGCTCGGCCTCGTGCCCCTTTCCGCGCGCATCAAGCAACCTCGTTCTGCCATCTTCTCTCTTGAGGGCGAGCTAGCCCGCATTATTCATGAGCGCTCTGCTGCAATCGCCGATCCGCTGTTGCGACGAGCCTGCGGCCTGCGGGCTCGCCCCTCGAACCCTCAACGTACTGTTGGGGACTGGCGCCCTTCTTTTTGGCGCCTGTCCCCGTTTGGGAGCGCAGGCACCGCCGAAGACGGCGGAGCCAATCCCCAAATCTCCGGCGCAGGTCTCACAACGCGGCTCAGCGATTTCGCGACGAACCGTCATGAATAATGCGGGCTAGGCGGCCTTCGCTTCCCCAGACTGACAAATTTGTCTTGATCCTCATGCACAACATCGCATAACTTACTGGGCTTCAGGTCTTTCAATATCGAGTCGGGCGCAGTCACACACAAAGAAAGGACAGCTCATGCGTTTCGTTGTCTCCTGTTTAGTGACCCTACTCAGCCTTGGGACCACTGCATCATTCGCAGCAGCCCCAGAGCCCACGACCGATGAACAAAAAACCCTCTATGCCTTGGGATTAGCCGTCAACCAATCGCTCAGCAATTTCAGTTTGAGCGAGGCTGAGTTTGAGATCGTCAAGTCCGGCATCACCGACGGGTTCCTCAAACGGCCCCCCAAAGTGGACCTTCAGGCGTTCGGCCTGAAGATTTCACAACTGCAAGAGGCTCGCGCCTTGGTCATCGCAGAAGCGGAGAAGAAGGCGGGAGCCACGTTCCTCGCGAAAATCGCGGCAGAATCCGGCGCCAAGAAAACCGAGGCCGGCGCGATCCTCAAGACCCTCAAGGAGGGGAACGGCGCCATTCCGAAAATCTCTGATATGGTGAAGGTGCACTATCAAGGAACCTTGATCGACGGAACCGTGTTCGATAGTACCGCCAAGCAGGGCGAGCCGGCCATTCTCAGAGTAAACGAAATGAGCAAGTGTTGGGCGGAAGGGATCCAGCAGATAAAAGTCGGCAGCAAGACCAAGATGGTCTGCCCGTCGAGTCTCGCCTTTCGCGACAAAGGCTTGCCTCCGCTTATCAAGCCCGGCGCGACGTTAGTGTTCGAGATCGAACTCCTAGAGATCGTCGCTGCCAAGTAGCTCCGCACCACAGACCGTGGTGCGTGAAACGTCGTTCGTGAAGCGTGACGCGCAGGACAGAATGAGGGTGTGAGGAGCTTTTGACTGCGGCCGTCGAGCGAGGCTACAGATAATCCATCCAAGCTTGCTCCTTACTTCTTAGGGATGGGGGCTGATTGATCTTCGACTGCGCGCAGCTTTTTCACCCGCCCTACCCTCCGATTGCTGCGCAATCGATTTCCCAGGGACCTGCCCTTAGCCCGGGCGAGGGCCTTCTTAAGCCGAACGTTGCGCGGGCACGGAAGATCATCAGCCCCCATCCTCTTCGCCCCCTACTTCCTTTTAAAGGGTGGCCTGGTCGATTCTCAAATGCGCGCGTCGAACGAGCACCTTCTGAGCGTGCGCGTTCCGCGAGCAGGAGGACGACCAGGCTACCCTCTCCTCCCCTCTTGCAGTTTCTCCCCTCCAACCCGTACACTAGTATCTTCGCGATCCAGCCTGGCCTGAACAGTCCTGCCCGATCGTCACTCAGCTGATCAATCATGTATTCTGTCGTTCGGTAGCTCTATGCCACCTACAATTCTCTTGAGCTGCGAGTCCATCAGCAAAACCTACGGCGTAAAACCGTTGTTCACTGATTTATCAGTTGGGTTGGCCGAGGGTGACCATGTCGGATTGGTCGGGCCAAACGGCTCCGGCAAATCGACCCTGCTGAAAATCATGGCAGGGCTCGAAGAGCCGGACGAGGGAACCAGATCGATGCGCCGGCAACTCCGCGTCGGCTACGTTCCACAAGAACCGTTATTTGACGGAGCCCATACGATCGAGGAAGTGCTTGCGCAAGTTCTTATCGACGAAGGTCATGATCCCCACGACCATAGCGGCCGCACGGCCGCGGCGCTCAGTCTGGGAGAGTTTCCCGCAACCGATCAATCTACGGCTACACTCTCCGGTGGGTGGAAAAAACGCCTGGCCATCGTCCGCTCGCTGATGCTGGAGCCGGATGTTCTGCTGATGGACGAGCCGACCAACCATTTGGATGTCGAAGGCATACTCTGGCTGGAACGATTGTTACGGGCAGAAGCCCGCGCCTTTCTCGTCGTCAGCCATGATCGCCGTTTTCTGGAAGCCGTGACATCGCGGATGATCGAGCTCAACCGCAGTTATCCCACCGGCGCATTCGAAGCCAAAGGCAATTACAGCGATTTCCTGGAACAGCGGGACGCTGCGCTGCACGCACAAGCCAACTATGAAGCGTCATTGGCCAACCGTGTGCGCCGCGAAGTGGAGTGGCTCCGGCGCGGGCCCAAAGCCCGCACGACGAAAGCCAAATCGCGGATCGACTCAGCCGGACGTTTGATCGAGGAACTGCATAGCGCCGATGCCCGGAAAGACCAGGGCACGGCCGGCATCAATTTCACCGCATCGGGACGCAGGTCGAAACAGTTGGTCGAGGCGACGCAACTCTGCAAATCGCTCGGCGGACGGCCGATCGTCATGAATCTCGACCTGCTGCTCGGACCAGGCCAGCGCATCGGATTGCTGGGTCCGAACGGAAGTGGAAAGAGCACACTGCTCAAGCTCATCGCCGGAACTCTCAAGCCTGACGCAGGCACCATCACCCGCGCGGACAAACTGCGCGTGGTCACGTTCGAGCAGCATCGTGAATCACTAGACCAAACCTGCTCGCTCCGTCGGGCCCTCGCCCCACACGGCGACTCGGTCGTCTATCAAGACCGCGCGGTGCATCTCGTCTCCTGGGCAAAACGATTTCTTTTCCGGGCAGAACAGTTAGACCTCCCGGTCTCCCGCCTCTCCGGAGGTGAACAGGCGAGACTGCTCATCGCCAGGCTGATGCTCCAGCCTGCAGATCTCTTGATCCTCGACGAGCCGACGAATGACTTAGATATTCCGACGCTGGATGTGTTGGAAGACAGTCTGGTGGAATTTCCCGGTGCCTTGATGTTGGTGACACATGACCGGTGGCTCTTGGACCGCGTGTCAACGATGCTGCTGGCACTGGACGGCACAGGCCAGACAGAATGGTTCGCCGACTATGCGCAATGGGAGTCGGCGCAAGAGCGCAAAGTAGGAGAACAGGCTCGGGTTTCGTCATCACGCCCCTCCAAAACATCCCGCTCCGAGTCGGAATCGAATCCGAAACCCAAAAAGACAGGCCTGTCCTATCGGGAGCAAAAAGAGTGGGCCAAGATGGAGGAGAGAATTCTCCAAGCCGAGAAAACCATCGCCTCCTGTCAGGCCGCCGTGGAAGATCCCACCATCGTATCCAACGCAGCGGTGTTACAAGAAAGATCCGCGGCGCTGGAGGCAGCCCGCACAGCCGCAGAGCGGCTCTATAACCGCTGGTCCGAACTCGAAGGAAAACAGACGGAACCGGCAGGACAGCCCTAGCGGCGCTGGCTCATCTGGTTTGTTTGGTTGGTCTGGTTTTTTTGGTTAAACAAGATCAACTAAATGAACAAAATAAACCAGATCAACCAAAGCAACTCGTCTGTTGCTTTTCAGGCCAAGGCAAAGTCTGTACAATACGCCCATGCGCCCATCGACCTCACTCTATACACTGTTGCTCGTCTCCTTTGGTTTAACCATCTTTGGTTGTGAGACAACCGAGAAGGCCCTTACGGCAGCTGGACGAGTTGCCAAGGGTCAAACCGGCCAGGCCATCATCGATCTCGCTGCGGGAAAAGATCCGGCGCAGATCGCTAAGCGGCGTCTCGACCAATATGCGCGCGACCCCGAAGCGCTGGTCAGAGATCTGCGCGAGGCCAAGAAAGACTTTGAGGCCATCCTCGCCGTCCTAGGGATGAATGTCGGAAAGACCTGGGGGAAGAAGGAAGTCCAACTGCCCGAACGCAAAAAGTATGTGAAATATACGCAAAACTATAAGAGTCGGGCGATCGTCGACTTCGATTCCGCCGAGATCCTCGTCGAGACGCTGGACGATCAAGACCCTCAACGAAGTCTGAAGAATGCCATCATCACAACGCTTCTGACACCGCAAGACCCCCGATCGGTTGATTTATTTTCAGACAAAGAAATCGTTCTCACGGACGACAAGGAACCCTACCTCTTCGGCCTGGTGCTCGATCAGAAAACTAAGCCGATACGCTCGCCTGAGGAAGCTGAGCCCTTTGCGACCTATCTACTGGAAAAGAAATATGCCACACGGGTAGTCGATCAAGACGGAACTAAGAAAACAGTCCACTACGCCACAATGGCGATGGTGTCTAATCTCCCGATGAAACAGGCGGAGAAATATCGCACGCTGGTTCATCAGTTTGCGCAGGAATATAACATCAGCCCCAGCCTGGTCTTTGCCGTCATTCGGACAGAGAGCAACTTCAACCCCTATGCCGTCAGCTCGGCCCCGGCCTACGGACTCATGCAACTGGTTCCCACCAGCGGAGGCCGTGAGGCCTACCGGAAAGCGAAAGGCCAGGACGTGGCGCCCTCACGAGATTACCTCTTCGATCCAGCCAACAACGTCGAGCTGGGAACCGCCTATTTGAATGTCTTGATGTTCAATCAGCTGGAAGCCGTGGATCACAATGTGTCACGCGAGTACTGTGTGATCGCAGCGTACAATACCGGCCCGAGCAACGTCTTCCGCACCTTTTCGCGTGACCGCACCACTGCCGTCAACCAGATCAATAGCCTCCAACCAGCCGGCGTCTATGACCAGTTGCGCAAAAAACTTCCCTACGAAGAGACTCGCAACTATTTGGAAAAAGTGACCGGCTACCGAAAATCCTTCGTCAGTTCGTCGGAGAGTTCCACCCAGTAAACCTCCGCGAGACAGGCAGGACTGGCGGGAGAGGCGCGACGCGCAAAACCAGAGCTTGCGCATCGCGCGATTGAGAAGCCGACCGACTCTTTCAGCATCCCGGTAGGTTTCGGCAGGAATTAGTCTGCGGGTTCCGCACATCGTAGTCGGTCACACTCCGCCGCCGGTCGAGCTCGATCGTACAACAGGCCTCCAACATCGCCTTCAATTGACGACGCCCTCGCTGCACGCGAGATTTCATCCCGGAGAGCGAAAGCCCAAGTTGTGAGGCAGCTTCCTGCTGAGTGAGCCCTTCAAGATCGACCAGCACCACCGCCTGCCGGTACTCCTCGGACAATCGTTCGATCATGGGACGGAGGCAGCCGGCCAACTCCGTGCGGAGCTGGCCGGAGTCTTCAGAGGCCTTCTGCCTGCTGGACGACGATTGATAGACTTCCAGGTCCACCGCGAGACCGGCAGGCATTTCTCTCCGGCGATCTGGCGCACGGTAATGATCGATGATCGCGTGACGCGCAATCTGGTAGATCCATGAGATCAGCCGATTCTGATCTTTTAGCCCGTCGAGCCCCCGCTGCATCTTGAGCCAGACTTCCTGCGCGATGTCATCGGCTTCATCTTCGTTGCCGACACGCTTCGCGATGAAAGAACGGAGGCCGGTATGGATTTGCTGCCAAATCTCTTGCACCTCAGTTTCCATGCCGACACCTCCGTCATTCGTTTCCGTACGGTACCGTCTTCCGCTCATGCTGTGCAAGTCGCCGGCTCGAACGCATCACGGCCCTTCGGCACACAGCACCCCGTACTCTTCAGCGTTCCTGAGACAGCCAACTGTTCATGGACCGTGAAAACTTCCCATGCGTTACCATCAGGGTCGGAGAACCAGAGTTTATCCTGCCGCGCAAAACAACAAGCAATATTCTCCTCTACCTTCTCAAGAATACCTTTCTCTTGTAACCGCTTTTTCCAAGCCGCGATATCCTCAATTGAGTCGACCTCAATGCCCAAGTGGTCCACTGAGCTGACCTTCTCGGTGGAAGCCACCAGCGAGAAATTCACCGCAGGCTCATGCAAGTCGAACTTCGCATAATCCGCCGTCTGCTTCTGAGGCTTGACGCCGAACACTTTTTCATAGAACGCTACCGACTGGGGCACGTTTCGCACATCGAGAGAGATATGAGGTCTCATGGGATTCTCCTTTCAAGTGAATGGGAAGGCACCATGCCTCCCCTCACTTCTATAGACGGAGAACTCTTAAAAAGGACGCAAGCCCTTGCCTTCCTCCACTTACAATCCAGCAAGCAGGCTACCGGCGCGCACGCAAGAAGCAATCGGCCGTGTGATCGTTCACCAATCCGGAAGCTTGCATGTAGGCATAGATGATGGTGCTTCCGACAAATCGGAAACCACGCTTCTTGAGATCCTTCGAGAGGGTATCGCTTTCAGAGGTCGTGGCAGGAACCTGGGACATACTTGCCCAGCGATTCACTTTGGGTTTCCCCCCGACAAACTGCCAAACATAGCGATCGAACGAACCGAACTCCTCCTGGACAGAGAGAAACGCCTGCGCATTGGTTACCGCCGAGTCGACCTTGAGCCGATTGCGGATGATGCCGGGATTCTTCAGCAGCTGAGCTTTCTTTTTCGCAATGAAATGCGCCACCTTCTTTGGATCGAATTCCGCAAACGCCCGACGATAACCTTCCCGTCGCAGCAAGATCGTTTCCCACGTCAGACCAGCCTGGGCGCCTTCCAGCAGCAACATCTCGAAATGTTTCCGGTCATCGTGAATCGGCACCCCCCACTCACGGTCATGGTAGGCGATCAAATGTGGTTTGCTACCGACCCAGCCACAGCGGGTCTTACCATCGGAGAGTGGACGGAGATGCGCGATCATCAACAGAGCAATCGGCTAGAGAATACAGCCGCTTTCTATATCAGGTTAACGGGAATAAACCATTTTGGCTTCATGCGACTAAAGTCAGTGCGCACGTGGCGGCGAAGTGCGCGCTTCGAGTCGAGCACGACGGGCCCCTGAGGGCCGCGCCAGAAGACCACCCAATGCCAGCACGCACGATCCTGCTCTTTGTGCCATTTGACGGCGAGCAGTGCACGATCCGGCAGGGCCTCCCATGAGGTGAAGGGCGTTTCAGTTCTTGCCGATCGAATTCCATACTTCGCGAGCAGCCTACGAACGTAGCCTGTCTCAGACCACAGCTTCGAGTCATCAGCGTATATGCCGAGTCGATTTGCCACACGCTGCATCTCCCGATAACTCACGTCAGCCAGCGCCGCCACGCTCGCAATGCCGCACCCAGTCCGCTCAAGCTGGACCACCGGCTTCATCGCCACTCCCGTTTCAGCTTCCGTCCTACAGAGATGCTGAACTCCTCCCGTTGATAGAACGCCAACGCTCGATCGAATTGAGGCAACGGTGGCGTGGTCACTTCGAGCCTACGTCATTCTTTCGATTGGTCGATTCTCGTAGGTCGTTGGTGAAGCATCCTTCGTGAATTGCGAGCAAGACCTGCACGACAGGCACGACTCGCCAAGATTAAACTTCTGCCCGTCCCGCTTTTCTCGTAAGTCTCGCCCAACTAACGCAATATGCTTCACACCTCACGAGCTAGGGCATGACTCGTTGCAACAGCGCATAACCCTCTTCCCATTCACCATGCCCGCTGTCGGCATTGATATGCCCCGCCTGGCCGATATCGACGAAGGCGCTTCCCCAAACCATCGCGCATCGTTTGGCATGGGTCAGCGATCCGAATGGGTCATTGGCACTGGCAACCACAAGACTTCGAAACGCGAACGGCGCCATCGGCACCGGCACAAATCCACGCGGCGTGTTAGGAAAACTTGTACCTTGTGGATCGGGCACCGCCACGAAAAATGCACCCTTCGGAGCTAGCGCTGAATGATGAGCCCAATGAGCCACCAGGAGACAGGCAAGGCTATGAGCCACCAGCACCGGAGGAGAAGGACAAGCCTGCACGGCAATATCCAACACATGAACCCAATCTTCGCATACGGGATTGTCCCAATCTCCCAGATTCACGCGCTGCCACTGGGGATGGCGCAGTTCCCAGCGCGTTTGCCAATGCTGCGGGCCGGAATTGCCAAGACCAGGGAGTACTAATACAGGCGTAGCTACAGACATGTCACCCCTCGGGCTTTTGGCCACTCACGGTTATTGTGGCGTAGTGGATCGCCCAGCTGTTCGGATCCTCGGCAAACCGACAATACTGCTCAAGATCTGACTGTTCAACGACTCCTGTCGCCAGATACTTCTCACGCAACTGGATCGTAGACATGTTCATGATCGTCGCCATACGGGATCCGCCGGCAGAGGAGGGCGCATCGTTCTCCACCGTCAGGGATTGGAGCCCTCGCGCTTGTAGCAGCACTGGCATGTTCTGCCCCAGCGAATAATCCATTCCGAGCCTCTCAAACATGACTTTAATTGCATCATTGACCTTCTGCACCGCTTTGAGCTGCTCCGAGCTTCCCGTGATACCACGCGAAGCTGAAAAGTCAGGCTCTTCCAGTACGAGCCAGCCACCAGGTTTGAGGCAATCCAGTATCCGGTTCAAGACCATCTCGTAGTCAGGGATATGTATCAACACATACCGGGCATGGACGAGATCGAACGACTGTTCTGCCAACGGTGCAGTCCGAATATCGGCTCGGACGATCTCCATATTCGATTGCCCCGATTCACCGAGAAACTTCGGATCGAGATCCACCGCCACGACCTGGCCCGTCGTACCAACCGCTTCGCCCATCCAGGTCATAATTGACCCGGCGCCGGGCCCGACTTCCAGGCAACGCCAGCCGGGCTGCAGACCAGTTGCCATGAGCCGTCTTCTGCTCGCAGGATCGAACACCCGCTCGATCATCCGAAGCCGCTCCAGCTCCGATTGATCTTCAACTCGCTGAAAGACGTATTTCGATTGGGCCATGTTCCAACCTTGCAAACAATAAGAACAGAAGATCTTATGCCCCCGAATAGTGGAGCAGTATAGACGACTACCGAGTGGGGGAAAAGGCTGCCTTCACTGCTGAAGTCACCCGATAGTGCTTGCTCGGCCTTCCCCTCGACAGGCTCAGAGCGAACGGGCATCAGGGCGGCCGTTCGTGATGAGCCCTTCGACGTCGCTCAGGACAGACTTGTCGAATCATGCACGAGAGCGTATGGACTATGTGCCGGTACTTCACACGCCTGGAGGAAACGGGGCGCCGGCGACTACACTACATACCGCTTTTTACTATCGGTTTCTGCTATATTGGACAGGCCAATCCACGAAGCAGGCGTATAAGCGGTCGAGGGGCTACCCGCTCGCGTGCAGTGGCGTAGACATGCTGAGCAACATGCAATGGCTGTCGGTAGCCGACAGATGCGAGAAGGACCGCATCAAACGGAAGATGGTCGTCAGTAGCCACATTAGATGAGGACTATTCGATGGAGACCCCACAGAAAGATGTGCTTATCGGAACGATCACCTGGTGGGGATTTCATGCCCTCCTCATGTGGATGGGGGCCTGGCATTTTGTGTCTAGAGATGCGACTGATGGAAGCATTCTCGCATCAGATTTGTTCGCCGGCGGCCTCATAGGAGCCACAGCGCTATCCCTACTCCGATTGTCGGTAGGCTGCCACCTCCTTCGCTTCATTGCCCTGATAGGTATCTTGTTAGTGGTGTTTCATGTATGGCAGGGAAAAGCTGCGTGGGGCAGCCTGACCGATGTGGCCATCTGGGCATACACGTTTTACTCCTTTGGCCCGAGTAGTTGGCGGTATTCCCTCTATTCACCACTAGGAGTCTTCGGGAAGGTCAAGGCATAGGAAAGGGTGGAATAGCTTACCCTGTTCTTACGACAGGCAATCCTCCCTGCCACAAAAGTTGCCTACCGGTTCACGCTCACTTGCTGCCGCAGGCAACTTCCCACAGCGCTTGATTGATGCTATCCGATTCAATCGATAGCCAGTTGCCCTTGTCTACGTATCCATCAGCCGACATGCCGGTTCCCATGCGCTGAGAAAACTCCGTGAATGTAAGGAGTCGAAGGCGCTTTTCCACGCAGTCGAATTGCTTGTGGGTTATTGTGGACAAGAATCGGGTTGGACCTCTCGGATTTCCTTGCATCCACTTAAAGTCGATTAGTTGCAACATCGTCACCAGATTCCCCTCTCTGCGAATGGTGCCCGGATCCACGTACACAGTTTGTAGCCCTGGCAAGAGATTGTCTTTCTCAACCGCTACCCATTCTGCATATGCCGGCACACTGCCCAGCACGAGCAGCAGGATCAGAAACCAAAAACCCGAGATGAAGACCGGCGGTTGCTTGACGTTGGGGATCATTTTATTCATTCCACCACCCAGATCGCAAAACCTTTTGCGTCGCGTAGTACATGATCGGTCGTGCCGCCGCCGAAGATCTGTTTGATCCTGGAAGTTCCCTGCCGCCCCACGACGATGGTGTCGTAATGTCCGCTGCGCGCCTCTTCGAGAATATTTCTGGCGATATCGTCATCATAGCCATACTTCACATTCACGTGGCTCAGGTCGAACCCGGCTTGGTCAAGCGTCTCGCACGCCTCCTTCAGGACACCGCACTCGGATTCCCGCTCCTTCCGAATCCAGGCATTCTGATCATTGCGCAACTGCACGCTCAACTCTGCCTCAACCGCAGGATTTTCCGATCCGCCATGCTCCAGCAACCCCCGCGGCATGGGCTTGAGCACATGAAAGAGGGTGACGACGACATCGGGTGTTCGACACAAGAGAGACCCAACATACTGGACAACGCGATGGGAATTCTCAGATTCGTCGACGGCCAGAAGAATTCGCATAGCAGTCTCCTTGGAGGTGCGGGATCGAACGATGCAGCGACCTACACATTATCCCCCTTGAGTTCCCTGATTCCAAGGAGCTGCCAAGGGAAGCCCAGGCCCACTTTCCAGAGGCTAGGTGCCTGGTCGACATGGCCGTCGTGGCGAGGCGAAATGTGTCGGTTGCCCCCAGGATGGCCCTGATGAGTCCCTCGCTGCGCGCGTCCAACGAGGGTCTTCCGAGACCGCACGTTGCGCGAGCATAGGTAGTCACCGGGCCATCCCTCCCCTACTGACGGACTTTTTCAACACCCTGTTAGTGGTTACGGAAGGATGATGGCCTGCTCTGAATGGCCGATCGCTTTGAGACTTGCTTCCAGCGCGTCGGTCATCGGCGGGGGACCGCAGAGAAAGATCACGGTGTCGGGACTGGGCGGAGGCAGTTGGGCTCGGAGAATGGCCTCGGTGATTCGGCCAGTGCCTTGCGACCAGCCTGCAGGCGGCTGCTCTAGAACATAATAACAATGGAAGCTGGCGTGCTCGCGCACATCCTCGTCCCACTCCTCCCGGAAAATAATGTCGGCCTCGACCTTGTTGGCAAAGACCAGAAACAGTTCGACCGGAAGGCTTTGGGCAAGAATCCAGCGAATGATGGCAATCATCGGGGTGATGCCAGTGCCGCCGGCCACAAACCCCACCTGCTTCGCCATGCCATCCACCCAATGGCCGCCAGGATTCGGCCCGCTCATCAGCACGGTGTCTCCGGGCTCCCGCTCATGCAGATACTTCGATACTGTGCCGGTTCCGTATCGTTTGACCGTCAAGTCAAAGTATCCGGTGGCGCCTGGCATCGATGACGGCGTATAGGGACGTTTCACGGTTTTCCCGTCGATCGTCGCGTGGACATACAGATAATCGCCAGGCAGCATGTCCAACGTGGCGTCATCAGGCAGGATAAAGCAAAACGTCTTCGTGTCGTGGGTATCGTGATGAATAGCTGCGAGCTCGTAGGGTATGGGTGTCTTCGACTTGATGCGCGTGACAGGATCAGAACTCATGCCCTTATCATACGATTCTCGGAGAAGGGTCGCAACTGAGGAACGTTGTCATGGTGGTGTTGCCAAGAATCGAGTGCGCTCACCACAGCCAGGAGTTCTGGTACCTGTTCCGGCGTCACAGGAAAGACGTGAGAGGGGAAAATACAGAAAGGACAAGGTCAGGGCACGTCTTCCGCGCAGCGCAGGCCGAGCGTCGGCCCCCAGTAGGTGACTTCATCCCACCCTCGATAGCTGGCCTGAAAATTCGGCGATTTCTCGTTCCATTCCCCGCCCCGCAACACACGGAAGGAGCCACGGGACGGTCCCTGTGGATCTCGAGCGGGAGAGGTCTGGTAGAAATCTTCCGCGTACCAATCTTTCACCCACTCTGACACGCTGCCGATCAGGCCGAACACCCCATAAGGCGAAGCCGTCGCTGCCTGGCGTCCGGCCAAGTCGCCTCCACTGGCGCTAGCCGGGAGTTCTCGATTTCTCATATGGTGCTTCACAGCTTCGCCATCATTGCCCCAAGGGTAGCGGCGGCCATCCGTCCCTCGCGCCGCCTTTTCCCATTCGGCTTCGGTCGGCAATCGCTTACCTTGCCACTGGCAATAGGATCGCGCCTGGTTCCAGGTAATGTTCGTCACGGGATGCTCTGCGCGCTGATGGTCCTCAAAGGTCTGGCGATCTTTGGGTGAAGTGCAGCCGCCTCCTTCCATGCACTGTCGGTACTGCGCATTCGTCACTTCGTATTGGTCGAACCAGTAGGAACTGAGATACACCCGGTGAAAAGGACGAGCATCTTGCAGGCCGTCCTCTGCACCCATCCAAAACTCTCCGGCTGGAATCAATACCATCCCCTCCGGTTGAGCGATACCGCGTTGGCTCAGCTGCTTCATTTCATCATCCTGGGAAGCCTTAAGTTGGCCATTCACTCGCGCAATCTCCTTCTCGTCCTGTGCCCGGGGCGCCTGATCCCGCAATGGACTCGGCTGAAGACGTTGCGAGGCAACCGCCGGAGGCTCACTCTTTGGCGATGATCCAGCACCCTGAGCCGGATCCGGTGAGGTAGAGGCAACCTCTGTGTTTCTGACAGTCTCGATAAGTACCGTGGTCCTGACAACTTCTTGAGCAAGTCCTTTGCCCTCACCGCTGCGCTTGCCGTTCTTCCTTCCTTTCCCGATCATCGTAAAGTCGAAATCAGGAATATTCGCGAGGAGTGGCGTGGCGTAGCTGATCGGCACTGCAAAAGACATCCCTTCCGGCACGATGCCGGAAGGGTGGCTGAATTTGCTGGTCATCACACCGACCACCTCTCCACGTCCGTTGAAGATGGGACCTCCACTGTTGCCGGGGTTGATGGCCGCATCCACTTGAAAAACCCTCTGGACACCCCTCGTCCGCATTGCTGCAATTCGACCGCGGGCCACGGACACTTCCCTGAGACCGAACGAAAATCCGACGGTGATGATTTCTTGATCGAGTCTGACGGCGCCAGCATAGCCGATGGGCGCTTCCGTCAATCCGACTGTTTCAATCTTCAGCAAGGCAAGATCGTGTTCGGAATCAGTGCTGACGAGGGTCGCCGGTGCGCGGAATTCTCCGGCTGTCAGGACGAAGATCCGTTTCGCATTGGCGATCACATGCTCCGCCGTCAAGACATATCCGTCGCTATGAACAATAACCCCGCTCCCAGCCGGCTTCGAGGCTAGCGCGTCAGGGCGCTCGGCCCCCCAGAGACTGCTGGAGCCGGCGACAATCAACACCGCAAGAAATAATGCTATTCGTCTCATGGTCGGATCGGGATCACCACACTGATCGCACCGGCATTTTGCCCGAGTTGAAGTCCCTCTCGGGGGTAGCCTGAGCGGTCCAATTCCCCTTTGGGTTCCCCGTGACAATCCAGACATTTTCTCGTCGTGTAGAGCGGAAACATCAGGCGCAACGCCCCACTCTTCGCCGTCACTTCACTGATTACCTTCTCAAGAGGATATGAGGGATCGGCAAACACCTCCAATGCTGTTCGTTCAGTGGTATCCGGCGCGTTGAGAGGATTGCGAGGTGTCAGCGCCGTCTGCTTCAGCCGTACGTGTGTCCGTTCAGTGAATCGGGCGGCCGTTCGCGCACCGAAGATGGCTGGAATAAATTCTTTGGATCCACCACCTCGTCGATGGATCTCAGGCTGGGCTTCCATGACCACCTGTTTGCTGATCAACACCAGTTCTTTGAGTAGCTTCTTCGCCCTGGCCGGAATTCGTGCCGCCTCAAGGTCTCGCAGATCGGTGCCTGAGCGACTGTGAAAGACATCCATCAATTGTCGTTCAAACACGTCAGGTGTAAAACCTTTTTCAATTTGCTCCTGTTCATCTAACAAGATGAGATGCTCGTTGATCACGTTTCGACCGGAATCGAGCAAGACCGCTAGGAGACGAGCGGCTGTCTCGAGCTCAAGGATGGTTTGAAGGGGAGCGCCAGATTCCGGCTGACGATCCTTAGCACAAAGACCTTCGCCATTTGCCCAGCCAGACATAGCGTAGGACAGGAGCAATGCGATAGCCCACCGCATGCGACTCGCCATAATGTCGGCCCTACTACGTATACGTGGTGGAAAAATTCGTGAAACGCGATGCCCTGTCCGACAGGCTACGGATAGGAAACCCCTGAGAGTCAAATGGTACGTTTGGTCACAGGTGAAGTCAAGACGTGTACGCTGCCCTGTCACCCAAACCGAAGGATGTCGATCATGACGTGATCGGCGAAACGTCGATGATCTACACAGCTACAAAAAGAGCGCCCCCTCAGGATGCTCAAAAAGAACGGCCGACGATCCACGAGACGTGAATCGTCGGCCGGTGCAATGAATCAATCATCCTGTGAGATACGTTTCGCCTTTCAGGTTCTTGATCGCGAAACGAGAACGCTGTTGCCTCGGGCGGGCAGCGTCGGTCTTCTCGAGTCTCAACGCGACCGACCACTGCTCGCCCGATACTATAGCCTACTACCCTTGGAGCCTCATCCACTATTTATTTAGGGACAGAGATTTTGTATTCCTCGAAGGGCGTTGCCAACACCGCTATTCTGAACAGCTCGTCCGCTGCCTTCGGGTTGATTCCACCATCCCGGTCCTTGAGCATCTTGAACCACTTGGCCATCCCAACCCGCACGGTCTCTTGATCGCCTCGTATCGCCGCTTTCTTCATGAAGGTCAGTTCGCTGAGATACGGGTGCCAATCAGCTGGCACATTATTTGTCGTGGGATATCTGTTTTTATAAAAATTTACCGAGCCGCTGAGTTCATCCATCCAATTCGTCGTTTGAGCCACTGCGATCCCCCCGAAAAACAGGGCCAGCGCACAGGAGACCGCAACGATTGTCGTGCCTAGTGCTTTCATGGGAGCCTCCTTTCCTCATTCGATCGAAGGGTGTCAACACCGATGGAGCTAGAACCCAATCTGTTCTTCCCTTCGCCTCCTTTCCTCGTAAAAAGTTCAATGCTCCACCTACGGGCTGCCTTTGATCTTCACTCTGATTTGCAGCTATTCTATCGAAGGCAGCCAACGATGCCTATCGCCCAAAGGATGGTTTTTGTGTACACCGTTCAGGTGAGGGACGGATAGAGCGGGTAAGCTACTTGTTGTTGAGATAGGCCAGGACCGCTTCGACCCGTCCTGCGACGCCGAGCTTACGATAGATGTGGTGAAGGTGGGTCTTCACGGTATCGAGCGAGACACACAACTGATCCGCGATATCTTTATTGCCACGCCCAGACGCAGCGACCGCGAGAATCTCCCGCTCACGCTCGGTCAACAGTGCGAGACCGACGGAGGCCCCACCTCCAGCCTCTTGCAGCGCAGAGACCACGTTCCGAGCAAAGCCGTCCGGCATAAAGGGAGAATGGACTTGCTCCCCCCGGTAGGTGGCTCGGATAATCCGAAGAAACTCGGCATGGTCGGCATCCTTCAGAATGTAGCCGCAGGCGCCGGCTTGGACTGCCGCCACGATTCTCGCATCTTCATCATGGACCGACAGCATCAAGACATTCACGTCAGGGAGACAGCCCTTGATCAGGCGCGTGGCCGTCACCCCGTCGAGCCTCGGCATATCCACATCCATCAGGATCATGTCAGGTTTTGTTTTCATCGCCAAATCGAACGCCTCGTGCCCATCGGTCGCTTCTCCGACCACTCGAATGTCCGGTTCGCGTTCGAGAAGCAGCCGAAGGCTTTGCCTAAAGAGCCGTTGATCCTCGGCAATCAGCACCGTGATCGGCATAGACCTCCTGATTCAGCGGCAGCTCGACGGAAAAGACTGCGCCGCCGGACGAACGATTCACCGCCCGAATTGTCCCTCGATGGGCCGCCACCACGAGGCGGCAAAAATGCAATCCCAGACCTCGTCCCATTCGAATATCTCCGGGATCTTTCCTCCTACCGAACATCTTGAACAGATGAGGAAGATCCTCCGGAGCGATGCCGGGGCCTTCGTCCGCAACCTGAATGGTCGTATGGAAGAACGACGCGCCAGGAGATTCGCGGCCAGACCATTCTTGCGCCTCCGTATGAACTGCCAGAGTGATCCTTCCTCCTTGCGGAGAAAACTTCAGCGCGTTGTGAACGAGATTGATGAGCATCCGTAACAAGCGACGACGATCGGCGGTAATTGCGACATCGTCATCCGGCATCTCAATATCAAAGGCGATTCGCTTCGCGGTGGCTTCTGGCCTGAAAAGCTGCACAACCTCGGCGACGAGGCCTTGGACCGACACCGTCGAAGTCAAGAGTGGGAGCCCGGAATAGCTTTCTTGATAGACATCCAGCATATCGTTGATCATGCCGAGCAACAGATCGATCGTCACACGCATATCGTCCCACCATTGACGATGCGCGGCCGGTTGCGATCCTTCATCTTGCGCGAGCAATTCCAATGTCTTCTTGATCCCCACTAACGGATTACGAATATCGTGGGCAAACATCGAGGCAAACTGACTGAGCGAGGCGAGGCGTTCCGAACGAATCAACTGCTCTTCGAGGCGCTTCTTTTCGGTGAGATCGCTCAACTGGACCATGACGGCGGCCCGCGACCCGGCGTTCTCGACCGGCACCAGATCGACGTCCATGATCAGCGTGCCGTCGGTCGGTGAGGGCATGCGCATCTCGCCGGCTGGCTCTTCTTTCTTGGTGACGATGACCGCGTCCAACAATCGGCGCAACCGGGCACGATCTTCCTCCCGAAATAGATCCTCCACCTTTGTGCCGATCAGACGATCGGCCGGTGCCCCCAGTTTCATCTCGCCTCGACGATTGACAGCCTGAATGATTCTTCTCTCATTGACGAGCAACCTGGTATCTGTCGAATGATCCCACAACATCCGATAGTGCTCCTCGGAAATTACCAGTTCCTGGTTCGCTCGCTCGAGTTCAGCCACATACCGCCCCCGCTCCCGTGACGCACGCTCCAGCCTCTCCGTTAATTCATCGAAACTCGCGGCCAAGGTATCGATCTCGACAATGCCAGCAGACTGCGTCGGCATCATCGGCTTCTCACCGCTCTGCTGTCCTAAGAGCTGCACTCGCTCGACCAACGCGTTGATCGGCTTCACAATGCGGCGACCGAGGCGCCATCGAAGCAGGGCGACCACGACGAAGACTAGCGTGCCGAACGCCACGAGCTTCCACAGGAGTAGGCGTACGGGCGCATAGGCTTCGTTGGGATCTTGGCGGACGAGAATGGACCACCTTTCCGCCTGGACGATATTTGGTCGGAGCGCCACGGAGGCAAACCCCACAATCCCACCCCCTTGACCATGGGCATCGTCCTGGACTTCCATCCAGGCGGCTTCGGGGAGAGAGTGGCCCGATGCGAGCGAGTCCCTCAGCGGTCCAACAAGAGCCGTATGTCGTCCGGGCGGGAGGAGTGGACAGGCCAACACTTTCCCTTGAGGCCCGATCAGCATGACATGACCGGTTTCGCCGATCCTGCTTCGGAGGACGGAGGTCAAGAGCTGGTCCTTCTCGATCACCGCCTTTATTGCGCCCAACACTGCCCCCGCCTCATCCACGATCGGCACGGTTATTTCCAAATGCCCATCTCCCATTCCGTCGAGGCGCAACTCCCCCACCCAGAGTCGTCGCTGCTCGAAAACGACCGGCCACCAAGACTGTAGACTGTACTGCGTCTTGGTACTTTCATCGATTGTTCCACCGACCGAATGGCCTCGCCGATCGAGGATTTCCAGTGATCGAAAGTACGGTCGTTGCGACTCTTTCCAACGCTCAAGGACCTGCTGATCGAAGGTCAGCCTGGTCCCCTCTCGGACAGCTTCACGAACCTGGGGAAGGGAACTGAGCCGTTCCACCCACTCGATTTCTTTTTCCAGGATGAGTCCGACTTTATCTGCGCTCTGGCGGGCAAGCTCTTGAAATCCAAGGCCGATGGCCTCGCGGAATGATTGTTTAGTCTGCCAATACGAATAGGCCAGAGCGAGTGCGCCGGAGAGCAAACCGATGGAGAGGACCGAGAGCGTGATCGAGCGTTGAAGACTTACCCGCTTCCTCATGGGGCACCGATGAGTCATGCCCGATGCTGGAATGGAAATGAAGATACTACTCCTATATTCCAACGCTTCCAAACAGGGAATGTCAAGAGCGAGCAACGATCTCTGTAACAAACGGATTCGCCTCTTCGACAAGTCTAGCCCGCATTAGTCATGATGGTTCATCGCGAAATCGCTGAGCCGGTGATGTAATCCTTGACCGTACAATCGAGGAACTCCGCCGTATCTGGTAGCGACGAGGGCCTGTAATGGACTTGCCATCGGTCGTGGCCTGAGCGTAGGGATGATCGTTGGGGAGCACACCCACGTAGGCATCGGCAGATAGCCGGATCCGGAACGCCTCGTTGTCGTGCGTATGGAGCGAATGGCCGTGAGGAGGCTCTTCGTCGGCGTAATAGTCTCAGTGGGTGTGACTCCTGCCCATCGAGACGGATTCCTTAAAGGAATCCTAGGTCAGCGCTGCATTCCTTTCTCGATGAATAACCCGCGGTTGATGTCGCTGATACTGACTATCCCGACGAGCGTGCCCTTGTCGACGACAGGCATGCGACGGAAGTTCTTGAGACCCATGTATGAGGCGGCTTCCAGAATAGGATCGTGAGGCGCGACCGTCATTGGATTCTTGCTCATGATGTCTTCAACCTTCCCACCAAGCACCTCGGAANNACGGTGCATCATTTTCATCACGGCTGATCGGATCGTATCTGTCTTCTGAACCGTGACAACCCCAGTTGACATGACTTCATGAACAAGCATGGTCATCTCCTTCTCTTCAGATTATGAGAGTTCTCGGCGATACCCGCTTCTGCCACCTACGCCAGCCCGATATCATGTCGAACCTGCCACCTGAGTGGACGACCATTCGATGCGTTCAACCAAAATACAACGGGCGACCCCTCACCAAGGTAGGAGGTCGCCCGTGGATGGCGCTTAGGGCGCCGAAGCCGACGGTAGGACTTAGTATGGGATCACATGCAAACAGTCCTTGCTCTCGTTGTTCCAGACCACATCGCACAGGTTGGACATGCGCGCCACAATCTGCGCTGCCACGCCGCCCGTCCCGCCGAACAACCCGCACCAGCCCAGGGTCACAAAGCCCCAGTGCAAGGGCGCCGCAAACAGTTCATCGACGAACCAGAAGGCATGCCCCCACTCGTTGAGGCCCACGTTCGGGAGAATCATCATCGGCCCCACGATTGCGCCCACCAACGGGAACGAGACCGCCTTACTGAACTGCGGCAACCGGGTCATGGCATAGAGGTAGCTCGCGACTCCCATGGTGATGTAGAGCGGGAACGTGAAGTAGAACGCAATGATATGGCTGGCGGTGAAGCTCGTATCGCGAATGATCACCTGATGCCACGACGCGTCCTGCTCGAGCGTGTAACTGCCCGCCCAGTAGACGCCGAAGACATAACATGCAAGCCACATCATCCAGTAAAAATACCGCTTGAGCTCCGCCTTGGGAGCCAAGTTAGCCAAGTCACGATCTCGCGTACTCCAAAGCCACCCAAAGATTACGGACGCGTTGATGATGTTGGAAATCACGTTAAACTTCCACAGGCCCATCCAGACATTCTCGAACTCCGGGGTCATGGAGTCCAAGCCGTGGGAATACCCAAACACGCGCTGAAACACGACCTCGGATCCCACCGCAAACAAGATTGCAAACCAGCCGATTTTGAGAGGCCTGGAATCGTACCAGAGCGACATGTCATAGCCCCGGTCCGCCTCCCCCCATGTTGTTGTACTAGCCATGTTACGAACCTCCCTCTCACCTACGTGAGAAATACCCCTGTGAATTGGTATGAAAACCCGTGCGAGAGTGGGGTTAAAGACGACTCGTCAGAAGAGACGCGCCTCTAGGAAACTGCTGGTATTCACCATGCCGACACAGGCACCCCCAACGGCTCATCGGTATATTTATTATGGATGTTGCCTAGTCTGCAAGATGAGAGCCGCTGGAGAACCGGCTAGCGTAACTGACGAGAAGCCCGCCCGTGACTCGGCGGGCCTTTGTGGTCTGGTGGAGTAAGGTCTGTCATATCCACCTCCTCCTTGGTTCGGAGTGACCTGGGGGATTGCATTGCCCGATGCGCGCTGGGCCGCCCCCCTTTACATGAATCGTTGTATGTACAAAACAAGCGTATAACCCCTCTCCAACGAATGTCAACAACCCTGCATCCACATTTTATCGGGCATACACAAGCATACCCCGTGCCGGCTCCACACAGACTCCGACGCACAATGAGGCAAAGAGAATATGAGTGCTCTTGGCGAAAAACATCACGGGCTCCCGCCGCAGAAGGTCGTCTGGTGATGCGTAGGACGCCAACTAGCTGCTCAATTCTCTCGGCCAACCAAGTCTAGGTTCTTTTGGCCCAATTGAACGTACCCTGTACGCGGACTAGTCGATTGGAACAGCAGCATATCCTAGTTTTCAGCGCCGCCCTACTGATGAAGCCAAGGCATAATGCGTTCCCTCCCTTCGACAGGGTCAGGACGAACGAGCTTCAGAGGGCCACTGTTCGTGGTGAGCCTGTCGAACCATGAACGACCGCATACGCACTATTTGGTGGTCGGTTCAGTATCTTGATGAGATATATCGTGCCGACGTGGAAGGAGGCTATGCCGACTGGTGGGCTTCGGGTGATCTCCGTGGAACCTCTCCAAAGTGACATCGGCAGATAGGCTAAACCGGAACGTCTTGAAGCTGTGGATGTCCACGAGAACGTCCGTGATCGGGTATGGGTACGGCATGGAGGTATTGATGCGAGTAACCCAGTCCATCATCGAAACGCGTGCTTCAGGGAATCTTGGCTCAGCGCTGCATCCCTTTCTCGATGAATAACCCGCGGTTGATGTCGCTGATACTGACTATCCCGACGAGCGTGCCCTTGTCGACGACTGGCATGCGACGGAAGTTCTTGAGACCCATGTATGAGGCGGCTTCCAGAATAGGATCGTGGGGCGCGACCGTCATTGGATTCTTGCTCATGATGTCTTCAACCTTCCCACCAAGCACCTCGGAATACCCATCTTCCATCTCGACAAAACTCCGGCTGTGGACGTTATCGTGAATATAGTCGCCATAGTTAGGATACAATTGTATCAAGACATCGCGTAGCGTCACCACTCCAATGAGCCGATTGTCCGCCTCGACCACAGGAAGAGACCCACAGTGACGGTGCATCATTTTCATCACGGCTGATCGGATCGTATCTGTCTTCTGAACCGTGACAACCCCGGTTGACATGACTTCATGGACAAGCATGGTCCCCTCCTCTGGTGATTGAGATCGGAAATACTTTTCCCTCCAGCCAACCATCGGGTGACATCAGCATGAGAAACGCCACAGGCACCGATCAAGGGGAGGAGAAAAGGAGACCCTTGTGGTGCCCGTGGTGGGCGCTTGGGACGCCGACGACAGTTATGTATTTGTGGTTCCGGAAAGACCTGCACGGATTGAGGGTCTTGAGTCTGCTCGATCTGGATAATGAGGATCCCCTTATGCGGTGGAGCCTCATGTGTCAACATCCTGTCTTTCGATCGGTCGAGTCTTGTTGTGCAATTCCCGTACACGGAAAGGTGTGACCGTCGAAGATGAAGATGGAACAGACATTCCAGCCGAGCTACTCGCCTTCAATTCGCAGGCCAATCAGATCCGGCGGACCGAGGTCTTCCATCAGCGACCTCCTCTCTGAGGGTGAGAGCACAGCTACATGTTTCATACTCCCGCCTCCATCTTCATGTCAATGGGCGAACGTCCTCCTTGGATTTTGGCACATCGGATTTGAGCACATTGACCGGATGTAATCCCAAAATGATAATGTCCGCTTTCACCACGATAGAAATGTCCTCTTCGTTGCGAGA